>Ga0209189_1000891_pt1 | contig 23192 bp, 15 predicted proteins | sample C_130820_EF_Meta_FD_187308 | JGI IMG/M metagenome (GOLD analysis project Ga0209189, IMG submission 187308) | Freshwater microbial communities from Lake Croche, Canada to study carbon cycling - C_130820_EF_MetaG (SPAdes) (version 3) | ecosystem: Environmental > Aquatic > Freshwater > Lake... | reverse complement strand
ACGCAGGACAAGTAAAAGCAGGGGCTTTAATCGCTGCTTAATTAAGCACTGGCATTATTAGTAAATCAAGTGAAGTAAAGCAGGGGGCTACGGCCCCCTTTGCCTGATATCAGATTTTTAGGGGGGTAACTTTTAACCCTTTTTTAACTGTTTTGTCAATTTATTAGTACTTATGTCCTAAATAAAACAGTAGTAAAAATCACTTAAAAAAGTAGAAAAATGCCGTGTTTTAGACTTGATAGAGCCCAATAATGTATCAACTATTAATAGTTTTGAAGAATTATGTTTAGGTTAATTAGATAGTTCTTCAAAACAACCTAACTAATTGATTTGTAATACATTTAAGAGGAGCCAGCCATGGCAATAACAACAGTAACGGTCGCAGCAGCTTTAAGCTCAACTTCTTCAGGTCTTAGGATCTCAGATACGGCAGATGCTATTACCGGTGGCCTTGATGCGCTCCAAGCAAAGATAGGCAAGATTACCTCTATTGCCTCTACTGGCGGCACGATCAATTTTACACCGCAACAAGTAACGGATGATGGTGGTGTTCTTCTAAAGTTAGGTACAGCCCCAACGATTGCAGTATCAGGCTCTGCAGCCGATATTGTTAAAAATATCGATGCGATCAACACTAATATCACCAGGATCGATAGTCTAAGCGCTACTAGCGGCACGGTTACCTTAACTGCTGATCAAGTGACTGCGGATGCAGCAGTGATTGCTAAGTTAGGTACAGCAGCCAATATCGCCGTATCTGATACTGCAACCAATATTTCTGCCAATATCAGCGCAATTTCCAGCAACATCGCTAATATCGATACCGTAACCGTATCTGATAGCGGTACAGTTAACATTGCTGCCAATCAAACAGCGGTAGCAGCCAAGCTTGGCTCTGATGCCACTGTTGCGCTCAGTGATACCGCAGCCAATATTTCTACTAATATCAGCGCAATTGCTACTAACATTGGCAATATTGATGTGTTGAGTGCTACTGGTGGTACTGTTACCTTGACAGCTGCCAACGTTGCTCCTAACTCAGCAGTGTTGGCTAAGCTTGATGCTACAGTTGCTGTATCTGATACTGCTGTCAATATTGTAAAAAATATTGATGCCATTAACACTAACATCAAGAACATCGATGTCTTGAGCCCTACGAGTGGCACGGTCACCCTAACTGCGGCACAGGTTAGAGATGATGCAGCCGTTGTCGCCAGGTTAGGCACCCCTCCTGTGATTGCTTTGAAGGATACAGCAGCCAATATCTCTTCTAATTTTGACGCTATTAACAAAAGTATTAGCAATATCGATACGCTGACAGTTAGCCCAGCCACTGGCATAGTTAACTTAACCGCTGATCAAGTTACTTCTGATGCAGCGGTGATTGCTAAGTTAGGCTCGGCCGCCAATATTGCAGTATCTGATACTGCCGCTAATATCGTTTCAAACATTGATGCGATCAAAGCCAATCTCGCTAATATTGACACCTTGAGTGCTAACGGTACCCTTACCTTAACTGTTGCTCAACTAACTGATGATGCAGCGGTGATTGCTAAGTTAGGCCCAGCAGCAACGATTTCTGTTGCTGATACCGCAGATAACATTGCTAACAATATCGATACCCTTAACTCTAATATCGCTAACATCGACACTTTGAGTGCTACTAGCGGCACGGTTACCTTAACTGCTGATCAAGTGACTGCGGATGCAGCGGTGATTGCTAAGTTAGGTACAGCAGCCAATATCGCCGTATCTGATACTGCAACCAATATTTCTGCCAATATCAGCGCAATTTCCAGCAATATCTCCAATATTGATACGCTCACCAATACTGGTGGAACCTTAAACGTTACTTACGCCCAATACGGCGCTACCGGTTTTGCTACGGCTATGGGCAAGATGAGTGGCACTACAGCAGATGTGACTGGTGTAAACACTGCATCTATAGCTAATATCAATAAGCTCTTTAATGACACTACCGTCAATACCTTTGACTTTAATGGTACTGGTGCAACTATTGCCTCCAGATTAAGCACTTTAACTACTGACATTAGCAAGATTAGCGCAATTAACGTTACTAGCGGTACGGTTGATTTAACTGCTGCTAACGTGACTGCCAATCCCTTGGTGCTAGCTAAGCTTGGCGCTGCTACAGTCAATGTATCTGACACTGGCGCCAATATCACTAAAAACATCGATGCTATCAACGCCAATAGCCTTAACATCGATACGCTCACTTCTACAAGTGGCACAGTTGCCTTAACTGCTGCCCAAGTGACTTCCCATGCAGCAGTGATTGCTAAGTTAGGCTCAGCAGCCAATATCGCTGTATCTGATACTGGCGCCAATATCGCTACTAACCTTAAGGCTATTAACGACAATATTGCTAACATCGATACGCTCACTGCTTCTGGCACGCTTACCTTAACCGCTGATCAAGTGACTGCCGATGCAGCCGTGATTGCTAAGTTAGGCTCAGCAGCAACGATTTCTGTATCTGATAGTGCAGATAACATCGTTAAAAACATCGATGCGATTAACACCAATATCGCCAACATCGATACGTTGAGTACTACAAGCGGCACGATCACTTTAACTTTGGATCAATTGTCTGCTGATGCTGCAGTAGTCGCAAAATTAGGTTCCGCTACGATTGCGATAGCCGATACGGCGGCAAATATTAATTCGAGCATGGCTGCCATCAGCAGCAATATCGCTAACATCGATAACTTATCTGTTATTGGTGGCGGTACTGTTAACATTGCAGCCGATCAAACTGCTGTAGCAAACAAACTGGGCGCTGCAGCTAACATTGCGCTACGTGATACCGCAGCCAATATTTCTGCCAATATCAGCGCAATTTCCAGCAACATCGCCAATATTGATACGCTCACCAATACTGGTGGAACCTTAAACGTTACTTACGCCCAATACGGCGCTGCTGGTTTTGCTACGGCTATGGGCAAGATGAGTGGTACTACGGCTGATGTGACTGGTGTGACTACCTCCACTGTAGCTAACATCAATAAGCTCTTTAATGATCCTACAGTCCATAGCTTTGACATTAATACTACTGGCGCAAATATTGTCACAAGATTAAGCACCTTAACTGCTGACATTAGCAAGATTAGCGCAATTAACGCTACTAGCGGTACGGTTGACTTAACAGCTGCTAACGTGACTGCCAACCAGGCAGTGTTAGCTAAGCTTGGCGCTGCTACGGTCAATGTAGCTGATACCGCCGCTAATATCGTTTCTAACATTGATGCCATCAATAAAAATATCGCCAACATCGATAACTTGAGTGCTACTTCTGGCACGCTTACCTTAACTGCTGCACAACTAACTGCTGATGCAGCGGTGATTACTAAGTTAGGCTCAGCAGCAACGATAGCGGTATCCGATACGGCAACAAATATTAATTCGAATATTGCTGCCATCAGCACCAATATTGCTAACCTTGATGCCTTAAGCGTATCGGATGGCGGTACTGTTAACATTACGGCCACTCAAACTGCTGTAGCAGCCAAACTGGGTGCTGCAGCTAGCGTTGCGCTCAGTGATTCTGCGGCCAATATCGTTAAAAACATCGATGCGATTAACACCAACATCGGTAACATCGATAGCTTGAGTACTACGAGTGGTACGGTTACCTTAACTGCTGCGCAAGTCACTACTGATGCAGCAGTGGTAGCTAAACTGAGTGCAGTAGCTGTGAGCGATACCGCTACTAATCTGAACTCAGATTTACATAGCTTACTGAACAACGCTAAAGTGTCTGGTATTGCTGCTACTGAGGGCACATTAAGCCTAAGCGCTGATAACTTTAGCGCTGATACATCAGTATTAAGCAAGCTAGCCGATGGTTCATTAACTGTTACTGGTGTCTCTGACGCTGCTGCTAGCGCCGCTACAGCCAGCGCTAAGGTGGCCTCATTTACCGTGAGCGATACCGCTACTAATCTGAACTCAGATTTACATAGCTTACTGAACAACGCTAAAGTGTCTGGTATTGCTGCTACTGAGGGCACATTAAGTCTGAGCGCTGATAACTTTAGCGCTGATACATCAGTATTAAGCAAGTTAGCCGATGGTTCATTAACTGTTACTGGTGTCTCTGACGCTGCTGCTAGCGCCGCTACAGCCAGCGCTAAGGTGGCCTCATTTACCGTGAGCGATTCCGCTACTAATCTGAACTCAGATTTACATAGCTTACTGAACAACGCTAAAGTGTCTGGTATTGCTGCTACTGAGGGCACATTAAGTCTGAGCGCTGATCAGTTCGCTAGCGATGCAAGTAAGTTAAGCAAGTTAGTCGATGGTTCATTAACTGTTACTGGTGTAGATGCATCAGACATTTCCAGTGTTGCCGGTAACTCACACGTTGCTTCATTCACGGTTAGTGATTCTGCTGCTGATCTTGGCGCCGCCTTAAGTAAACTGTCTGCATCTGACCTATCTCACGTTACTGCTGTTGCAGTGACTGGTGACGATGCCTCCGCTTTAGATGCAAATCTCTTAGCAAAGTTACCTGCTGAGACTGATGTCTTCTTTAAAGGGGTGATGGTTGGTGATGCTGGCGATCTGGCTAAAGTTCACACCATTCCTTGCTACGTAGAAGGTACTCATATTCAGACTAAAGAGGGTCAGAAGTTGGTAGAGGACCTCGTAGTTGGTGATTTGATCAAGACGGTTGAAGGTCGCTATGAGCCAGTCATCTGGATTGGTAGCCGCCGCGTTGTGCCAGCTTTCCAGGTCAAAAAAGACAAGGCCTACCCAGTACGTATCGTCAAAGATGCCTTTGGAGAAGGCTTGCCAATGGCCGATCTATGCCTAAGCCCAGACCACTCCGTATATGTCGATGGCGTGATGATTCCAGCCGATAAGCTCATTAACGGTAAGACTATCTACCAAGAAGAGTGTGTCCAGGTCACTTACTTCCACGTGGAGTTGCCTAAGCACGAAGCGATTTATGCCGAAGGCTTGCCAGCTGAGACCTATTTGGATACGAGCGAAACGAACCGCGCCTTCTTTAACCAAAACCAAGGCGATAGCAAGGTATTTGGTACTGCAGAGCAAATGCCAGCCCCTAAAGATGTGCCGCTCTGGCGTCACATTTGGGATACGCAAGGCTATGGCAAGCTCCATACCAGCGGTCCAGTAGTAGAGACTGTACAAGCAAGACTGAGTGCTCGTGCTGATGAAATGAATACCAACGCAGGACAAGTAAAAGCAGGGGCTTTAATCGCTGCTTAATTAAGCACTGGCATTATTAGTAAATCAAGTGAAGTAAAGCAGGGGGCTACGGCCCCCTCTGCTTTGCCTGAAACTTTATTTGGTATTGAGCTACTCAGTTAATCTTTAATTGAGTCCTTAATTGAGCTCTTACCTGGAATCAATAGACTCGGTCTGCACATCAATATAATCAGGCGGCAAATCTGCCCAGTAACGTTCGATTGCTTGGGTATAGGCAGATTCCAGATATTGGGTAAAGAGCGGGGTGTTGAATAGAGGAGTGCTCAAGCGCTGTGCCGCAAGTTTCTGTTTAATCTCGTTCAGTTTGTGAGGATTAGTGGCTAATTCAATAGCCATGGATTCATATTCTGGGGCATTGCTGGTAATCAGTTCAGGTAAATCAATGGCTTGCAGCAGGCTGGCTGCAACACGGCTAGCAAACGATTGCCCCATAAGTGTCAAAACTGGTAAGCCTGACCATAAGGCGTCACTTGCAGTGGTACCTGCGTTATAGGGGTAGGTATCTAAAAATAAGTCGCAACTTTTGTAGCGAGCTAGATAATCTTCGCGGGGGATGCGCTTACCAAAAACTAGTCTGTTAGGATCCATTCCTCTTAAAGTCGCCTCTTTTTTGAGATTAGACTGAACTAATGGATCATTAGCAACCAACATTAATACGCTGCTATCAACTGCTTTTAAGATCTTGACCCAACTATCAAAAGTGTGGGGAAGTATTTTGTAGTTATTGTTAAAGCAGCAAAAGACAAAGCCTGTCGGAGGTAAGCCTAATTCTTCACGAGAAAATACCCTATTGCTAATTTGACGCTTGCTATCGTTGACCTGATAGCTTGGTAAATGCATTATTTTTTCAGAGTAATGCTCTTTCAAATGCGTTGGCACGATTGTTTTATCGGCGATGAGGTAATCATAATAGGAGGCACCTAAAGTACCCAAGTATCCTATGTAACTCGCTTGAATTGGCGCGGCCCTAAAGGCAAAGATACCCATCCGGCAGCTGCCCGTAAAGCCACCTAAGTCAATGGCAATATCAATTTCTAGTTTTCTGGCTAGCTCTGCTACTGCTTGATCTGATAGCTTACTTACATCAATAAACTGATCAAAGGCATTAACTAATCGATCTCGCATTTGACTGGGTTTATTAGGCCCAAATGAAAAAGCGATTAGTTCAAATTTGTTCTTATTGTGAGTTTCAAATAGCTCGGCGGTTAGGAATGAGACTGGATGATCACCAAAGTCTGCAGAAAAATAGCCAATGCGAATTCTTTCCTTTTTAGTGCGTTTTGGTATGCTTACTAAGGCCATATTAAGGGGAAATTTCTCCTTGATATAGGTTTCAGAGCAAAGTCGGTGCACAGACGGGGCATCGGCTAGGGCAATTATTGGAAAAGGGGATGAGACCTTGCCACCAGCATGAACTTTTTGCATAATCTTTTCTTGCTGCGCTTCAAAATCGCTCCAATCCGATAAGCACATTTTCGCGTGCTGTATATCTCCTAATAAGAAATCGTAATCTGGCCTGATAGTTAAAGCTTTTTTGAGACTAGAGATCGCCTCTTCAAAACGCTGTAGATCTTGCAAAGCAGAGCCCCGGTTATAGTGAGCCTCTGCATAGTCAGGAAAGAGAGAGGTCGCAGCATCAAAGCATAAGAGCGCCTCATCTAATTTTGAGAGAGCCTTCAAACAGACCCCTTTATTATTAAAGGCTTCAAAGTAATCTGGCTTCTTAGCAATCGCTGTGTTGAAGCTGGTGATGGCCTCTTCAAAGCGTTGTAATTCCTGCAGGGTATTGGCACGGTTGTAATGGGCTTGCGCAAGACTTGGATCGATTGCAATTGCCCGGTCATAACTGGCAAGTGTTTCATCTAGGCGGTTTAGGCCCTTTAGAGCGGCACCTTGGTTGTAATGGGCCTCGGCAAAGTCTGGCCTGAAAGAAATTGCCTTAGAGAGTAATTCAAGGGCAGCTTGGTAGTCTTTATTGACCACCAGAATGCCACCCAGAAGCTGAAGCGCATCAAAGTGATTGGGCTGTATTTTTAAGATGCGCTCATAAATAGCCCGCGCCTCCTTTAATTTGCCTTGCTGTTGCAAGCCAAAGCCTTGGTGTATCAGTACATTAACAGAAACCTGTTGAGGGGCTAGTTTTTTGGCTGGTGTGGGTAAATTTCGCTTAGGAATCTGGGGAGGGCGTGGCATGGTTTGGGCTAGCTCAATTTTGTAGTTCTAATTTAGCATGATGGCTACCTGAATGCACCTGAGCGTCGGAAACTTGGGTGTCCTAGTCATTCAAAGTCCACTACCTTTTGAGGATGAGACTGCTGTCATAGATGCGAAAGTTTGAGTTTCGATTTGCCTCTCTAGATATTGGCCTAAGGCGATTAAAGTTGGCATTTTTACGATATTATTGAGCTCAATAATCAAACTTCCTTGTCTCATTTCACCTATATTAGGGCACTGACCAAAAGCCATGGCGACCAAAAAAAAACCAGTAAAAACTGCTACGACTTCACCTCAAGCAGCCAGTCGAGCTGGCGTTAGCAATAAAAATCGCACTGTGGTGCAAAAGGCGGCTATTGGACCTGCTATGACTCGTCCAGTCGACACTGTGCAGGCCGATAAAACCATTGATCCTGCTGATAAGGCGGTTGCTACATTGCCAGCAAAAGAGCTTGCTGTTGTAAAGACTCTTGAGATGAAAAAGGGATCCAAAAAAGACGCAGCCACACCAAGCAGTTCTGAATCAAGCAAATTAAAAGACAGTACTAAAGCCAGTAGTAAGGAAACTAGCGAGGCTAATGGTAAGTCAAATGGTAAGTTAAATGGTAAGGCCAACGGTAAAGCTAATGGCATGCTAAATGGTAAGAGCAATGGCAAAGAGGATGAACATGCTTTGCCTGAGGCTGCTACTGGCCCCATTCCTAAAGCAGAAACAGGTCTTGAAAAAGATCTGGTAAAAAAGCCAGCTGGCTCTTTAAAGTCACCTCTACGAATTTTCCAAATCTATAACGAGCCATGGCAACGCGATTTACTCGATGCCAATTTCTCACCGCTGGATAACAGTAAGAATACCTCTGAGCTGATGGACTTTGCAGTCTTTGAACAATTAGTGAAGACGGACTATGTCAAAGATGCGCAGTTATGGGGTGCATTGTCATGGCGCTTTGCTGAGCTCACTGGCATGGGTGGTGCTGACTGGGTAAAAAGCATTCAAGCACATCCTGGTAACGATGTCTATTTTTGCAATCCCTATCCGCAGATCGAAGCTCTGTATCACAATAGCTGGCTTCAAGGTGAGACTGCTCACCCACAGTTTTTTGCGCTCTCACAAGCCGTGTTTCAGGTGACGGGTTTGCCAATCGATGAGCTTACCAGCTTGAGTTCATCCGAACAATTTTCTGCTACCAACTTTCTGGTGGCAACCCCGAAGTTTTGGGCGGCGTACTTACCTTGGGTGCGTAATGTTTTATCACTAGCCAATAAAAAATTACCACCTAAAGTGCGTGACTTGATGCATTCGCCGATGGCTGATAAGCAGGGTATTCATAATGGGGCTACTTACGTGCCTTTTATCGTTGAACGCCTCTTCCCGGTCTTTATGAACACCGCAGGTAAGTCCATGAAGTCTTACAAGATAGCCTTGCCTGAGCGTGAGCGCGAACTCAATGTGCACCTCAAGTTATTGCGCGAGATGAAGGATGTTGCTCATCGCACAAAATCGGCATGGCTTGGTGTTTGCTGGGTGAACTACCGCAATCTCTACCTTACCCAGATCAACGGTAAGGAGTGGGCTAAAACCTACTTACGCACCATTACACCAACCGATATTAAGTTCTCTTAATCTGCAATCTAGTGGCTAAGCTAGGCGACACTAGTAATGTATTAGCTCACGCCGATCATGCGCGTGATGCTAAGCAGTGGGGGTTGGCAATTCATCTGTACTCAGAGTTGTTAAATACCTATCCGCAGTCTGCTGAGCTTTCTCATAATTTGGGTTTATGTCACTTTGGGATGGGCAATACTGCCTTAGCCATTGTTGCCTGTCAGAAGGCTCTCAATCTTAACTCACGCCTTTGGCAAAGTCTGATGATTCTGGCGAAGAGTTATCAAGCGCTAGGTCAAATAGCGCAAGCACAGCATGCCTTTCAGAAGGTCCTACAAATTGATGCGAGTAATGCTCAAGCGCGCTTAGGCTTGGCCAATATCACCCTCAATGAGTATGGTGACCCCTTAGCAGCCATAGCGCTGGTAGAGCCATTACAAGGCAATGCTGAGTACAGTATGGATGCACAGCTTACTTTACTGATGGCACGCCTGTATGAGCGCCCCAATTGGAATACCCTTCAATCAGCACAGCAATTAAGTGATGAGATAAAAACTTTTTCTGCACAGCATCTGCGCTTGCCTGATTTACATTTACCTGTCTTGGTGGATCGCACACAAGCTTACACAAAATTCTCATATCGTCCTAGAGTGGGATTACTCTCGCCCCAGTTTGCGATTTCTCCAGTGTATTTTTTAACCATTGCAGGTTGGCGCAAAATTGCACCGCAGTGCGATATCGTAATCTTTAATCGTGGCCATCAAAACGATTCTGCAACTGCTGATTTTAAATCTCTTGCAAGTGAGTGGATCAATGTCGCCCACTGGAACGCAAGCGCTTTAGCGAAGAGAATTCATGAGGCGGATTTGGATGTACTCTATGATTTAGGTGGTTGGATGGATCCGATTGCCCTGCAGGCTTTATCTGTTAAGCCCGCCCGCCAGCAGTTTAAGTGGGTAGGGGGGCAGAGTGCTACGACCGGGCTAGAGAGTTTTGATGGCTGGATAGGGGATCAGTGGCAGTCCCCTGCAAAGCTGCAAAGTCTCTACAGTGAACCGTTGATACAGATTCCGGATGGCTATGCGACTTATACGCCGCCTTCATACTTATCTAAGCCTGCCAGCAAAAAGTCCAAAACACCTTGCATTTTTTCTAACCCAGCGAAGGTATCAAAACTATTTCTGCAAGAGCTAGCCAAGATACCTGGCAAAAAAGTATTTATCCATCGTCAGTATCGCTATCCTCAGGTCCAAGAGCGCATTAATGCTGTGCTTGGCAAGCAAGCAGAGTTTGTGATTCCTAAAACACATGAGGAGGCCCTGCAAGAGCTCAATCACCATGCGACGATGATTGATACCTTTCCGTATAGCAGTGGCTTAACAGCCCGTGAAGCCCTGGCAATGGGGACTAAAATACAAGTATTACAAGTTGGCCATTTATTTTGCGAAAGACATACTGCCTCTATTAATGCATCGACTACGAAAATGAGTAAAAGAGTAAGTTAGCAAATAAGAACATGATCTGACCATGCAAATCAAATATATCTCTTCATCGGAGCTGCAAGACTTTGAGAGCCACCCATTGGTAGTTGAGGGCGTCTTGATGGTGATGCCCTTTATCAATGCCAGCCAAGCGCAACAAGCCTGTGAATTAATGTCCAAAAGAGCTGCTGCCGAAGGTTTGATATTGGCCGTTCATGACGATGACAAGCTGGGATTTATCGCCACTGTGAATGCGGTATTTAAGCTAAGCCAAAGCCCTTATTTTGGATATGTTGCTCAAGATGCTTTCGCAGGTCGTCAGTGGCTCAAACTGGCTATTGAAGCCTTGGGCAAGGATAAATCTTTTCTAGGTTTTAACGATGGCAAGTGGGCAGGTGCACTAGCGGGCTTTGGTTTAGCGAAAAGAGCATGGGCGCAAAATAATTATGCAGGTAATTTTTTCCATCCAGGCTATCAACGTCACTTCGCTGATGCAGAGCTGACACTTTTAGCATTGCAAACCGGCCTCTATGCTTATGATGCCAACAGTGTTTTAGTTGAAGTAGATTGGGATAAAGATAGCTCTAGCGTTCACCCCTCGGATCGAGCTTTATTTGCGCAACGTAAATCAGCCCGATTTGACGGTCGTATTCATTCTCAGCCCTTATTAGATTTATTTTCTTAAGATTAGCGGAGGAATTATTTCCTCACTTCTTTGTTATCGCTTCCTACAAAAACCTGGTAGATATTTTTAAAGCCACCCACACCAAAGCGAACTTTGCCTAGACTGGACTGGAGGTTGATGGTGCTTTCTTCGGGGGCTTGCGCTAGCGTTTTGAGTGCTTCGTCTGCAATCAAAAAACCTGCTTGATAACCATTGGCTTTCTTTTGCCAGTCTTCTGCTTGTTTGAGGGGGAAGGTTTGTTGATCAATAGTGAGTTGATGATCAATCTTTTGTTTAAAAGTGGCTTCATCCTCACTTTTATAAAAGATTAAAAACACAATCTTCTTGCTCTTGTCTGCATTGCTTACTTGCAAAAGCCCTAAGATGCTAGAGGGATTGCCGCTGAGGGTGGGGGGATTATTGACTGCCACTAACTGGCTGTTGGCAGTAGCTTCTAGCCGCCAACGTGGGTAAGGGGATTGTCCGGTGTTATCTACCTTGAGTAATTTTGCTTGGGCAAGGGATAAGACACTCATCTTTTCACTGGTAGTTACTTGAGCGTAATCCAGTAGATGGCGATCCACTCCCATGACATCCAGATATGCAGCTAGCGTAGCGCTAATTTTTTGCGCCTCATCTTCACTGAGCGCTTTATCTTTACCTCTAAATTGGTGGATGCCGTATTTACTACCTTCAGGGAGGCTTCGTGATACACCACCTGCAAACGCATATGCGCAAGAGGATAGGCAATTGGGTGGACTGTAATCAGTTGAGCCTATCGTCGTATTCAATCCTGCTTCACGAATATGCTGACCCATGCGCATGGCGCTGACGACATTGCCACCGGGGCTTGAAAGCATTACCCAAGAACCCTGGGGAAAGTCTTTGGCAATTGCTTTAAATTGCTCAGGCGTTTGTTGATCAATTTGTCCGACAGCTAAGATCACTGTTTGGCATTTTGGTTTAGCTGGCACAATGCAACGCTCTTGCTTTTCAAAAGTCATTGCCTGGATATTGCTTGTAAAAGCAAATAGCAAAATACAGAATATGAAGAGTGACCGCATGGGTTTGAGCATCAATTCAAGCAAAGGTTTTAAATCGATGTACTCGCGCTCAATGTGAATCAACAACGGGACAAGCGCAGCCTAGATATCAGAAGCGCGACGTCTTGGATGGGCTTCAGGATTCTCAGTTTTTTGATGTTTGCCACAGAACACATAGAGCTCTAAGCGGTTGCGCAGATCAAGCTTGCTGTAAATTGAGGCTAAGTGATTGCGCAAGGTGTGCTCGCTGATATTGAGTGTGCCAGCAATTTCTTTGAGCGTTTTTTCAGCATACATTTGAATAGCGCGCGTGACTTTCTCTTCTTTAGTAGAAAGGGTAGCCAACTTCTTTTGCTCATTACTTAATGCTTTTGGCGCATTCGCTTGTGCAATTTGCATCAGGATGCGAGAAGTGGCGTTGCGGTTAATCCACAACTCACCTAAATGGATTTTCTCAATCGCTTTTAATAGAGTATCAGTGGACTCAGTTTTGGTAATGACGCCACGCGCACCTTTTACAACTGCTTGATCATGAATACTGGTGTTCTTAGTGCCAGTGTAGATAATGATTTTGGATTTTGTTTTTTCTAGCAGAATGGAAATTAAGCCAAGCCCATCTTCGCCATCTAATTCAGGCTCTAAAACAATGACATCTGGGTTATGGGCCAATGCCTGCTCTACTGCTTCTTTGCCATTGGTAACTGTGGCACACACGTAAAAAGACTTTACAGTCGAAATGAGGTGTTTCATACCCCATAACGCGATCTGTTGAGGATCGACAATCTGTATTTTGATTTTGGTTTCTTTTTTATCGTCGTTCATAATCTGTGCGTAGTGTATATGTTTTTTATTGCTCATATAAATAACGTTTGCACCATACTGAAACACTATAGTAGATAAATACTAGTAAATTGAGGGTGGCAAATCAGGTATTACCCTAGATAAATTAAATGAAGAATTTATGAGCACTATTATTGGGGAGATAGTGCTTTAAATGTGGACGCTTTTTCTAAGTACTACAGTACTTTTTAGCTGATAATATGTCATCACAACAGTATTTATCTACCAATATAAAGTTTGAAGCTGTAAAGTAAATATGCTTTGCTTATATTCAGGCTGGTTTATCACTATTTATTGTTCAACTTGCTAAGCCCCAACACCCACTATTTTCTGCTGGATCCTTTTTTAAAAAGATTTCTTTTGCTCTTGGCTGGCATATTCATTTTTGCCCAGCCTGCATTCGCCCTAGAAAAAGTGGTGTTACAGCTCAAATGGAATCATGGCTATCAGTTTGTAGGTTATTACGCTGCCAAAGAAATGGGCTATTACCAGTCAGCCGGATTGGATGTGGATATTCGAGCGCTTCAAGCTGGGCAAGATGTTGTTGCAGAGGTCTTATCGGGTAAAGCCAACTATGGCTCTGGTACAAGTGGTTTATTGCTAGCAAGACAAGATGGCGCTCCAGTAGTCGTATTAGCCACTATTTTTCAGCATTCACCCTATGTGATTATTGCCAGACGATACAAAGAGAACCAAAGTATTCACGATTTAAGTCAAAAGCCCATCTTATTAAGAAGACTCTCTGATGAGTTGCAGGTGTACTTGAGGCGAGAAAGAGTGGATTTAAAAAATATGACGGCTTTTTCGCCGGGCATGGATACGGTAGAAAAGCTTATGAATGGCTCAGCGCTCGCTATTTCAGGATACGTGAGCAATGAGCCTTACCTATTATCTAAGGCGGGATTTGTCTACGATATCTATAGTCCTCGCTCTGCTGGCATTGATATGTATGGCGATAATTTATTTACTACCAGCACACAGATAGAAAAAAATGCGGAAGGAACGGAGCGTTTCCGGGTGGCTAGCTTGCAAGGTTGGGAGTTCGCCTTAAAACATCCAGAGGAGGCTACCGCCATTGTTCAAAAATACGCCGCTTCAGCAACGGTCCAGAAAATTGCATTTGAGCGCTCTAAATTAGATCCTTTGATCAGGGCGGATCTTGTTCCAGTAGGTTTTATGAACCTATCCCGATGGCAACATACTGCAGATATCTATAAAGAGTCGGGCGCTTTAAAGTCAGATTTTTCTTTAGAGGGTTTTGTTTACGATGCTAATCCCAAAAAAAATCTCACTTGGTTGTATAGCGCTTTAACCTTTTCAATTATTGCTGTAGTGTGTATTTTAGTGGTGGCTTACTATATTTTTAGGCTTAATCGTCGCCTCCATCATTCGCTATCACAGGTTCAGCATTTGGCAAACCATGATCCCTTAACTGGCTTGCCAAATAGATCATTGTTTGCTGACCGATTGCAACGCGCTATTGTGAAAGCTCGTCGCGAAAACTCGCTAATAGCTATTCTCTATATCGATATTGATCATTTCAAGAGTATTAATGATCAATATGGTCATATCGCCGGCGATGAAGTGCTGAAGGCTGCATCGAATCGGATGATGGCTTGTACGCGTAGTTCCGATTCTTTGGGCCGACTCGGGGGAGATGAGTTTGTGGTGCTGCTGGAAAGTCTACACATACCAGAAGATGCCTTAAGAATTGCCAAAAAAATGCAGTCGGCAATTGCACTAGGTGTGTCAAATAATGGTCAACTGATCGCGACGACGATTAGTATCGGCATCTCTATTTTTCCAAACGATGCTGATTCTGAAGAGGGTTTATTCGGCTGTGCTGATGCTGCTATGTATCGATCTAAGGTGGGTGGCAAAAACGCAATTCACTTCTATACCGATATTCCCAATTAATTAGCCGAAGAGGCTGGTTATCAAAATGGACTTATTTATAAAAAGGGTACTTATTTTAATGCTGCAATGGTCGAGGTCATTGTTTTGCGATATTTTCTAAACCCAGAGTATGGTTTGTTTACCCCCCCCGAGTAATCCCACCAACCCTAGCCCTTCAGATGCTGAAATTACGCCTGATTGCCTAGCCAGTATTTCGGAAATTGAGTGCCATGGTAGTGATAAAATTCAATGGCAAAAGCAATGCACTATTGAGTTAGTCTAGTGAAACTACCCCGGGCTTTAGAAGGTTAAGGTAGTTTCTTTAGTCAGTTTTTTGGGTAGCAGATAAGAGGTGCTGTCTGTCTGGCATGCCCTAATGTGTTGCGTGATTTCATTAAAGGTGTGGTCACCATCATCTGGTTTTAGGTGGGTAATCCACAGCTGCGTATGATTTTGTTGAAAGTATTTTAAGTCTTCAAAAAGCAATCTAGGTGAGAAGTGGCCAGAAATCAGCGCCAATTTTTCTTCAGCATCACTGAAAGAGGTTTCAACGATTAAGTATTTTAGGTTGGGAGTTTGATTTGCGGTACTCCAAAATTCTTGACATGGCCCAGTATCCCCACTAAAGATAACCGTATTGCCAGAACCTGAAGTCATTGCATAGCCGTTTGCTGGAATGCTGTGTTTAACGGGGATGGCAACTATTTCACGATGATGAATAATGACTGGTTTTCCAATTTCGATCGGCACCAGTTGTATGAATGGTTTTGACTTACTGGGTATCACAGTAAAATCAGGCCAGATAACGCCATTCAGGATATGTTTTTGCAAGGCATCGAGCGTCGTAGTGGTGCCATAAACCAATAAAGGACCTTCTCTTGAGGCTCCCACAGCATCTGCAATTAAAGGAACGCCGCAAATGTGGTCTAGATGGCTATGGGTCAGAAAAATATGATGAATACCTTTAAGCTCATCCAATGTCAGGTCGCCAACACCAGTACCTGCATCAATCAAGATGTCTTGATCAAGCAAGAAGGCGGTAGTGCTTAAGCCCAAGCCTATACCACCACTACAGCCCAGAGTTCTCAGTGTGCTAGTCATAGTTTTGAGAGAGACCAATTATTAACATCGAATTACTATAAACTACCTAGGGTATTTTGAGTTTGGCGTTAGATTTATTGAGTTCAATAGAGCCTGAGCAAATGAACAAAATACCAAAACTAAGGTAAAAAAGACCTTCATTAGGCCTGAGGTATTATTGAGCTTCCATATCACCATTCAAGCCAATGAGCGCATTAAAAAAAACCACCATCTTAAAAGTATTTGTTTCGCTGCTGTTAGGGAGCGACCTTCTACTAGCTTCTTGGCTTGATCAGCATGGCGGTTCCATGTGGGGCTGGACTTTTACTGATTTTGCTGACGGGCACGAGCTTACTGGAATCGATGCCATAGCCGTACTCCAGTTCGTATTATTGGCAGTAACTACTGATGTAGTGATGCGCTGGTCAGTAAGTCGCTTTAATGCCCATTCCAAGAAATCTCAGATTCCCGAAATACTGGTGCAAGTCTTTAGCATCTTTATCTACGCCATATTTGGCTTGGCTAGCTTTGTTCTGCTCTTTGACCATTCGGCAAACTATCTCATAGCAGCCTCTGGCGCTATTGGATTAAGTATTGGCTATATTTGCAAAGATCTTATTGCCGACATTGTGAATAGTATTGCTATCCAGGCAGATAGGCTGATTGCCATCCATGACTGGATTGAAGTGACCGGTGGCGATAAGCCCGTTTTTTACCAGGTAATTCAATTTGACCATCGGATGGTTACGCTGAAGGATCGATACGATTATTTACTCAAAATCCCCAATACGCGCTTTATGGGAATGAGTTACATCAATCTGACAAAGCAAAAAGAAGGTAGGGGATCTCGAAGGGCGCTTGAGATTCAGTTGGATGCCTTAAACAATCCAGAAAAGGTTTTAGAAATACTGAACTTAGCCCTTGAGGCGCTGCGGGAGCAGAATAAGGATTTTGTTCATACCTACTTTTGTGGCATCGGCAAGATTGGTGAGGGTGTCGTTACCTACAAAATACTATACGAGTGCATACCGAGTATGAAAGTGGCCAACTCAGAATCTCAGGTGATGAGGATAGTGCTGCGCTTCTTAACTGCAGCAGGCATCAATACTGGCAGCTCTATGGAGATTCAAACCTTAGATAAGCATTTATCTAAAACCTCGAATCGACTGTATGAGACTTATGAGTACAGCATTCTTAAAGTCCTCAGTCATCAAGAGGCAATGCAGCTCTCTGAAACTGCTGTGGTGGTCAATTGCTTTAAAGGCGAGAAGTTGATACGTCAAGGCGAGCAGGCGGATAGCATGTTCTTGATTTCTGAAGGGGCGCTAGAGGTAAAAGTCAAGGGTGCTGATGGCGCTGAGATCACTGTTGCTACCCTTTGGCCTGGTGATTGTGTCGGTGAAATGTCGCTGTTGACGGGTGCACCTCGATCTGCCGATGTATATGCAAAAGCAGATGCAGTAGTAGTGGAGATCAAAAAAGACAATATTGCCCCCATCTTAGAATCTAATCCGCGTTTGATTGATGAGATCTCTGAGTTGCTGGCTAAGCGCCAAGCGCACTCTGCTTCCATGGCAAATAACGCTAACAAATCGGATCTGCGTGAACAAAGTCAAAATCTAGCTAAAAAGATTTTCAGCTTCTTCTTTAAGAGGGCTTAAGCTTCTTTTTTTAAACGCTTTCTTTCAGTATTCTAAGCCACTACTCCATTTGCTTTTACTGAGTTTGTCAGACTCAAGGTATAGTTTGCTAGCCCATGAGTATTCAAGACCATTCCGCTGCCTCTGAAATAGAAATTACCCCTGATTATCAGGCGGTCATTGAGGCTATTGAACGGCATGATCCTTATATCTTTGTGAGTGGCAAAGCAGGTACAGGCAAGACAACCTTAATCGGCTATCTTCGAGAAACTATTCCAGGTAATGTGGTCGTGGTTGCGCCCACAGGCGTTGCTGCACTTCAGGTTAAAGGGGTCACCATTCACTCCTTCTTTCGCTTACCGCCGCGTTTAATTTTCCCGGAAGAAGATATTAAGCCATTACGCGATAAGCGTTTGTATAAAGATATTCGCCTACTCATCATTGATGAGATCTCTATGGTGAGAGCGGATGTAGTGGATGCGATGGATTTATTTTTGCGAGAGAACGGTCCGCAAAAAGGCAAACCCTTTGGCGGTATTCAGGTGATGTTCGTGGGTGATTTATTTCAGTTGCCACCAGTGGTGTCGAGCGCTGATATGCAAGTCTTATCTGAAAGAGGATACGAAGGGCCGTATTTCTTTTGTGCGATGGCACTGCATCGCAAAGATGTCACGATGGTAGAGCTCTCGAAGATCTTCCGACAAAAGGATGAACATTTTGCAGGCTTGCTCAACCGCATTCGCATTAATCATGATGTAGATGAAGCGATCGACACACTCAATGCTCAGTGCTTCAGAAAAGATGTGGAGGTAGATGAGCAGACCATTACCTTAACAACTACTAATGCACGAGCTGATCAAATTAATGGCGCTGGACTGCGTGCTATTACCGCTGAAGGTAAGGTCTACGCGGGTAAGTCGACTGGAAAGTTCAACATTGATGAGCGCAATCTGCCGTCGCCGAATAATTTAGTGCTAAAAGTAGGCGCCAAAGTGATGTTTACGGCAACCGATCCAGGGTTTCCGAAGCGCTGGGTGAATGGCACGATTGGAGTGGTGCGAGAACTGTTGCCAGACAAGGTCAAAGTCATGGTGCAAAACGGACCTTACGCCAATACGGTTGAGGTCACTGGTCATCAGTGGGAGTCCTATCGCTATGATCACGACATGATGTCGGGAAAAATCTCTCCCAGCATCATAGGTACTTATGTGCAGATACCACTCATGCTAGCTTGGGCAGTCACCATTCATAAGAGCCAAGGTAAAACGCTGGATAAGGTGAAGGTCGATCTTTCATCGGGAGCGTTTGCATCCGGGCAGGTCTATGTTGCCTTAAGTCGTTGTAAAACGATTGAAGGCATTTCTTTGCAAAGACCGATTGAACCTAGAGATGTGAGTTGTGATCAAGAGATCAAGCGTTTCTATCTGAATTGCTTGCCCACCATCTCTAAATGATTGGTTTGACTTTTGGTCAAAATAGTTATAACATTGTTATCACTATGAAAAAACAGTTGCACCTCCAAATTCGTCGAATTGGTAACTCTCGTGGAGTGGTTATTCCAAAGGCTATCCTTGAGCAAGTTGGCTTTGAGGATGAAGCAGATTTGATTGTTGAGGACAATAGACTGGTGTTGAGTAAGCCCCAAAAAAATCCCCGCCAAGGCTGGGCTGAAGCTTCAAAAGCAATTGCTGAGGCTGGTGAAGACAACCTAGTATTAGGTGACTTTATGAACGAAGGTGATGAGGATTGGGTTTGGTAAAAAGTATCGTGTCTCGCGGAGATATTTGGCTCATTAATTTAGATCCAACGAAAGGTAGCGAGATTAAAAAGACTCGACCATGCATTATTGTGTCTCCTCAAGAGATGCATGATTTCTTGAGAACAGTGATCATTGCTCCAATGACCACCAAAGGTCGACAAGCGCCTTATCGTTTGCCTATCACCCATGATGGCAAAAAAGGACTGGTAATGCTTGATCAGATACGTACGATTGATAAAAGTCGCCTAGTAAAGCGACTAGGCTCAGTAAACAATAAATTATTAGGCGCTAGTTTGAATATTCTTCAAGGGGCATTCACCCTATAAAAGTTATATTCATGAACTAAAACCCCGCTGCTAAGCCATCCCTACGGTGATCGCTACCAGCAATATAAGCAGAGTTAACATCATCACTTAATCTAGCGATTGCTTGTGCACTACCAAAGTCCAAGCTATTGACCGGTTGCACGGCAACTTCATGCCCAAGCGCTTTTAGTCCATCAACGACGCTTTGGGGCATCGATGCTTCGACAGTGAGATTTCCTAAATCATCAATCCGCCAGCGCGGCGCATCGGAGCAAGCCTGTGGGTTGAGGTATTCATCGACAAAGCGCATCACAAACTGAATATGACCTTGTGGTTGCATATTGCCCCCCATCACGCCAAAGGCCATAGTGGGTTTGCCATCCTTGGTGAGAAATGCAGGAAGAATCGTATGGAAAGGGCGCTTGCCTGGGCCAACTTGATTGGGGTGGCCATCCTCTAATCTGAAGCTCATGCCGCGATTATGAAAAGCAATACCACCGGGAGCAACAACACCAGAGCCAAAGCCTTTGAAGTTCGATTGAATGTACGAAATCATCATGCCGGATTCATCAGCGGCGCAAAGATATACAGTGCCACCAGAATGCGGATCACCAGCGCCATAGCTACCGGCCTGCTTGTGATCAATCAGCGCTGCACGTCCTGCTAAGTAGTCTCTATTAAGTAAAGAGCTTACGGGTATTTGCATCGATTGGGCATCAGATACATAGGCATAGACATCCGCAAACGCCATCCTCATTGCTTCAATCTGCAGATGAATGCGCTGCGCAGAATTAGCCGGATATTGCTTTACATTAGCAGCTTGCAAGATGCCCAAAGCAATTTGCGCAGCAATGCCTGAGCCATTCGGCGGGATTTCAAGGAGGGTGTAATCGCCGTAATCAAAGGCCAACGGTTCAACCCACTCTGGTTGGTTGTCAGCAAAGTCTTGCATCGTAAAGCAACCGCCAGTAGCTTGTGCAAAATCCACCATGCGCTGTGCAAGTGGACCTTTATAAAAAGATTCACCTTCTGTAGCAGCAATTTCTTTTAAGGTTTTAGCTTGTGCTGGATATTTCCAGATGTGGCCCGCTTGAGGGGCTTTGCCATCGATTAAAAAAGACTCAGTAAAGCCTGGTTGATTTTTCAGAATTGGAATCGCTTCGCGCCACTGGCGTGCAATGACGGGCGATACCGGAAAACCATTTTCTGCGTAATCAATCGCACGTTTAAATAATTGTGTAAAAGGTAGCTTGCCAAACTTTCTGGAGAGCTCAATCCAACCAGCCACCATGCCAGGGACTGTGACGGTATTCCAGCCAATCAGATCCATCTCGGTTTTGCCAGAAAAATATTCTGGAGTCCAAGCAGCAGGTGCACGACCTGAAGCATTTAAGCCGTGTATTTTTTTGCCGTCCCACAGAATGGCAAATCCATCCCCACCAATACCATTCATGGTCGGTTCAACCACAGTGAGCGTGATTGCAGTTGCGAGTGCTGCATCAACCGCATTGCCACCATTTTGTAGCGCTTCAATGCCTGCTTGAGTGGCTAGCGGTTGAGAGCTAGCCACAGTATTTCTGGCTAGTACAGGTGCACGACCGCCACCAAAAGGAGGAGATATCAACATGGTTATTTTCTAGTTATTCAATACTGCTGTTAATCAATCAATCAATCAATTAATTAATCAATCAATCTTAATATTGGAAGCTTTCACAATCTTTGCCCACTTTGCTTGTTCGGCGATAGTAATCTCCGTGAGTTTTTCTGAGTTTGCAAATTGTGGATGAATGCCTTGATTGGCCAATCTGTTTTTAAAGTCAGGATTGGTCAAAATTTTACGAATCTCTCTTTCTAAGCGTGCTATAACAGCAGGTGGGGTTCCCTTGGGGGCATAAATAGCAAATAAATTTTCAACATCAAATTTTTTCATGCCATCTTGCTCAAACGTTGGCACATTGGGCAATAAAGGTGAGCGCTCAGAGGAGGCAATGGCGATAGGGCGCAGCTTACTGCTTTGAATGTGCGGTAATGATGCAGTGAGACTATCAAACATCATGAGAGTGTTGCCAGCAATTAAATCCGGCAATGCAAAACTACTGCCTTTGTAAGGGATATGAACGCCAGTAGCGCCGATGCGCTGCATAAATAACTGCGCCTCAAGATGGGATAGGGTGCCGTTACCTTGAGAGGCGTAATTAAAGTTGCCATTTTTAGATTTAATGAAGGCAATCAGTTCAGGCATATTTTTTGCCGGAACGCTAGGGTTCACTTCAAGGATGTGAGGTACGGAACCAACTAGAGCTACCGAAAGAAAATCCTTTTCCAAGTTCACGGTTGGATTATTAAAAAGTGCTTGCGCAATTGCTTGGTTAGTTAAGGCACTAAAGTGAATCGTGTAGCCATCAGGATTCGCTTTAGCTGCTGCAGTCATGCCTATAACACCGCCAGCGCCTGGCTTATTTTCAATCACCACTGCCTGACCTAAAGCTTCTCCGAGTGGTGCAGCAATACTGCGTGCAAAAACGTCAGTTGAACCACCTGCCGGAAAGGAGAGAATCATTTGGATTGGTTTTTTTGGCCAATCTGTATCGGGCGCAGCGAAGCTGGCATTCATTAGGCCAAGAGAAATGGTTGCGCTAAGAGCGATGCGTTGAATCAGTTTCATGGAGATCTTTGTTTTATATATCGTTAATCAATGGAAGTGTGACATGCTGAATTTACTTTTCATCTTTATACCAATACCACTTATATAGAAAGCTCTGACCCAATCTCCTAAATGGTGCAAAGGCTTCAGATCGGACTTTCCCAAACAGGTTAGGGAATTCTAAGGGTGAGTTGTAAATCGGGAGATTGAATACTTCTGAGTTGGCCTTGCTTCCGGCAACGAGTTCAGCCAAGCGTTTTCCAGCCCAGGTAGAGAAAGAAACCCCGTTACCGCCATAACCTAGAGCATGCCAAACCTTTTGCTTGGGGTCTGGCTGTGTAATGCGCGGCATCATATCGTGGCTGACATCTACCCAGCCCCACCAGGAGTAATCAATCTGAATTCCTGCAAGCGGTGGAAATTTTCTGGCAATCGCATCCGTTAAGAGCTTGAGGTGAACTGGCGCATTGGCATCTGCACCGCTAATAGAGCTGCGACTACCGAGTTGGAGTCGATTATCTTTTAAGAGGCGATAGTAAAAGCGCAGTGTGCGGGTATCAGTCAGAAAGGTATGAGAGCGAAAATTGCAAGCGGCTATCTCTGCATCTGTTAGCGGTCTAGTCACTACTGAGTTTGACAAGATTGGGAGGATGCGATTTTTAGTGGGTTTCAATCCCTGCATGCCATAGCCACCGGTGCAGATCGCAATACGTTTAGCCCGCACTATACCGCCCGGAGTATGAATATGATGCACACCATCAATTGTT
>Ga0209189_1000890_pt1 | contig 23211 bp, 22 predicted proteins | sample C_130820_EF_Meta_FD_187308 | JGI IMG/M metagenome (GOLD analysis project Ga0209189, IMG submission 187308) | Freshwater microbial communities from Lake Croche, Canada to study carbon cycling - C_130820_EF_MetaG (SPAdes) (version 3) | ecosystem: Environmental > Aquatic > Freshwater > Lake... | reverse complement strand
GACCGCTACAGTCCACCACGACGGGGCGTGGCGCAGCTTGGTAGCGCGGGTGCTTTGGGAGCACTAGGTCGCAGGTTCGAATCCTGTCGCCCCGATTGACTTTTCAGGGATTGGCCAAGGGGCATGTGAGCAAATAGGTGAGCAAATCACCGGTTTGCTCACCTACCTCCTGGACCATGGGGACTCGTCCATGAGCAGCCCTGGCTCGGACCGAGCCCCTCTACTTGGTCTGCTTGAGAGGCAGCCTGGCATTGACCCTGGCAGCAAGCGATTGGCCCAGGCGCCAGTCCCACAGAGGGATTCTGGGACGTCGGGCATGGCAACAGCCGTTCAGGCTGGTCGGCGAGCGCCTCCGTCCGGTGGGCAGGTAAGAGGGCAAATCCCACGGGCTTAGAGAATGAGGCCGAGCAGGCAGGGCCTTCAGTCACCACGCCACCTAAAGCAGAGCACTGATCGGAAACCCAAGGGGGTCTTTGCTCACTCAAGTGAGCAAAGACCCCCCCTTACTGCCGGAGATTGCGCCGGCTCCAGCCGGTGATGGTGGCTTCCACGTTCTCCAGGTGCCACTGCAGGGGGCCCTTGCCCTGGGTGCAGCCCCAGCGGCGGAAGTGCTTGCCGGGCTGCAAGACCCCCCTCAGTCGGAGCTGCCGGAGGGTTTCGCGGCTGATGCCCAGCCATTCGCAGACTTCAGCTGTGGTGATCCAAGCCCGCTGGCGCGTCGTACAGGCTGCGTTGTTCATTGCTCCTCCCTCAGCACCGCCAACACCGCCGGATCCAGAGCGGACGTGTTCTTCATGGCAGGAACGGCGAGAGGTGCAGTCGCCATCGGGTTGTTCTCCGGCACGGCCAGCTGCACCAGCGGTGCGGGGCCTGGGCCCGCGAGCACCAGCAGGATGGTGCTCAGTTGCAGGAACACCACCAGCAAGAGCAGCCACAGAAGTTGCTGCAGGCTGCTTACCCGCACAGTGGTGGTGATCGGCCGGCGCGTACGGCAGAAGGATGGCAGTTGGGGACCCTTTGCCCTGTCGCCGAGTCGGACGTAGGTGTGATGGTTGCTCATCAGAAGGGCACCTCCTCGTCGCTCAGTGGGGTGCCGCCGGAGGGACTGCTCCTCCACTCGCTGCTTGCCGTGCTGGGCTGTGCCGCACCGAGCGCAGCCGCTGCAGCCATCCCAGCAGCTCCCTTGCTGAAGCCGCCATCGGAGCCGTTGCGGCTGCCGCAGAGCTCCAGGCGGTCGATCACCACCAGGGCCTTGCTGCGCACTTCGCCGCTGCTGCGATCGTTCCACTGCTCGATCTCGAGCCGGCCGACGATTGCCACCTTGCTGCCCTTGCGGAGGTAGTCGCCCGCCACCTGGGCGGTCTTGCCCCAGGCCTTGCAGTTCACCCAGAGCGGCTCCTGGTTCTGGCCATCGCGGGGCGGACGGTTCACCGCCAGGGTGAACTCACAGACGCAGCTGCCGCTCTCAAAGAACCGCAGCTCCGGATCCCGGCCGGCATGGCCGACCAGCACGATCACATTGATGCTCATGCCTCCACCTCCAGCGCCGAGCCGCTGCGGGCCTCGATGCGCTCCTGCACCGCCAGCAGGGATGGCAGGCCGATGAGCGGATGGGTGCGCACCAATTCGTGCAGTGCACCGCTCCAGGTGATGTTGTGCCTGCGGGCGAAGGCATCGACCCGCTCAAAGGTGTCGTTGTTCATGGCGATCGTCTTTTTGTGGTTGCCGATCCGCTGGCGCAGCGGCCGGGGTTTGTCTTGGGCAGGGGTCATGGGCAGATCCTCTGGAAACGGATGGTGTTGAGCCGGTGGCGGTGGATCGGGGGCTGCTGCGCGTTGGCCACAGGCATGAGCCGCACGCAACTGGGGATCAAGGGGCAGGGTTCGACGCGGTAGAGCACCCGGCCGCGCTGCCAGTGCTCACCTGAGCGGAACTCGCCCTGGCGCTGGGGTGCCTCATCGGCAGGCAGCAGGGTTCGGGCCTGAACAACCAGGGAACGCACCAGGGCGACCCGCTCCGCGAGGCGCATCAGCTCCCCATGGCTGCGGACACCGCGCGCCAGTTCAAAGACCCCCTGATCGCGCTCCTTCTCGGCCACCTGCAGGGCGGCCTCCAGGGACTCGATGGCTTGGCCCAGCTTCTGGGTGGTGCTCATGGCATCACCTCCGCAGCTGCGGGGGCGTTCTCCAGTTGCTTGCGCCGCTTGGCGATGGCCTGCCAGAGCCTCTCGCCGCCTGCGTCATTGATCTGGCCGGCGGCGAGCAGCTGGTTGACGCGGCCATAGGCCCCATCGAGCTCCAGCAGGGTGGTGATCCTGGGGATCTGCCGCAGGCCGCTATCCAACGCGTCGCCGGGCTGCGGCGGCGGCGGCAGGGCCGCTTGCGGTGGGGGGGCTGCAAGAGCCGGCTCAGGTTCTGCCTTTGGACCGCTCTGCTCTGGTGCTGCCTGGGTCGAGGGCGCTTCTTGGCGAGACGGACGTGTCGTGGGGGCCAACGACATCTGGGTGTCCAGCTGGGCCTCCTCGTTGTCCGGAGGGAGCGATCCGGGATCTGCCGTTGGCGCCACGGGCTCAACCGCCACTGCCGCACTTTCATCACCATTCACTGCCTCCGGCTTAATTGCTTCGCTTTCGCGAAGGCGTAATGCAGCAGGCACAGCGGAACGCCGTGACGCCCGCGTGGCCGATGCCCGCGCCGGGCTCTCCACCACCGCCACATCAGTAACGACTTCCTCTTGAGAGGCTGCTGGTGAGGAGACAGCCGGCACCAACGGTGCGGGCGAAGCAGCGGGCGCCTCTTCCAGTGCTGGAGCAGCTTCCTCCTCCCGCACCGCCACCGCCTCGATGTCGAGGGCTTCCTCCTGGGTGATCAAGCCCAGGGCGATCTCCGGGCAGTAGACATTCGCCCACCAGGCGGCGGCGCGGTAGCGCAGCATCTGGCCGGTCATGGTCTGCCACTTGCTGGTCTCGTTGCCGTTGCGGTCCTTGCGGCTCCACCAGCCCTCCTTGCGGGCCAGCTCGAGGGTGATGGTTTCTCCTTCCAGCACCTCACCGGTGGCCTTATCGGTCGCCACCGCATAACAGCGGCTGGGCTTCTCCTTGTCGTCGAACACAAAGCGCAGCGGCGAGAAGCGACCGCTGGCATTGACGGTGGCGATCAGGAACTTGCTGCTCCAGGTCGGCCGGCCGTGGATCGGCGTCATGTTCTGCATCACCACCAGCGGCGAGAGGCGCATGCGGGCGGCGATCTCCAGGGCGATCAGGCTGTTGGCCAGGCCCTGCTGCCCCTGGTAGTCCCTGGGTACCAGGGTGGAGGAGCACAAGGCCCGGGCCATGCGCTGGGTGCCCGGTGTCAACTACGTAGGCGGGTCGCGTCAATTACGTAGGCGGGTGGGTGCTCCTCTCCCCCTGCCATGGCAGGGGGAGAGACCGCGCTGTTGCCGGGGGTGGTTGGCGGGTAATTGACGCCCGGTCAGGGCGACAAATCAGCCCTTGGCAGGGCCTCCCACTCGCCGTGCCCGTCTACGGCGGTAGCTCTCGCCATTGATCTGGATCAAGGTGCTGTGATCCACCAGCCGGTCCACCGCTGCCACGGTCATGGCGCTGGTGGAGAAGACGTTCTCCCACTCGCTGAACGGCTGGTTGCTGGTCACCAAGAGGGACCTGCGTTCGTAGCGGTGCATCACCAGCTCGAACAGCACCGAGGTCTCGGCCTCGTCCTTGCGCACGTAGCCGATGTCGTCGATCACCAGCAGGGCAAAGCGATCGAGGCGGTTGAGCGCCTTGGCCAGGGCGTAGTCGGCCTTGGCACGCTGCAGCTCCTGCACCAACGTGGTGGCCGAGAAGAAGCGTGCCGAGCGATCCAGGGCGATCAGGCTGCGGCAGATGCCGGCTGCCAGATGGGTCTTGCCCACACCGCTGGGGCCAAACAGCAGCAGGTTCTCGGCCCGATCCAGCCAGCCGGTGTCGTGGGCGAGCTGCTCGATCTGAGCGCGGTCCAGATCAGGGATGGCACCCCAGTCGAACTCGGCCAGGGTCTTGGGAACCGGCAGCTGCGCCTCATGCAACAGCCGCCGCAGCCGCGCCTGGTGCCGTTGCTGGTGTTCCTGCTCGGCCAGGACATAGAGGTAGCTGGCGGGATCCCAGCCCTCGGCGCTCGCCTGCTGTTCGGCCGCCTGCCACTGGCTGCGGAACTGCGCCAGTTTCAACTGCTTGAGCAGGGTCGGCAGGGCCATCTCCAGCGCCGGTCGGCGAGGGGGCTCCGCCCAGGAGTTCGTCATAGCTGCTGAGGGTGTGTTCGGGGATGTCGAGCTGGGGCATGGCCATCAGGCCCCGTGGGGGCCGCAAGCCGTAGTGATCACGCAGGGAACTGAGGCGGATGTCGCCTTGGCGGAGCTGACGCCGTAGGTACCGCTCCACACCGGCCAGATCGTCCGTCCGGGCAGCGACATGGAGGGCGTCGACCATCACCTTGGCCGCCTCATCCGGCGGCAGGGCCGCCAGGAGTTGTCGCCACAGCCGCCGCCAGCTCTCTGAGGGGAGGATGTCGGCCTGCAGTTGGGCGCGCAGCAGGGCTCTGGGTTTGCGGCGCAGGCTGTCGATCACGTGGCGGAAGTCGATCCGCCGCAACGGTCCGCTGGCTCCCGCCCGCCGGTGCAAGCGCGGCAGGGTTTCCATGAACTGGCTGCGCAGGAACAGATCCAGCCGGTCGTGACGCAGGTGCACCGTCAGCTGCTGGCCGATCAGCCTTGAGGGCACGCTGTAGGTGATGGAGCGCACCTCGATCGTGCTGGTGCTCCGCACCCGCAGCACCACCGGCTCGTAATCGGCAAAGCGCTCCACCGGCAGCGGCTGCAGGTGGAGCCGCTCGATCTCGAGCCGCCCGGCCACCTCGTGACGGCTGTTGAGGGTATTGGTGACCTGAGCCACCAGCTGCCGATACTCCGTCTCCGTTTCAAAGTCGCGGCTGCCGCGCTGGATCAGCTGCTGCTCCAGCCGCCTCTTCCAGTGCCGGTGCGGGCCCTCGATGGCGCCGTTCTCGTGGGCGACACCGCGGTTGTTACGGGTGGCGATCACGCCGAGATGGGCGCAGAGCTCGCGGTAGCGGCTCGTGTAGTCACCGGCGTAGCTGCCGTCGCGGTTGCGGAAGCAGGCGCTGAGGCTGTCGGTGCGGTGCTCCGCCGGCACCCCGCCGCAGAGGGCAAGGGCGTTCTGCAGCGCTTCTGAGAGGGCGACAAAGCTCTCTCCGCCATGGATCACCTCCACATGGCACCAGCCCGAATAGGGCAGGCGGAAGTGGAACAGCCGGTGCTCCAGCACCTGGCCCGCCACGGTGATCGGCTCGCCCTTGAGCAGGGTGAAATCCGAGATGCCGAGCACCCCTGGCTGATGGTGCTGCAGGAACATCACCTCCCGCGCCGGGCCGTATTGGGCCTTCCACTGCTCGACACGGCGCTGCAGGGTCCGCTTACGGCGAAACCACTCCTGGCCCGGGAAGGTCCGCTCCAGGTGCAGCAGCAACGTCTGGGGTTCGAGCTGCGGCGCCTTCTCGAGCATCGGCACCAACACGCTGTCCCAAACATCGGCCAGCGGATCAGCTCGGGTGCGCCAGTGACGGCCCCGACGCTGCTGCTGTCCCTCCGGCTGCAGCTCACCCCGATCGATCCGCTGGGCGCTGCGCACTGAGATCCCCACCGCATCGGCCGCCACCTGCTGGCTCAGCCCCTCGGCCCGTTTGGCCATGTACCGCTCCTTGATCCGCAACGACAGAGGGGCGGGCATCGCGGGGCTCCAGACCGGGATCGGAGCCCTGTTGTCGCGTCCTGAGACCTGCCTATGTAGTTGCGCGGTCCCGCCTATCTAATCGTCGCCGGACAGCTGGCTGCCCCCGCCAAAGTTGTTGACCCCAGTGAAGCAGGGCAACGGGAGTCGGGGCGCCCCAGGGGGCCAGGAGCCCTGAAAGCGCCAGCACCACCCCAGCCAGTTAGGCCAGCCGGCCCAAGGTTCTTAGCAAGGGCCCAGGGACACCAGGGAGCGGTGCCGCAACAGCTGGCGGTAGGGCCACCACAACAGCCGCAACGGTCCCCACCGTTGGGTGGGCCGGGAGCAGGTTTCTAGATCCGGTGAGAGCAGCAGGCCGCCGATCAGGAACGCGAGGGCGGCCGTGGCGCTGCCGATCCAGCCCATCACGGGCCATCAGAGCAGGCCGAAGGGGAGAGCCAGCACCCAGGTGCCACGATCGTGACTGGATCCGCTAGCCATGGGCTCTGCGCAGCACTGTGGGGAGCGGGGGGACAGAATGACTAAACCGCCCGATTAGCTCAGCGGAAGAGCGCCTGTCTTACAAGCAGGATGTGTTGCTGGTTCGAAACCGGCATCGGGCATGAACCAAAACACTGAAACCGATTTGGTAATTAAATTCTTAAGAAAACCTTTTGTTCTGGGCCTATTCAGCCATTCCTCAGTATGTTATAAAAGATTTTATAAATTCTTAAAATGACTGTTGGCGGCGGCGAGCATTCGGAATCAAAGTTTTCGTTTAGGACCGATGGTCTCAATCCTGAGCAAAGGGGTCGGAATGAGTATGCCATCAACACGGATATTCATAACGATGAGCTGTGGATTCCCTATGGGGAAGGGTCCTTCCAAGCTTGTATGTTCAACGTGACCAGTGGTGGTTTTGCCAACATTCTTAGGTTGCCTCCTGGTACAAAGCTGAACCCCCATTACCACGTTGGCATTGTGCATGGTTATACCATCCAGGGTCAGTGGGGTTATTTGGAGCATGAATGGCGTGCCACTGCCGGTACCTACATCTATGAGCCTCCCGGTGAGCTACACACCCTGGTTTCTGATGGCGAAGAGGATATGATTGCCTTCTTCCATCTCCAGGGTGGTTTAGTTTATGTAGACACTGTTGAAAATGGAGAAATGGTTGGTTACGATGATGGCTTCACACTGTTGGAAATTGCTCGCAACCACTACCGGGCCAAGGGCCTCGACATGAGCAAGCTTGACGCCATGATTCGCTGATTAATACTTGAATCGTTGTAATTACCCATGACAAATTCAATTATTTCTTTGTCATTGCAGCTTTATGCTGCTATTGACAGAAACGACAGTCTTAGCGTTGTTACCTTGATCAATCAAGGTGTCGATGTTAACAAAAGAGAAGGTAATTTAACTCCTCTTATGTTTGCATCGGTTCGGGGTCTTCCCGCATTAGTTGAGATTTTGCTCAACGCCGGCGCTGATGTTTTTACGGTTGATAATTCCCTCGGGGCCTCAGCTCTTCACAAAGCTGCACAGAGTGGCGTTGTTGATGTGGCTAGGTTGCTGTTGGACCATGGAGCTTTCATTAACTTTCAATCGGCAGCCACTGGGCATACCCCTTTAATTGATGCTGTTTGGTGTAAGAAGGTAGGAATGGTCAAATTCCTGCTGGAACGTGGAGCCTCAGTGCGAATTGTTGGACACCACCAGCAAACAGTGTTTGATTTCCTCGGCGATCAAACTGTTTGGACGGCAGGTTTCACTATCCCTTCTAACGAAAGCTGGGGCAAGGAAATCCTTGATTTGTGCAACGCCAAAAAGCTTAAAGATCAGCAATTGGTCGATTCTCAAAAGTTAATGCAGGCTACCATCAGTAATGATGTTGAGGCTGTAAAGAACTTGATTGCCCAAGGTGTAGATGTTAATGAAATCTCACCCGTCGTTGGTTCTGGTAATGATGGTCAGACACCCTTGTTGGTGGCTTGCTTTTTGAACCGTGCCGAAATCGTCAAGCTGCTTCTGCTTGCTGGTGCTAAAGAAAGCATTAATGACTATTTGATGGCAGCAACCCCTGCTCACAAGGCCTGTTATGCGGGTCAGCCTGAAGCACTTAAGGTTCTTTTGGAGCTCGCTCCAAATATTGATCTGACTGCCCAAGGCCCTTACAATGGCTATACTGCTTTGCATGATAGTTGCTGGCATGGACACAAAGAGAATGTCGAAATTCTCCTTGCCCATGGTGTTCCTTTAGATCAGAAATCACACCAAGGTCAGACACCAGCAGAATTTGCCCGTACCCTGGGTTATATTGAAATTGCAGAATTAATTGAGTCCAAATTAGCCTCTAATTAAGGTTTTCATGAAAATTCTTCATGTTATGTTGAGAGTGGCTGATGTCGATCAGTCACTTTCTTTTTTTGTTGATCTCCTTCATTTCCAAATCGTTAGACGACTGGAGAATGCCAGTGGGCGCTTCTCCTTGATTTACTTGATTAATCGTTTAAACCCTGGCCTAGAAATTGAATTGACTTTTAATTGGGATGCTTCTTCCTATACGATTGGTACTAGTTTTGGTCATATCGCCTTAGCTGTTGATGATCTCTATTCAATTTGTCAGCGTTGCTTAGACTTGGGCTTTGTTCTTGCCCGCCCACCCAGGGACGGCTATATGGCTTTTATCAAGTCACCCGATGGGATCAGTTTTGAATTATTACAAAATGGTCCTTCGCTGCCGCCTCAAGAGCCCTGGCTCTCAATGGCTAATGTGGGTACTTGGTAAATGAAAGACTCCTCTTTTGCTGAAATTCCTTATAAAGTTGCATCCTTAACTAAAGGTTGTTCGCCCATTGGCAGTCAGTTTGAGAATATACCTGTATATGCTTTGTTGCGGGATAGTAATCTTTTGACTTTTAAGAGTCGCCCAATCCCTCCTGATAATTTTGCCACGATTGACATTGGTGGCAAGCTAGCCTTTGTGGTCGATAATGTTATTGCGAGAGAAGAGGCTGATTCGCTGGCTGAATTTAGTAAATTATTGGGCTTCAGGGAAGAAGCTCCAGATATACAAACTCCACCTGGGATGCGAATGAATACAACGGTTCACTGGCTGGCAACTTCTGACATGATGAATGCTATCTGTTCCAATATCATGCCGTTTATTCCTCCTGTCCTTGATGGGCGCATTTTTGCTGGGCGTTTGAGTCAGCGAATTAATTTTTATCGTTATTTCGGCGATAATCAGAAATTTACACCGCATATTGATGGTGATTGGCCTGGTTATTTTTATGATCAAGCCACTGGGCAAATGAAAACATGGGATAATATGTCCTCCATGATATCTATGCTGCTTTACCTTACTGATAATCAAGGTGAGGCTTCTCAAGGTGTTACCCGTCTCTATGGAGATTCAAGTGTGGTAGAAGTTTCACCTAAGAAGGGCTCGGCCTTGTTCTTTCGACACGGACTGGGCCCGGCGTCTGTTCTTCATAGTGGGGAGCCGCCCGGTCCTGGTGAGGAAAAAATTGTTGCGAGAATCAATGTTATGTATTTAACTTAGTTTTCTGTTTTCTTGGTTTATGAAGCTGAAGCCGGTTCTATTTAAGCATTATCGTGGATATTTTGGCTGTGAATGCTATGATCTTAAACTGTGCTTTCGTTCCAAGGGGGTGGGCGGTCAAACTTGGCGTCTCTGTGGGCGTTGACATTGGCTGCTAAGATTCAGCTTTATCTTGCTAAAATTTACGTTTGTCCAATGCATTGCTGTCCAGTTTAGTTTTCGGCAGATTATCCTCTGGGAGGATGGATGGAATTTGGGTGATCGTTGTGTTCACAATTTTGCTTCTAGCGGCTTTGCTTAAGATTCAGGGTAAAGCTATAGGAATGAGTGACTAGGACGGAATCACACACTCGGCGCCCCATGGCGATCTGCTGAAGGGCCTTCGGGGTATGCATTTGGTCAAGATTGACCGCAATGGTAATTACTTGGGATTTGGCAAAACTATACCCTCTGCAAAGTAATTCCTAATTAGCCTGGCCCATCCTTTATTGGCCTAATTTTAATCCACTCCGGGTCTGTATGGGTGATAAACTCACTGAAGAGGGATCCAGGTTCTTGTCTCTACAAACGTTTTAAGGGCATCTCGAATAATCAGCACATCGCAGAGGTTCTGCAGACATGAAGAAGCCGCCAAAAAGGCGGCAGAGAAGGAGAATGGTATATCGACCATTGAAAAGATTATCTAAACTTTGGTAGGTCCTCCGCAAGATTCATGCAACCACTGCTGTGTGACAAGAGCGCAGGAGATAACGAAGGAAGTTGAATGTCAGGTTCTTGAGGCCCCACCAAGCCTCGTTACTTTCTGGCCCAATCTTTCGTGTCAGCTATCCACCCTTGGACATATGGTCATGCCGACAAAGACATGCTCCACACAGGCTCTGATTGTCGACTTGATACGATACAAGTCCTTGGCTGCGTCGCTAAGCGGATGATTGCGAGTGCCTTTTTCGTGGATCAGGCTTTCGTAGCCACCGAGATTTAGAAGATCCTCAAAGCATTCACCTGAATATGCTGAGTCAGCTCAGACATAGTCATGTTCGTTGTCGGGATCCAGCAGGTTTGGAAGCATCTGGCTGTCGCGGATATTGGCAGGAGTGACAGCATATTGGCGGATCAATCCTTGGTCAACATCGATGCAGATGCTGTTCTTGTTACCGTAGTAACTGATGCTGTTCTTTTTTGTAAAGCGAGCATCTAAATCCTATTGCTGCAAGCGATCTTGGTTTTCATCCCAGCCCTCAGGCAGCCTCCCGGCTTTGAATTTTTTGTTCTCCTCGCGGGTATTGCGTTGCTTGGAACTGGAACAAGAGTCGCATCGATGATCTGACCATTACGGTCTTGGAGACCCTGGGAGCGGAGGTATCCCTCAAACATCTCGAAGAGCTCCTCGATCACTCCCGCTTTGCGCAGCCGCTCCCTGAAGAAGGCGATTTTGGTGGCATCTGGAATCCTGTTCTTCAGACCAAGCCCGACTAACTCCTCAAAGGAGCGTCTGTCGTTCACCTGGAATTCAAGCTCTTCATCACTCAGGTTGAAAAGCTGCTGGAGAACGAGCATCTTGAAAAGGATCAGCGGGTCAATCCTCTTACGCCCTGCATTGCTCTTGTGACGAGGACCCTGAAAACCGGTCCAGGGTGAATGAGAGTCTTCAGCCGGCCAGACTGGGCCGGGGACTCCACCATGAAACGCACCAGGCACACAGCGGAGCAGATCATCCGCAAGCTCAAGACCGCCGAGCAGCTGATTGCCCAGGGCAAGACCGTCGCCGACGTCTGCCGCGTCATCGAGGTGACGCAGCCCACCTATCACCGCTGGCGCCAGCAGTACGGCGGCATGCAGGCCGAGGAGGCCAGGCGACTGACCCAGCTGGAGAAGGAGAACGCCCGGCTCAAAAAGCTTCTGGCAGAAGCCGAGTTGGAGAAGGCAATGCTCAAGGACCTCGCCGAGGGAAACTTCTGAGCCCGGAGCGTCGCCGCAGGGCTGTTGTGGTCCTGCAGGAGCATTACCGGGCTTCTGAACGCCTCGTCTGCCGGGTGGTGGGGCAGCACCGCAGCACCCAGCGCCATGGCGTCAAGGTCATCGATCTGGAAGAGGCCAAGCTCCGGCATCGTCTCCGAGAGATCGCCGCGGACCACATCCGCTGGGGCCGCCGGATGGCCTACCGCCTCCTGCGCCGCGAGGGCTGGACGGTGAATCACAAGCGGGTGCAACGGCTCTGGCGGGAGGAAGGCCTGCAACGGCCCACTCCCAGGAAGCGCAAGCGGTCCCGGCCCGCCGACGGGTCGGTGAGGCGTCACCGGGCTGAGCATCCCCACCAGGTGTGGGCCATGGACTTCCAGTTCGACGCCACCGCCGATGGCCGCAGACTCAAGTTCCTGAACGTGATCGACGAGCACAGCCGCCTCTGCCTGGCCATCCGCGTCGGCAGGCGCTGCAAGGCCACGGACGTGGTGGCGGTGCTGGAGGAGCTCACCAGCCTCTACCCGGCGCCGACGTTCATCCGGTCCGACAACGGACCGGAATTCATCGCCCAGGCCCTACGGGACTGGTGCGATGTCAGCGACACCACCAGCACGGCGTACATCGAGCCTGGATCCCCGTGGGAGAACGGCTTTGCGGAATCCTTCAACGGCCGATTCCGGGATGAGTTCCTGAATACCGAGCTATTCACTACCGCTCCAGAGGCTCAGATCCTGGCTGATCGGTGGCGCTGGGAGTACAACACCCTCAGGCCACATTCGGCCCTCCAGGGGCGTACGCCCCTGGAGGCAGCTCAACAGGTAGCTGCCGCATGACCACATCCACCCACTCTCATAAGCCCTGGACTGACAAAGGGGGTCACGTCATTGGCTTTACGCCGATTCATGCAGGTCCTGGTCGCTTTGATGAAGCTTTTTTATAAGGCTACTATACTGTTGAATCGTATTGAGCTGTCATGAGAAGCCTGCCAGAGCGAATGGCATTGGAAATGTTGGGAAGTTTTTGTCTTGCCTATGCAGTCGTAACTTCGTTTGCTTTGCGTGCTGCGCCTGACTTTGCAGCCTTCGTTTCGATTGGGTTAGCACTTGTTTTCCTGATCCATTTGCTTGGAAGAAGTAGCGGAGCTCATTTTAACCCCTCTGTTAGTTTAATGTTTTATGGCCAGAATACCCTGGCCAATCCTTCTGCTTTCTGGGTCAATCTGATTGGCTTCTTGGGGTATGCAAGTGCCCAAATTGCTGGTATTTGGATAGGATTTCATTCCCGGAATTTCGTCCCTCCAATGGGCCCTATTAGTATTCGCTCGAAGGTGGTTGAACTTATCATGACGTTTGCCTTGTTTTTGCTGATCCATGCCTGGAGTGATGAAGGCCGGATCTGTCCTGTGGCGCGCCCTTTATCGGGCTTTGTGGTTGGATCTGGTTTGACATCACTATTGTTTCTCGGCTCTGCCGATTCGGTTGGCATCTTCAATCCGGCTTTCACCTTGGCTTTTATGAGTTTAGGAGCACGGGGTTTGGAGCAAATTCTTGTGTTGCAGTTGCTAGCTGGAACAGCGATGATATTTGCTCCAAAGCCCTTGTTGTCCTCAGTGGTTGAATAAGTTGAATTGCTTGCCAAGGTTACCGTTTACATTGATTTTTATGCAATCGTCTGCCATAGCTCAAGCGTTCGGGGCTGGTGCGGGAACTCCGCGGATGAGGTCAGCAGCTTTCTCAGCGATCATCATGATCGACGCGTTGGGGTTGGAGTTTACAAGCTTGGGCAAAACCGACGCGTCTACGATCCGTAAACCGGTCACCCCTCGTACGCGCAACTCTGGATCAACGACAGCCCCAGGATCCGTGCCCATCCTGCATGTGCTCGACTGATGCCACACGGTACTGGCTGCTTTCCTGATGAACGCCCGAAGGTCCTGGCTGCTGGTCACCTCTGGCCCTGGTGACAGCTCGCGGGAGCGAATACCCGCAAAGGCTTCAGTATGTGCTAGTTCCCGAGCGTAACGGATGCCGTATTCGAACACTGCGATGTCTTCCTCTCGGGTCAAGTACTGCGCATCGAGCCGCGCGTTAACCGTGGGATCGGTGGACGCAAGTGAGATCGTGCCGCGACTGAGCGGCTGGGCCAGGATGGGCGCGAAGGTGAAGCACGGAGCATCAACCCTGTACTCCGGCAGCACGAATTGGACCGGCCCAAAGAAGTACTGCAGATCAGGCGAAGTCTGATCTGGCCCGCCGCGAGTCCAGCAGAAAAGGCCGGCCTCCGCGAGCAGTTCTGGCTCGTTGAAGGGCACCAGGCTTTCGTAGTCGACACCCAGAAGCATATGGTCCTGGAGGTCCTTGCCCACGCCCGGCAGATCCTGGATCACGGGGATCCCCCAGGTGGCAAGCTCGGCCGCCGGGCCCAGGCCGGAAAGCAAAAGCAGCTTAGGGGTCTCGAAGGCCCCAGCGCTGAGGATGATCTCGCGCTCAGCACGGATGATGGAGATCCCGTAATGGTCCGTTATCTCCACACCTACGGCGCGCCCTCCCTCAAAGAGCAAGCGAATAGCCCGCTTGCCGGTAAGTAGCTGGAGGTTCGGGCGACCCAGATGAGGGGTGATGAAGGCCGAGCCGGCCGTGACGCGCGTTCCGTCAGGGCTCTTGGTGGACTGGTAGAAGCCGGCACCCGCTTACTGAGATGCGCCATTGAAGTCGTTGTGCCGGGCGGTGGCACCGAGCGCGGCGGCTGCCTCCACGAACGCCTCGCCCGCCACGGATGGCGCTCGATAGTCGATGATGGACAACGGGCCTGCATCGCCGTGGAACTCTCGGGGCTGGGTGCCGTGGTAGCACTCCGAGCGTTTGAAGTACGGCAACACGTCCGTGTAGCCCCAGCCGTCGTTGCCCAGGGATGCCCAGGAGTCGAAGTCGCGGCGGTTGCCCCGGGCGTAGATCATCGCGTTGACAGCGCTCGACCCGCCCAACACCCTGCCCCGGGCGATGTCAATACTCCGGCCTTCGAGGCCTGCCTGCGGCTCCGTCGTGTATCCCCAGTTCTCCTTGCCCTTGGGATCCCAGAGGCCATACATGGGATTGAGGCTGCTCTGGTCATAGATTGCGGGGTTGGTGTCCATCCCACCCAACTCCAGCAAGGCGACCCGCGCTGCTGGGTCTTCGCTCAGGCGTGCAGCAACAATGCAGCCGGCGGTGCCGGCTCCCACCACCAAGTAGTCGACTGTTGTCTTGTTGACCATGAGTAAAAATCCCTCCAAGGCGTGGATCAACCGGTTTACCGTCCTACCGCCCCACTCCAGTTGATCCAGCCCCGATGAGGGTAGTTGGGGTGTCAAGGCGTCCTTCCATTGCTGGAAAGCATCCAGAAGACTATGCTTCCAGGCTGCCAAGAGCGGTATTTAGGATTTATACTCCATCCTGTGCTATTCTGCCAATGTTTTGCGAGCACCTTGTCTTGAGCCAGTGACACGGAGAGCTCAATGATAAGTTAATTATCTTTTGGCTTACCGTTAGATGGCTCATGCATGGATTCTCCAATGGTGACCTTGAGATAGGCTATGCCCTGAGCGATCAAAGCTTACAGAAATCGTGAGTTACAAGATCCATGAACGAGGCACTCCGCCAGCGGGCGGGCGGAGTGCCTAACAGCTCCTTAGCAGGGATGAATACCAAGGCAAACACAGTCGATCAATGTGTTTGAACCCATACACCCAGCTAGGTAAGTTTAGTGTCAGCCTAGAGAAGTCATGGAAGTATGCATTACTATTGCTTCGTAGAAACCCATAAGTTAATGCCATGGTGCAGCCCTTCCCCCGCCACAGCCGAGAGATCCTCTTCAGTGACCAGCTTCTCAGCGTGTCGGTGATTGGCAATGTGCATTCCCGCCGGTGGCGCTGGAATCCCTTTGATATTGATCATGATCTTGTCCGTGTTGATGAGCACCTCTGGCAGCGCCCATTGCGGCTGGAGGCTGCACGTGGGCTTGATCATAGCGGGCACTATGCCATGCGGCTAGTTCTAAACCACAATCCTCGGCGCCAAATCAAGGCCTCTGGAAGCAGCCACAGCACTGACATCTGCTGTTGGAACATGGATATCGACCCGTTTGGAAATCTCTATAACAATCTTCGCTTTAAAGTCCATCAAGACGGTGAGGTACTGTTGCGATATGACAGCTCCAAGCAAACCGTAACCCTCCTTCCGTCTGGGGGACAAGAAGGCAATCCCTCCTGGGTAGAGCCAATAGAAGCAATCAAAAGTTATCAGCTTAATGGCTTTGTCTGGGATGATCTTGATATGTTTAATAAATTTCAGACGCGCAGGCCAGGGCGTTCATTTCAGCTTGAGCCCGATGGTAATTGGCTGCTAGAGGTTCCCCTGAAGCGAGATGGCGGCATTGACTTCAGGGCTGACGGCGTCTATCAATTCCTGATCTCAGCTGAATTCGAAGAGGACTACGGATTTGCATGCCTCAATGATGGCCAAGGGTCCCTGGTGAGCGGTAGTGGTTTCGGCAGCAGTCATGGCACATCCATGCATTCGGGATGCACAATCAAAGTCAATTTAGATGGCCTCTATCGGTTTCGCTTGGTGGATCTCCAGAGCAAGCCGAGGATTGAGGTTCTGGCTCCGGATGGCTCACCTGTACCACTGCTCAACAACCGAGATTCGATCAGTCTGTTGGGTTCCGTATTCAATGACTCTCCCTTTGACCCCACGGTAGAAGGGCGCATCCTTATGCCCCATGGTGATGATCCCTCATTGTTAAGTCTGGATCTGGATGTAGGTTCCGGACAGCACGTGGTCAACTTTGCCATCGGCAGCGAACTGTTTCTCGACACCATGGGTTTCGGCTGCTGGCTGGACGATCCTGACTCCAGCGAAGGAAGCGTTCTGCGTGGTCTTGCCTGGCACGGTAAGCCTCAAGAATGGAATATTTATTTCGAGCTTAGCCAGGCCAGTCGACTGCGTTTCAGTTATCAACTTGATCGGGATGAGTTTTCTATAGCTGTTGTCGATGGTTCAGGACGCCTTAAGCCCACTACAGCTTTGAATTGCTTGTCGTTAGTTGGAAGCTTTGAAGACCCTTTGGAAGCCTGGAACCCCAAGTCGCCAGCTAATTTGATGGAGTATGTGGGAGGTGGCCGGTACCAGCGCTGTGTGCATCTCAAGGCTGGAATACCCTACAGCTACAAATATGTCGCAAATTGCAGCGATTGGCATATGGTTTTCGCTGATTACGAGCTCGACAGCTATGGCGTTGACTTCAGTGGTAATAATCCAGCTGCTGGAGATCCAAGTCAAAGTCTGCTTAAACGCCATGGTCAGCTCACAACCCATGGCAATCCCCCTGCATTGAGCTACACTTCAATTCACACAGGACCACACCGTTTCTTCGCTGATGTAATCAGCGGCGCTTATTCCGTTCATCCATTATAGCCGCTGATGTTGACGTAATATTAAAAGCTATGCATATACGCTCTTCGTTGCCATGAATTGGCACCGTTTCATGCGGCAGGTAGCTTGGAAAGATGACAATTTTTCCAACATCTGGGGTGACCTCATAATTCTCAAAGCGAGAAAAGATTAGGTTGCCTTCTTGAGATGCACTGGATGATGTCATGTCTGGAGTCTTGAGATAAACTACACCACTTAGCACTCCTTCAGGATGAACATGTCGTTTCTGATAACCTTTATCACATAAAATGACTCCCCAGCCACTAATATCTCTTGATTTCCCAGAAACAAGCCGATCTAGCCATGGATTATGTGCCTGAATTTTAAGATACTCGTCACAATGGTGAAGTATTCTTTTTCTTAGCTCAGATATGGAGGGATCGCTGCAGGTGGCAAGTACTTCGTGCGTCTGAAATCCCCCAACCGTGGGCTTGCCAGCCCGGTTCAACACAAGGGTTTGATTTGTTTTCAAGCAACAAATAAGTTCATTAACAAGATTTTCATCTTGCTGCATGATTCGAGATGTATAAACTACTCTTGAGAGACAAAGGCAAGGACTTAGTGCAAGTACTTCATAGTCAGAAGGACGAAGCTCACTGGCGGCGGCAAGGTACTTGAACATGTCTATCTTTGACCTGAGATCGAGAAGATGCTGCCTTGCACGGTCCCATTCTTGTTGTTCAATACTTTGATAGAATTCTGCTAAGCCTCCCTGCCGTTGATCGCGCTCTTCAAGCTTGCTTAACGCTGCAATCGCTTCAGGAGCTGATGGAACAATCTGAAGGCATTTCTGCAGAGACTTCCTTGCTTCAGCATGCCTCCCCATCAGAATGAGAAACATTGCCAAGTTGTAATGCCCAAGGAATTGCTGCGGAGAAGCCTCTACAACTGACTTGTAGCAGGTCTCAGCCCTAGGATAGTCTCCTTTTTCAGAATATATTATAGCAAGATTTGTCAGAAGAGCAGGATCTAGTGGATGCAAGGCTAGAGCCTTTCTAACAATTAGCTCTGCATCTTCAATCTGTTGCTTCTGCAATAGAAGAGCACTCAGCTGGAGGCAGATCTCAGGATCAGCTGGGCAAAGATGATGGAGGTTGACCAGCAGATCGTACTGGGTCTCGTGATCACCACACCTAAAGGCTGCAATCAAGCAAAGCCGAAGAATCTGTATGTTGAGTGGGAGAGCAAGACCACTTTTTAGTTCATTCCAAGAATCAACAATCTGTCTGTATTGCTTAGCATGGTACATACACTGAATGAAGTTATAGAAACTCTCTTGATTGGTTCTGTCAGATTCCCAGATTACACGAAATAGCGTAGCAGCCTCACTCAAGTTACCAAGTTTTGCGAGACGGATGGCGTCGCTGACTGTTGTGGATGCAGAAGACATTTTATTCAAAGATCAGACAAGAAAGGGTGCACTATTAGATAATGCACCCTTGGAACAGCTACCCTCCTCGGAGAGTCTTCAAGTTAATTATCTAGTTAACGATGGTAAATTCATCGTCCAATTCGGCATCCTTGAGCCCTTGGGCAACAGCTGCATTCAATCCTTTCAACTGAAACTTAAAGTCAGGTCCACGTTGCTGTGCGGTGAATAGAAGATAATTCCAACCAGTATCATCAATCGACTTTAGATTGGTCATGTCAAGAGTGATCCCCTTAATGCTTTGTATTTTTTCTACTTCTTTTTTTAGTAAGGGAAGCTTACAGCGGGTCAGATCACCATCCAATGCGATCAAGGCGATACTCTGCTCGTAACTAATCAGATCGGCACTAAATCCGAGACCAACAGGTTCAATCCTTACGCGAACCCGAACGGCTCGTTCCGAATCGGGAAGGTTAACAACCAGATTCTTACGGTCAAAGTCTAAATGGCTCTTCCCATCAATCCATACTTCTGCTAATTCGACACTACCAGCGGGTAGCAAGTCTGGAGCCACTCGAAGCTTTTTATCCGGCCAGGCACCTGGATCAGGTTTAAAGAAGAAATCCATCGACTGTTTATTGACCAAAAGATTGGAATAAATAGCCGCCAAGAAGCATAGCTCAAACGAGTGGTAGCCCGCCATAGAATGACTTCCTTTTCCACGTTCAGTGCCAAGGGCATAGGGTTGACCATTGGCCAAAACGTTAAAATAAATACCACCTTCTTCATAGTCTAAAAACCAACCATTATAGAATGCACTACCCTCACGGGCAAATCGTAAATAATCGGGCTTGTCATCATAGACTCCAGCCATGATGTAATAAGCAAGGATACCTTGCTCTTGCTGCCACCAAGCCTTCCGGTCATGCCATACACGCCGATAATGTTGCTCACCTTCCTTTAATGTTCTTTCCATCATGTCATACCATCCGCCGCGTTGATTATCGCAACCTGCAGCTGGTATCGCATCAGCAATCTGATGGGCAAATGTTTTATAGCTATCCTTTTCGATCAGGCTATTCATTCTAGTGAGATTCCAGGCAACTTTCAGGTTATGACCAACGACACAACGTGCTTTGTGGATACCCCAAGTTAGGTCGTGAGTCCAATCCTCGTAAAACTTTTCATTCATAAACGGACTGTATCCGTAGTCAGGAAAGTGTTCACAAATTGTATCAAATGTATCTTCGAGAAACTTGGAGTAGCTCTCTTCTTCAGTGGCAAGATAAAGATTAATAAGATAAGCAGGGGCGTGGTCGCCAACTGAATTCCAGTTTTTCTTTCCCTTATTTACCCCCAGCGAATCAGCCTTAGGGTTGAAGGTTACGGGATCAACATGTGAAAAATAACCGCCGTAAGGGCCGTGGTCTTTATAATATCGGTTTAAAAATGTTATGGTTTCATCAATGTCAGTGCGAATGTCGGGATTCCCGGTAATTCTATATGTCTGAGTGGGTCCAGCTAGTGCATAAATCTGCTCATAGCAGGGTATCGCGTTTCCACCCTCATCACCACCTGCAGTTGACCCCATATACTTTCTTACGCTTCCATCACTTTGAATGTCAATCTGGCTATACCAATAGCAAAATCCCTCAGATTTATTTTGATGACGGAAGTGTCGTTGTATATATTCTGTACCCTTCGTAGCAGCTTCGTATGCCCGTTCGTCTCCCGTCATCATGTATGCTGTTGCAAAACCGTAAACCAGTCTCGAAACGGTATCCAGATTCTGGACTCCGTCTAGTTTCCCACCTTCTGAACTCAGATCCGTACGAAACTTTTTAAAATCAATTGTTTCGCCTTCTTTTACTTTAAATTGTGCCTCAATATAGAAGTTTAGGAGTTGTTGAATCTGGTTAATCCACCAGTTTTGGTCTTCAAACCGAAGGTCAGGTGACGAATGACCAAACAACAATAAGTGCTTCGCCTCAAACTTTAACTGATCAGTCTCAGGATAGAAAAGTCCGTAAGCATGGATGAAACGTCCTTCTACGAGAATATCTCTGATATCAGGGGCTACTTGGAAGGGCTCACCTAGATTTCTCACTAGCTCTGCATAACATGCATCTGTGATCTTGATATCATAAAAACGATGGTCTGACGTTTCAAGTTCTATAATGCCTTGGCAGTCAAAAATCTGGGGATAAGAGACTTTACGAATGTAACCTGCGATCAGGTCCGAAAAAGGAAAGTTCAGCTGATTTGTGGAGGACATGTGCAACCGGAGGGTGAGTTGTGTTGTCTTAAAAAAACGACGAATAACCCTGAAGAAAGTGGGTAGACCGAGGAAATTGGTTATAAGGCCATATTGATTACCTCGCTTGGGTACCTGTCCTTGAGACAAGAACAACAACACTTCTGCCGCCTACCAAGTAAGTCGATTCATTGATCAGGACCATATCTTCGGGTGCACTGATATCGTTGGGTGATGCCTCACCAGTATCAACAGATCTATACCAGTTTAGGCCGTCGATCTTGGGTATCTGAAATTCAACGGCATCCCAATACATATTAAACATACAATGGATATTTACCGTTTGATCAGTATCCTCAGCAGTATCTCCATACGTCACCGCAAGGCACCTGGATTGACTATCGTCCCAGTTGGGTTGATTGATATGTGTTCCATGCCAATTAACCTCACTTAATCCAAATCTGTTTCTCACTCCTTTAAAGAATTTGCCCCTAAAATGATTAATATAAATTTTACGTTTTTGGATGAACATGGACCAGAATCTAATCATCTCCTGTGACTCTCGCGAGTCAATCTGATTCCAGTTGTACCAATTTATCTCATTGTCGTGACAGTAGGTGTTATTGTTACCGCCTTGGGTTCGCATGAATTCGTCTCCGCCAACGATCATCGGCACACCCATGGAAAGAAGATGTATAGCGGCAAAGTTTTTAATTTGTCGCTGGCGTAGATCTTTGATCCATTGATCATCTGTTGGACCCTCGGTTCCACAGTTCCAGCTGAGATTATCACTGATTCCATCATTATTGCCCTCACCATTGGCCCAATTATGTTTTTCGTTATAAGCAGTTAAATCATAAAGGGTAAAACCATCGTGAGCAGTGATGAAATTAACACTATTTATTGGTTGCTCGTGACGTGCTTGATATAGATCGGCACTGCCCGTAATCCTTGACGCCACTTCACTGATGATGCCCGGATCACCTTTCACAAATCGGCGAATACAGTCGCGATACTTTCCATTCCATTCAGCCCAACGTGCTCCAGGAAAATAGCCGATCTGATAGAGACCCGCAGCATCCCAGGCTTCTGCAATGACCTTGCTACGACCTAAGAGATCATCCAGTTCAATCGCCCAGATCACTGGAGGATGCTCAACTGGAGAGCCGTCTTCTCCTCGGCTCAACACAGAGCCCTCATCAAATCTAAATCCATCCACGTGCATCTGTTCAACCCAAAATTTTAGGGAGTCCAGGATGAGCTTTTCGCCTACGGGATGATTACAATTAAAAGTATTTCCGCATCCAGTGTAATCATAATAAAATTCTTTTGACCCATTTGGTCCGGTTAAGTAGTAGTAAGTTGAGTTATCAATTCCCTTAAAGCTGAATGTCGGCCCCTGATGATTACCCTCGTCGGTATGATTATACACGACATCAAGGATCACCTCAATTCCTGCCTTGTGTAGGGCTTTAACCATATCTCTAAACTCTCGTACATGATCGCCAGAATGTGAAGACACACAATAACCTTGGTGGGGGGCAAAATAACCCATCGTACTGTAGCCCCAATAATTCACTAGCTTTCTTCCATCATGCTCCTTTAATATGTCGGTGTCGTCAAAACTACAACATGGAAGAAGTTCGACAGCGGTTACACCGAGACTCTTAAGGTAAGGAATCTTTTCGATCAGGCCGAGATATGTTCCTGGGTGTTTAACCCCGCTGCTGGGGTCTTTGGTAAATCCTCCAACATGCATTTCATAGATAACACTATCCGCCATATCATGGTTCAAGCATTTATCATCTTCCCAATCATAGTCTTGTAGATTAATCACTACACTTCGAATGCTCGTATGCAAGTTGTCTCCAGGGACACAGGCTGATCCACGATCCCAAAGTTGCAATACATTTCCATTGGAGTAGGGATCAACGAGAACCTTCTCTGGATCAAAGCGATGACCGTTCCAAGATTCTCGCGGCCCGTCAACGCGATATCCATATCCCATACCTGGTATCACATCAGCAACGAATACGTGCCATATGTTGAAGCTATGATTTCTGTTTGGGTCAAGATCAATAACTCGAATAGGATTGGGATCCTCAGGCTTTTCAAATATGAGTAGCTGCACCGCTGTTGCATTTGCACTGAAAAGAGAAAAATTTGTTCCCTCATCTGTTGGCGTACTTCCGAATGGATGCGCAGCTCCTTCAAAACGCCGGAAACGTTGACCTTCACTCTCTAGAGGTTGGCCCATAAGGCCAGCATCAAAAATGAGTGGCGTAGCCGATGGCGAGAAAATCATATTATTGAATTTGTTAGATTCAAAAAGACTTCCTCGGAAATTTAGCAGTTCAGTTCAGATTTCTTTTAATTGACACATTTCTTCATTTGTGGTGGGCTGCTTCATCGGCAAATCAACACAATGGGAAATTTCTTCGTTAACAAGAAATTGTTCTGCGGAAAAACTGCTAGAACACAGCAGAATCTCGAACAATGATCAGTGCAAGCTATATTCGAAACTTTTTCAGCAGCTTCAATTAGCGCGACCATTCCTGTGATGAGGCCAACCGGCACATTGCCGGAGGCAACATGGTGGGCATTTCGTGGCGAAGCCGGTAAGGGACAAGGATGGCCAGCAGCAGAGGATCTGCCGGCGTCGTGGGGGTGGATCAATCGAGCCTTGGATTCCGCTTGGAGGGGATGCACTTAGTGGCACTAGCGCGCCTCGGGTTTTCCACGGCGCAAACGGACGCGGCGTGGGATGGGCTCGGTTTTCCAGTGTCCCGCTAACTAAATTTGCTAACTTTGAATTGCCTAGTTTTGGAT
>Ga0209189_1000886_pt1 | contig 23257 bp, 29 predicted proteins | sample C_130820_EF_Meta_FD_187308 | JGI IMG/M metagenome (GOLD analysis project Ga0209189, IMG submission 187308) | Freshwater microbial communities from Lake Croche, Canada to study carbon cycling - C_130820_EF_MetaG (SPAdes) (version 3) | ecosystem: Environmental > Aquatic > Freshwater > Lake... | reverse complement strand
TACCGCAGAAAATAGTAGCCCCTCCTTTATAAGCAAATCCACCGTTCGCTCCTGGGTCGATTGCGAGGTAGTAAGTTTCTGGGTCTTGGTACATTTATTAGCCATAGTCGTATAAGTTAAAACTTTTGCAAATAGGTTTATTTGCTGGCGATGTTTGCGACCCGTGTAGCGTAGTCTGATTTAGCGCGTGTCACATCAAAGTTAATACGGCTCGAAGCTGTGAAGCCCATATTCCAACATAAGGCAATCTGCTCGACGCTAGGATCGGTGATTCCACGATGGGCTAGGCGTTCCCTTATGCAACGAATCAAAGCCAGCCCTACAGTGTCCTGAGTAGCCGGATCACGCCACTCGGCATAACTGAAGGCGAACTTGCGTTCTCGCATCAACTGGGTGCAACCGTCAATCCAAGCGAGTCGGGTCAGACTGTATGCCCCAAGCGAACGGCCTTTATCGGTAACTGCGAAGTAATCACCGCCCGTCTCAACCTGTCCGATAGCTGCAAGAATAGCGACATCGTCGACTGCGTACGCGTAATTTGAAATATAGGCAAAAGCGATAATACTCATAATGGTTTTCATAGTATTATTATTTAATATCTCCAGTAGGAATCACTCGCTTGCAAGTAATCGCAAAGCCGTCCGGATATTTGTATTCGTACGATAACGCGATACGACCACCGAAGTCGGACACCATAAAGAACGAATCGGTGATGCCGTCCCTGGCTAATTCTTTCTTAGCAGTCTCGAGGTGCTTCTCTGCTAACTTCTTGGCATTCTTAAAATGGATGATGTCTCCACGCAAGATAGCGTCGTTAAGATAACCCAGCTCGTAGATAAGCCAAGTGATTGTTTTGTGATCGGTGAATTTCATACGTGCTGAGTTTTCGTGGTGTTGGGTGATGTTGTACATAGGGAAGGCGGATAGTCATAACCTTTGACCAGACATTGTCCAGCCCAAATGCAAAACTTTTGACTAACCCCAAAACAGGCTAATCAGAGTACCCTTAGATTACCCTACTGCGACCCCCAATAGACCTATCCCAGATGCCCTCAGAAGCCTTTTGATGCCCAGAGCGTCCGAATATCCCAACGCCTTAACTTACGTCCAATTTCTCGGCAATCCGTTCAAGCGTATGGCGGGTCAACCTTAACTCGGTTTCAATGCTGGCGAGACGTGTCGAGGTGTTGCGTTCGCTTTCCTCGAGTCGCTTGATGCGTTCCTCAACCTGGCTAACTCTCCACGGAATCACTGCCCAAGCTGCGAGGGCCGAAGCGATTGAGATTATCGCAGCTAAAGAGTTTATGTTTAAGTCCATTTAATTAAGAAATTTTAGGTGGTTGAGAGTTTTTGTCCATCAGTACGCGTCGGTAATTTTGTTTCCATAGCACTTCGCAGAGATACTTTCCGATAGCGTCAATCTTGGCTTCGGAGAAATCCGGGTGGATCAGGTGACTGGCCTCGTGGCACAATACTTCGAGCTGACGTTTAGCACCAAGTCGTGGGTCAATCTCGATAAGCGGTGACCGTTCGTCGTGCGTGGCCTGTCCCCATGCTTTCTCTTTACCCAACTTACGGTAAATGATTTTAGGGCTTTTGCTCTTCTTCGGCATTTTGATTTTGACGTACCTTCCACCAGAGGTGATAGACTACGATTAGCAGTGAGAGGAGCAATGCCCCTGAGACGATGATTGAAAAATATGTCGACTCTACCACAAAAGGAATTGCCCCGGCTAATGCACCGCAGGCCATTAACTTTAAACCAGCGTCGCGCGCGATGAAGGCGAAGGATACTGCCCCGATTGCAAAGAGTGCTAAGCCCACATAGGTAAATGCGGATGTGCCGTTAGTTGACCCAATGGCTAATGCCTCAACTGCCGAGTCGGAGAGGTCGAGTTCGCTCAGGTCATCAATGATGGACGGAGTCTTATCAACGGACGCAACGCAACCCACTACACCGATTATCAATAAAAGTGAGAGCATTGCTATCCGCATATATCATCGCCCCTTAAGGGCATCGAGGAGTTTCTTGCCGGAGTCGACCGTAGTGTTAATCTTTTTCTCGTTATTACGAAAGGTTAACGCACCGATGACAAAACCGATTACGAGGAAGGCTAGAGCTGTGAGTATGTATGACATTGTATTACGGGTTAAATGAGTTCGACTTTTACCAGAGGGCCGAGGTCGACAGGGGTTTGTTCGGTGTCGAAAGTGACGGTACAATCTTTATTTGAAAGTTCACATGGTTCACCGGCATAACCAGGGAACAAAACATAGATGATTGCTGGAGGACATTCAGAGTTGTCCATAGGCATACCAAGAATTGTGATTTTGTATGTGTAAGACATTATGAAGTATAAACTGTGATACCAGACATTACGCATGATAACTGATTACCTGATGGTGTATTGTTATTTTCAATACGGAAGTTCATGTTGTTTTGTTGAGCAGTTCCGGCGAGCAATGTTGTAGGCCCACCAGTCGTTGACCCGATAGAAGTTCCATTTGAATAAACAGTAACTGTTCCACTTCCGTCTGAAACGATTAAAATGTCTTGGGCAACGTTTTGTGCTAACGATGTGGACGTTGAATAAGTTGTTAAAGTTGTGCCATCGTGGGCTAGAATTTTAATAACACCGTTGGCGTTAAATTTAATACCAACAGAGCGAACGGTTGGATCGCCGGTATTAACTCCGTTAACTTCACCAAGCACTGCTCTAAAAATCGAGTTTGAATCTGGGCTTGATACGTTTTGAGAAATACGGAAACTGAAAGCAGCATATTTTGTCCAGTCGATGTTATTTGCCCAATAGCGTCCACGACCTTGATTTATTCCGTGATCGCAACGGACATAAGTATTAGCGGCTGATGTTGGGCCTTGTAGACGGCGATTGTCCCAAGTTGCAGAATCATTTACTCCACCAGTTCCGCTTGTTCCTGTTGTCCAGGTTGAAGTGTTTGGCTTGTTAACATTGGCAGTAAAGTAAGCATCACGGAAACGAGCAGGTGAAATTACCGCGGTGGTCGATGTCATCGCTTCGGCTTGTGCCGTGGTTGCGTATGCCGATGTACCGATGAAGTTAGCCGATGCCGAAGCCGTGGACAAGTAAGCCGACATTCCGCTTTGAGTTTGGTAGGTACTCGCAGCTGCACTGGTCGAAAGATAGGCAGACATCCCTGCTTGAGTTTGATAGGTCGATGCCGCAGCTGAAGTCGACAAGTACGCGCTCATTCCTGATTGAGTCTGGTAGGTGCTACTTGCGTTTGAAATTGTTAGATAGTTAGCAACTGCAGATGCCGTAGATAAATATGAACTCATCCCTGACTGAGTCTGATACGTGCTTGAGGCACTGCTGATCGTGAGATAATTGGCGACTGCCGATGCCGTGCTTAAATACGCGGACGCTGGTTCGGTCGACATTGTGCCGAGCGTTAACCATTCCGTGTTGAAATTGGTCGAGTTAATTTTGGCTAACACTTGTCCTGTCGTTCCACCTACAGGAAGAACCGCGCCAGCCACACCGCCAACATTCACTTCCCAAGATGAATAAGTGCCAGAGCCGGAGTGAGTGTTTGAGTCCCAAGTCATAACACCTGTCGTTGAGTTATAGGTCAAAACGGTGCCGTGCATATGGTTTGCCGTATTATAGGAAACCGTGATGTCTTGTTGCGGAGAGTAAGACAGACCTGTGCCGACTGTCATTGTTTTTCCGTTACCAGAGTCGACTGTCAGCGTGGTCGTTGAGGAAGTTAGGTAGCGGTCACCTACTGGAGGGAAGGTATAAAGCGAACCATCGCCTCTGATGTATTGCGAAGTTGTTCCTGTTGGATTTGGGAAGTAAGTTGAGGCCGCCGAGGATTGCGTTAAGAATGTTGAATAAGCGGCTGATGTGGAGAGCCAGTCGGCTGGAATGAAGGCGGTGATTTGAACGCTGGAGTCTGGAAAATGTATTCCAGCAGAATTAAAATAAAGATTTTGTCCTGTTGTTACATTAGAAGCACCAACATTTGTACCATTTATAAAAGTGTCTGTATTATCTTCGTCATTATGAACTGTTAATTGATTACCTGTTAATGTAGCAGTTATTCCATTGTTAGTATCATTTAAGATAATAGAAACATCGTCAGCCATCGTCCCACCAGTTAACGGAAGTCCTGCCGTAGTCTGCACCGTCTCATCAGGAAAAATTATGTTACTTGCAGTTAGCGAAATCGATGAAATGTTATTGGAAACATATAAACCATCTTCTGCATTTAATGAAACATTAGAAGTTCCAGAATTGAATAACAAAGAATAATAATTTGAAATAGTTATATCACCATCAACCGTCCCACCTGTAAGCGGAAGTCCAGCCGTGGTTTGCACCGTAGCATCAGGAAACTTTAACCCGCCACCATTTGTAGCCAGTGCGAATGTCCCATCAAATGCGTCAAAGGTATGAATGAAATTTGTCCCCGCACCTGTGTCATTGTAAGCCGTGACCGTTAAATCGGTGTTCAGTAAATTGCGTAGCGACGGAAGGAAGATTGTCCCAGACATCGTGCCACCAGATAAACTTAACTTATCATTTAGCGCTGAATATAAATCCGTCTGATTGCTAAGAGTGCCGGTAATACTACCCCAAGTGCCACCGCCCGAAGTAATCGTTGCCCAGCCTGTGTCGTAGTTAGTGCCTGAGAGTTTAACCAATGCCTGACCAGTCGTGCCACCAGCTGCGACACCCACGCCATTAGTCCCGTTAGTTCCCGCAGGCCCCTGACTTCCCGTTGCACCCGCAGGCCCAGGCACACCCAAAGCCATCGTCAAAACACTAGGCGAAGTCGCAACAGTAGTAACCGATAAAGTCGAACCTGTCTCGGCCACCGAAACGACCAGAGACCCGAACGGTGAAGGAGAAATAGTAAGACTCATTAGGTGGTTACTTGATCGATGATGTTCAGGCGCATAGTCTCCGAGTAGAAGACTGCACCAGCGTTGATAAATTTAATATCCCAGCGAGCTGTACCTAAAGCCCATGATCCCGAGTCACCAGTGTAGCGTACGACGAAAGACAAACCATTGGCTGCCTTAGTAATCGTGCAAGGATACTCAGTGCCGTCAGTCGTGATAATCGTTGAAGTAATAGTCACGCTTGTAATCGTCGCAGGGCCACCAGCATCAGGCGTGTAGGTGCAAGTGCCGGCAAATGAAGTACCGCGTTTAAATGTTACGGATGTGGTAGACATATTAGTTGATGATTACCGAGGATAAAAGTGTGCAGGGAATTTGCAACACGGTTTGAGGTGCGGAAGATTCGGTGATTTGCACGGCAAGGTAAGTCTCTACCAATTCGTTGCCGTCTAGGAGTACCAGCGTGCCAGGCGTATTAATAGCCAGCGTGCCTTTATAGCCGGTTGCATTTACAAGTCCACCAGCTGCGATTGATAAAGTAGCGTCGGGTTCGTATCGAATCGTAATCGTATAAGAGTAATCGCTAATCTTGTTAACGCTCACAGCTGGCTTATTATTAACTGAGCCTGTTAAACCGATGGCGTTATAAATGTCTAAAGCGGATGCCCCGAAATTGATAGGCGATGAAATGAAACTGTAGTCGTTATTGTCAGCGTCGTATGTTAAAGTGAATGTGCCGTCTACGATACGCTCGTCGATTGCTAGGGCGTAGGTCACTGATCCGTCGAGTCCGCTAGTAGCCCAAGCTGCAAGAGTACTAATAGTCGCAGTGCCTGTACCGACGCTTGTCCACGATGTCGCGTTAACTACGGACGATTGACGAAGGTGAAAAATTACAATCTCAGGGGAAGTACCTGTGCCGTCCTGAACGACTGAGATGACTGCCGTTGATAAAGGGAATAAAGCACCTGTGTTAGCGGTGAATGCGGTGCGGTCTCCAGTGCTATTAAACTCGATGGTATAGTTATCGCCTACCTTAGTTACGACCACGCCACCAGCAGAGGTGATACTTGCGAGGGCATTCAGCGCCGTTTGGAATGCAGCTGCGGTGATGTTATAGGCTAACGCAGAAGTCGTATTTGCTCCGTAAGTTACCGTGAAAGTTCCGGCAGTAGGCACGTCATCGATAGGGCCGAGCGAGACTTTGATGGTCGGACTAGCAGGCCATGTGATAAGTTGATTAGTTCCATTGACCGTTTGGCGTAGATATAACTCAATGGTCTTGGTGTCTCCGTAGAAGAAGTACGGATCAGTGATAACCGTATTGTTATTAAGACCATAATAAGCAGTGTTATTTGTCGGGTCTATGAAAAATTTGAGGGTCGGTAATGCCATTGCTTCGAGTCTTTAATTATGCCAAAGTGTCAATTAGTCGTTAGAGAATAGAGGGGTTACACTATCCAATTCAAAGCGTTCGATTAAAGTATTAGGAAAACCAATTTTTCGATAGACGCGGAATGCTCCAGCGTAGGTGCGACCTAGTAAAGTCTCAGGCACGAATGTCATCCAATTATTTATGGTACGATTAACTGTAGCACCCGATGTGTCCGTATATGTAAATGTGCGCGTAGGCAGTGGTGATGCAGGATTGTATTCAGGTTTTAGCCACCAGTTATTTGCGGTCAATGTGTAGCTGATAGACTCAGAATAATACAATGCACCTAATCCTTCTCCGCTGGTTTGATACGGAAAATCTTTTAGGCTATCAAAGATACCATTTACAGTATTAGTTCCATCCGAAAAGTATGTTTTATTGCTAGTAATTATAAACTTATAAAAGTCTGTAGGTATTCCATTTGCACCAACCTGAACACTATAACTTCTAACAGGCTCAGTTGTATAATTGTAATATGCATTAGGCATAGAATCTTTAGTAAGACCATGTTCAAATAAAGTAAGGTTTTTACCTGAGTATGTGTAACCAGTATCAAATAATTTATGACAGGCAAATAGTCCCCAGAAATAATAAGGCCCACTGAGTAAATCTTTTAACCTAGTATTTGAATACAGTTGGTCATGATAAAGATTATCTCCTGCTGGTGCTAACGACCATACGCGGTTACCATCGACATCGACTTGGCTTTCTGGTGGCCCGACTGTTGAGCCATCCCAAGCGTAGTTTAAATAATAGACCAAGCCATTGCGAAGCACTGGATCACCATAAGTATAATAAGGCGATTTGCTTGCAGACCATTCTTCAACTACAGGCGATAAGCCAGGGACGTATATAGCACCTATGCCAGCACCAGCTGCGACACCGTAAGCACCATTGGGTAATGGCAACTGACCATTGGCATAACTTACGCCCACCAGTAGTATCCAGCGTTTGTGGCAATAGTTTGACGGCCTACAGACACTGCTCCAATATAAGGGCTACGGTAGTTATTGATTGCTAATCCTAACCCTGTGGCAGCCGTTCCAGTGACCGTTACAGAGGCTAGGTTAAAATGTCCATAGCTCGTTGTGTCCGCAGGAATAGTAGCCGACCAGTAAATAGTTGGAGTATTAGGGAATGGTTGTCCAGCTACGCGCACGACGCGGAGGATAATATAACCTGAAGCCGAGACTGTGATTGTTGGGCGTGGGATAGCGTCGATGTAAGTACCGTCCACTGTTGGGATCAGTTGATTGACAGAGCCTGGTATAATTGAAACTTTTGATTCTGTGACACTTTGAACACTCAAAGGAATATCAGGGTAAAACTGAATCTGACTATCAATAGATAATGATACAGAGTTACCGACATTATTAACGCTATAGCCAGCACCAGAATCTATGTAACTTTTCATTTCGATTTATTACTTGTAGCAGATTTATAAATCAAACTATGCCAGCCACCAGGTGCTACGCGTATAGAAATTTTTACTTTGTAAAGAATACCGTACTCTTCGTAACTAGCACCAGTAATTAAACAAGGTTCATGATGCCATGTGCTATCAGCTTTAAAGATACCTGTATAGATACTCAAATCTGCACCGGCTAAATTCTGACAGGTCTTTCCAACCCCAGCTAGATACTGAGTAACGATTGCACGATCAGAGGTATAAAGCGAAGCGTTGATTTGAACGCATGGTCGCATAAAACTCTTAATGCCTGTAAGTTTAAAATAATCTGCTGATGAAGTTGCTCCGTTAGTACCCTCAACGAAATCTTGTTTAGTAGAATCCCATCCCTTATCTTGAAGCCCAGGAGTTGGTGGATTATCACTGCGTTTAAATTCTGGGTGTGTTTTAATTGGCTCTGATGCAGTACCAATATCACCTACCACATTTAACTTAGTAGAATTACCGTTTTCAATACCTACATACTCAGCAGTGACTGTGGCTAAATTATTACCGTTAATTGTGTATGAAGCACGATGGCAATATAAACGCTTTTCACGACCAGGGAATACATCACCACGCTTAGGTGTTTTAAATGGCGCTGATGAGGCAGTGCAAGTGAATGTAGCACGTCCAGTAATCAGGCCATAGCCGTCAAACTCTACTGAGTAATTTGGCTGAAGAGCAGGGTCTTTTGTATTAAGACTAGTAGCCCCGCCTGATCCGTTAAAAGTTCCTTTGGTTATTTGAGTAAATGCCATTTTTAAAAGTTATTTAGTGTTTTGTGCATACCATGCAGGACTATATAAAGCCGGTGTATCTGAAGTAAAGTTAGTGTCACCGATTGGTTTCGAAACTCCTACGTCAGTTTGAGGTGTAGTATTTGATGCAATTTTATTTAATGCTTCTATCTGTGTTTGTAGTAATTCAATCTGTCTATCCATAACATTATTAACATCACCACCACCAAATGATCCGCCAATTTCACGTAGGCTTGAGACAGTTAATTTAACAGTTTCTTTTGCTGAAGCAGTTGTAGGTTTTTTAGATTCTAATGCTTGTTTCTTTGTTTCATTTGCAAATTCAAGTTGTGCATTTATCAAAGTTTTTTCAGCATTTAATTTATCTTGTTGAGTATAACCATCTGCACCTGAATCAACTTTTTGTGATATTTTTTCAAAATCTTTTTGTGAAATATTTACATTGTTTTGTAAGTTCTTTAATAGTTCTGGACCTTGTAATTGCTCAAGTCCGCTATTAGCTAATTGAATTTTTAAATCTTCTATTTCTTGCACAGTAGAAACTCTCTTTTTTCTCTTTTCTTCTTCGGCTTTAATTGCAGCTGTCTTTTCTGCTTCAGCCTTTTTAACTGCTTCCGCTTTTTCTTTTTCAAGACGAATAGCAGTTTGTGCCATTTTGTTTTCTTCCTCTGACTGTTGTTGTAATTTCTGAAATATAAAATCAAAAAATTTCTGATCTCTTGCCAATTTGTCCTCAGACATTGAACGATAATTTTCTTTTTGTTCTTGAGTTAATTTTATAGTAGTTAAAAACTCTTCTACCAAGTTTCCACGATTGCTTGAAATCTCAGATTTAACGGCTTCTTTGTCATACATTTTTGATGCCTCTTGTTGTTTTGTAATCTTTGCATTATCTTCTGCACTTTTTGCAAATCTCTCTCCTGGTGTTAAGGCACGACCGGCTGCAGCTGAAGCATTAGCCATTTCTAAAATAGTATTTTTAGCTTCAACAAGACTTTGTTTATATTCATCTATTTTGCTTTTAACAAAATCAAAACCAACCCCAATTAATGCCATTGGGCCGGCTACACCTAAAGCCATTTTTGCAACATCGCTACCAAAGTTTTGAATCTTCTTTTGAACGGTTTCGACGGCTCTTGATGCTTGGTCTTCAGCGCTGATAGTGAATGATAAATCGTCTGCCATAGTTATTTAGTATCGGTTTGTTTAAGTTCTTCGTCCCTTAATTTTGCCAAATGGTCAATTAGGGCCTCATCGTCCGTAGTCAAAAGTTCTAACTTAGCACCTGCTTGAATGCCAAAAGCAGTAGACAACCATATACAAGTTGCTTCAGGCATATTAATTGCCTGCTCAAAACTTATACCGTTTTTGCAAAGGTTTGCGATTATACCAAGTTCCCACGGCAGGCCTGTTGATGATCCGCTAGAGTTCTTACTGTTGTCGTAGAATTTAGGCCAAGTATCCTGAGTTGAGGTATATCTAATAAAATCTTTAAATGTTTTTTCACGTCTATCTATATCTAAAACAAGTACCAAATAAATCCAATAATCTCTAAGCAGTGTTTTATCTAAACTTTCACCGGCACAAATTTTTAAAGCGATGACTAAATCTTGAATCTTAATCTCTTTGTCTGACTCAAAGAATGGGCTTTGAATTGCCTGCAACCACAGACGATACTTTAAGCAGAACGGCTTGAGAGATTTGCCGAGGATGCGTGTCCGCTTAGGGACAATACAGGATGCTAAAAAGCGTAGGTCAGCCATGAGCCAAATCCTACGCCTTATTCACCAGAAGTGAAGAGTGTTATTCTTTAGAATGCTTCGTAGTCGATAGCAGTAATCGATACGCGCATAAACCCGTTGTTCGTTCCGCGTTCTTCGATGTTCGTGATATGACCAGCAAAAGCGATAGTGTTACCAGTGAAAGATAAATTGTCACCGATTGTACCGCTATAAGCTGAAGGCACTAAGCCTTCGATTGAAAGATTCTGACGTTTATCAGACATACGAACACCGACTACTTGTCCGTTTGCATCCATAGCCTCATCGGTCTTAGCGAAGGAAGTCGAAACAGTGTATGACTGAACGGTCAAAGATGTTACAGTTCCTGCGACACCATAGATAAATGCAGTTCCTTTAGTTACGACGGTTGATGGCATGGTAGTTTAATTATGCAGTAAAAGTCAAACGGCTGACAATACCAAGGTAACGTTGTAATTTACTGAGGTCATGAAGGCCCGATCACCTTGCCCTGTGTCGATTGAGGTCATTAGGGAGTCATAGGCCGTAGCGTCACCACCATTAGTAAAGCCTGCCTTAACGCTAGTTACGTTGTCCATTACAGACATTACAATCTGACAGACGTTGCGATGATTTGCTAGGGCTGATGCACCGTCGATAGAAGTGAACACCCCAATCTTAACCTGGGCAACATAGTTACCTGATCCGCGTGGAATGTCGTTCGGGAAGTTAAGGCTCTCGCACGATACAATAATTGAAGGCAATTCAAGCGTCGATGAAGACTGTCCTTTGTAGATTGTAATGCCGGCTAACTCGGTGGCTTGCGATAAAGCATAAGCACAAGCGTCTTCGGTGATGTTAAGTGGTGATTTAGTTCCCATGGTTATGATTTTTTAGATTTAAATTTTTCGATAGCAGCGCGCTGAAAGTGTTTCATGCGTCTAGCCATTTTGCCAGTTCTAGCCTGTATTACTTTAAAGTAGGTATTAGCCATATCTGCAACTTTGAATATATTGCCAATGTCATTTCTAATAATGATAGCAGAACGACCACCAGTGCCTTGTGTAATTTCAATGCCTACTTTTCCGTGTCCGTTTGGATGACGTGAAATAAATGATGGCAAATCTTTTAAGCCAAAGTTCTTTGGCATTCCGTTAATTGTGGCTGGGCCAATCTTACGAATAGCATCAAGCCAACCTGCCTTCATGTAACCCACTCGTTGCTGACGAAGTTTAATGTATGCCTTTAATTGAGCTGCATTGGCTAGTGCTGGGATACTTTTACCACCACCATTTTTACGAATACGACCACGATACTTCTGACGTTGAGAATCATGCTCTTGTTTTATTTGTGCCTGTGTGCGATAAATAGTTAACTTAGTATTATGCGATAGTAACTGCTTAGCTTTATTATATGCTCTTCCAAAATTATTATCGTCGTATATCTTTTGAATAATACCAGGCTTCTTTGGACGTAGGCCATTCTTCCAATCTGCGAATTTACGACTACTTCCGCTAGGGCCAACCGCAGCTGATAGGGCTTTATTTTCGTAAGATACAACAGACAAAATATCTTTCTCGACTGCCATATTACCCCACTTTTCAGCAGTTTTAGTATCACCTTTACCGCCACCAGCACCATCCATAGGAGGAGTATAGACCATTGCTTCACGCGCAGTCAGGCATGATTCCTCTTTTAAAACATCCTCAACAATCTGACGCGTTTCTTTTTTGAAGTCACCAAATTTTCTTTGCAATCCTTCCAAAAGGTTGCGATTGATAATTACATTTAAACCTTTAGGGTCGAATTGCATTATCGCTGATTAACATCTTGAACAGTTAATTGAATCCAAGCCGATCCAGTTTTATAAGTCGTGCCGGTGATTCGGTAGACATTACTTTCCCAGGTACAGGTCTTGCCGATTGCGAAATCTGTATTACGTTTAGTTAAGTTTGAAGTCGTGGCAGGGATTTTAACAAGGGTACTAATCTGATCCATCAGGCCACCGCTTTCGAGCGACTGAGTTAGGGTAGCGTCAGCCACAGAGCATTGATAGGTCGTTCCGTTAATGATTACTGGCAGGCCAATTTCGTCTGCTATAGCCAAAGCATCGGCTAGAAACATGGCATTAAGGTTATTGTCCATATAAATTGCGTCCTGTGTCAATCTCTGGATGGGGTCGTAAAGGGGTCTGGGAAGCCCTCAGAGGCGTTTTGATGGCGTGGACGGGTAAAGTGTCAGGCAACAAAAAACCCCCGACTTTTCAGAGGGGGGTCTTTCTCGTTTTTCAACGACCTAAGATTAGGCGGTTAAGAGGCGAGTGAGTGAAGTAGCGCGACCTTTAGCTGCACCGAAGAGCAGGGTAGCGGTCACGTTGTAGTAACCGGACTGTTCTTGACCCATCAAGATTTGGATACCGAGACCAGTGTCAGCGTCAAAAGCGTTAGCAATTTCAAAGCCAGGAATCTCGCTCATTGGTAAACCAGAGGCTACAGCGATAGCGTCAGAACCACAAGCAAAGCCTGCGAGATTTTCGCTATTGGTAGGAAGTGAAGACCACTGATAAACTGACATACCTCCGATTGAACCGATTTGACCAGTTTGGATTACTTGAGCGCCTAAAGCGTAAGCAGCTGCAATTTGAGCGTCAGTTAAGAGGTTGTTAGCGTAAGTTGGATTAACGATTAAGGCGCGAGTGTCGCTGGCCTTAGCTGCGTCGAGTACACCTTTAGCAGTTACAACTTCAGAATAGGAAAGAGCTGCACCAGTTACTGCGTTAGACGAGTAGTTAGCGTTGGTGATCAGTGCGCTGATTTCAGCCATACAAGCTTCAGCGATTGCGTTTGAAGCAGTAGGAGTGAAAGCGTTAACGAGGTACTGTGCGCCATAGGACTTAACGTCGAGAGGGCTGAAACGGCTCGAGACTTTGAAGTGCTTCAGGGTTACAGTTACTCCAGCGAGCGTAGCGTCGTCTTGAGTGAGGTAGCCACCAGTTGAAAATTCGGTAGCGGTTGAAGTTCCGATTAAAGGAACGAAGACAGACTTACCGGCTTGACCTTCGAGAGTGCTGAAAACACTGGAGAAAGATTTAAGCGCAGGGAGTTTGCCCTTGATGGAAGCAATCACGGATTCAGCGAGAATCGATGGTGCTGTTGCGATGGAATTAGCCATATTAGTTTAGTGAGTGATTAGTGATTAGAGAAAATTAAATTGAACGAATGATTTCGTTCTTATGCTTAGCAAAGTAAGCGGAGCGTTCTGCACCCATGTCCATAGCCAGGAACACTTCGAGGTGATTCACTGCTTTAACGGGTTCGTCAGATTTATCGGAAGGAGAAAGTTCGACAGGGTTAACACCGACGCTCGATGCAATCTTAGCAGCTTCAACGGAAGCGGAAACTGATTTAGCTGAGAGTTCAGCGATTTGTGCAACGAGTTCAGCTTTTTCTTTGGCGAGTGCATCTCTTTCGATAACCAGTGAAGCGTTTTGCTCGAGGGTTGCTTTGAAGTCAGAGGCTTCTTTGGCTACGGCGTTTTCTAAGTTAGCGCGTAGTTCGTCACGTTCAGCAGAAGCAGAAGTTAAGTCTGCCATAGCCTTGATGAGTTGTTCTTCGATTGTCATATTATTGCGTGATAGGTCAAATTACTCCTTGATCAGCGAACCAGGGATTACCCAAAGTTTGCAAATACCGTTAGGGTCAATATCTCCCTCAACAAGTCCGCAACCACGAGGGCCACGGTAAAATACGCAGTTCTGGCAAAGTAAGCCAGTGCTAGCAAAAGGAGACACGGCAGAATAGTGAGCGCCGTCAGGACTGCTATCCTGTTTAAACATTCCAAAAGTTTGTTCGACATCATTATAGCCATCAATCATTTCTCTTTGGCGAGGAGTCAATAAGGCTAAGACTTCGTCGGACACTTCGTCTGATTTCTTTTTAATGCTGATAGCCGAAACTTTCTTAGCAGTCATTCCACCATTATTTCTAGGAGTGCTTGCGTTTAGTAATTCTGAAAGTGAATCGCTAAGACCTGTGAGAAGTCCCATCGTTGATGCAATCTTACCAGACATCGACTGACCTTTCATTGCGTCATCGGAAGCCATCTTGCGTTTAGTTTTAACAGACGCTACAAATTCAGCATAGATTGCGTCTACTTCGCTTTGAAAATAATTGATTTGTTCCTGAGTAAGACTTGTGCCTTCGATGCCTGCAGCTTTGTAAGGCGTAGCTGAGGATTTAATCACAACAGCCTTAACGCCCATATCAGCGTAGGCTTGTGATACATCCACCAGATTCATATATACGCCTATCGAAGCAACGTCCGCACTTGGGCTTGCTATACAACGATCAGCAGACGAGCCAAGCCAGTAAGCAGCTGAACACATCATGCCGTCAGTATAAGCGATTGTGGGCTTCGATGAGTTTGCAATTTTGCGAGCGACTTCTTCGACACCACCGACAACACCACCGGGCGAATCGATATGGAAAACGATAGTCTGGACTTCAGAGTCAGCGAGGAATGCATCGATTTGAGAAGAGACTAAATTTAAATCACTAGCACCAGTCATCCGTTCAAATGGAGTTAAACCTTTACCGATAGGGCCGACTATTGGCACGATGCCGTAAGAGCCGACCTTGTAAGGCTTGGGCATTTCACCGAAGACCTGTGCGATTAAATCTGTGAAGCCAAACTTCTCAGCATCGACGGCATATTGCTTTGCGATTACTGGGTCGATGAGCATCGGGCTTCGACCATTAAGTGCTTTGTTTATAAATCTCATTGTAAATTATAGAGGTTGTTCGTCTTCAGTAAAATCCTGATTAATTGTTTGTTGTTCTTCAGGTGTAGCCATTGAGGCTTCGGCAGCTGTTGGCTTACCTTCACCTTTTTGCAACCAGTTGAATCCTGGCTTATAAAGTGTCCATAATGGAATACCAGCAACTTGTGCTAGGTCAGAAATATATTTCATATCTTCTGCTCGCTTCTGCATTTCGGTTCGGAAGTCTAGACCACGTTGTGCATATAATTCTGACATTGATAATAAACCTAACTCTACGTCGGCACGGTCATTCGCAGCTTCACGGCCTGCGTCAACGGTTACGCGCTTAGGCGTTGTCCAAGATACCTTGTTCCACTCGGGATCGTCGGGTAAGTCACCGTTCGCAATAGCATCACCAATAATATAACCCCACGATGGAATACAAAGTTGTTCGATAATTAAGTTCTGCCACTTTTGGAAAGTGCGGTCTGCCTTAGCAATATCGAGACGAAGACCAGGGCCTGTGTTGCCCGAAGAGTCAGTGACGAAAGAGTAAGGCAGAATGCCTCGGCTAATGTCCTGTTGAATTGCTTTGAGAAATCCGGTGAATGTAGGCGATGGACGATTGCTTTGAAGACTTGTTAAATTTTCACCAACATCAAGTGCGAGAATCTTACCACCCATTTGCGTCGCTAAATTACCGAGACCTTGCGATGGCAAATAAGCACCTAGTTCAGTTGCCATGTTGTCATCGATAACGCCTTCTTTTTTATTCAATACTAAAGATACGTCGCTTGAAGCCTTCACGCCAATCTTTTCTAAATTTAAAATTTCCATCTCATCTTGGATGTCATTCCATGAAGCTGCGAGAATTGGAACACCTCTTGCACCACTGGCATATTCCATATCTACAATCTGCATCATCGCAGTCGCTAAGACTTGGCGAGACGTGCCGTCGGAGCGATAAACATTGAAGCCTGTTAATTCACCATAAGCACCGAAGAGCATACCGTCGTGCATTCCTGCTGGCTCTTTTTCGGGTGGCAATGGATTGCCCACGCGATGGGCTTCGACGAGTTGTATTTTAGGGTCTCCGCTTGCGTTGCGTACCTTGATTGCAAATGAGTCACCGTCTCGAGCTGCGGAACGCAGTAAGATTGCCTGAGCCTGTGAGAATGAAAAGCGGTTCGTAATATCGCATTTTCGAGACCAATCGTAGAAATATTGCTCGTAAAGTTTTGCGTTCTTACAGTGAGACTGAGGGCGGATTCCATCACCGATTGTGTATTGCGTAAGGTCTCCTAGAATCTGACGAACCATGCCGGAGTTGCGATCACCCCAACGAGTGCGACGCATCATCTCGACGCGGTCACGAGGAGATAAATCTCTGCGTTGGTCTTGGGCTACTGGTGCGTAAAGTTGCGCGCGCGTAGTCGAATAGTTGGTCATATTCCAACCACCTACATTTGCTTTTTTAGCAGGTGTAGATTTTTTAACTTTAGGTGCGGTTGGCTTGCGTGGCATAAATCAATTAGAAATCCTGTCTTCGGAATGAACCGCGTAGTACCGTGTTTCGTTTTCCGTAGGTCTGAGGGTCTAAAATTGATAATGCATATAATGACTCAGCAAGCATATCTTTTGCGTTCATCGTGATTTGTTTTCCAAGCGATGTTCCAGAGTCGGAGTATGAAGTCGTTATTACTCCAGCAGTTATCAAAGAAATTGCTTTGGCTTTAATCGCCAAAAGTTCGTCTTCGTTCAAGCCAATGAATATGCCGGATGCCATTTAATTTGCGTATTTTGTCAAATTGAACGGATTACCTAGCCCCATGCCCCTATGACGATGTCCCAACAACGACAATAACAAGCGACTAGGTAACCCGCAGTGATTAGTTTGCTGGTGCTTCATCGGTTGTCAAATTTGTTTCAGTAGAATCTCTGCCCACAATACCCCAACGCACAGCTGCAAGCAGGGCTAGGAGTTCGCAGTCCCAAGCGTGATTATCCTTTTTACCTTGTGGCATAATCCACATAGGCTTGCCTGTTCGCTTGTCCTTTACACGAACCTCGGCATTTAACTGCTCGATGTAATCAGGCAAGGAATCTGAAGCGTAGGTATGCAAGCGACGTGATCGGAGGCCGTGGAGTAAATCTTTGCCGGATAAGTTACTCCAAACGACAAGCTCGCAACGGTTCTGTAAGCCTGGTACAAGGATGCGTTGCTTCTCCGAGTAGAATCTGCGGACAGTCACTCCGTTTTTATCGGTGCTTGCGAAGTCATCGTTTCCAGAACCACGCGCACACTTCCAGCCTCGCTTGGTAGATTCGCGATAGACTTCTTGCGTATTGTCACCCGAGTCGACGAAGACCATCGCCTTGTGAACACCGTGCAGTTTAGCAAATTCTTCGAGGCCCTGCCAAGTATCAATCTTAGCAAAAGCCTTGAGCCGTGAGTGTCCCATCTTTCCCCATCGACGAACGACTACCCAGAAGTGTCCGCGTTGAACGTCTATTCCCATCGTGCGGAAAGCGATGCCACCTTTAGCACCTTCGTCCTCACGGTCTAACACTTTACCGCGTCCGTTTATTACGGCTTCGCCAGCCCAGTCATCGTCTAGTTTATATTCACCGGCTTCGGGCGTGGTAATCATCGTGCCACCTTCTTCGCTCCAGGCTAAGGCAAGTCGCTTCTGCTTGAAGATACGACGAGGTTCTTCGTCTCCGTAAGTGTCGCTCACTTCTTTGGCCTTTAACATTAAGACACCGAGTTCACCCCAAGACATTGTGGCTAGCGAGTTCCAATGCAGGCCGATGTGTCCTTTTGTCGAAGCCGTTTTTGTAGCTACAAATTGACCGCCAGCATTTGCCTCCAATCGCACCGCATTATTATCCGCTAATTTTTTTGAGCAGTGAACGCATTCGTAAGTAGTGCTTTCAGAAACTAATTTTAAATCCCACGATCCCGTTGCTTTGGCTTCCTCAGGAAAACGAATTTGCTCCCATACCCACGGCTGAAGAAATAAGCAATGAGGACATTTAAAGTTCCAATTACGGCAGTCAGTTCCTTCGTGCAGGCTGTGAAATTCTGAGCCAGCGTTCCCGCCCTGCGACATAAAAATCCGTTTACCCAACCAACCGAATGCAGTGACACGCGCTGAAAGTTCAGCCAGGTGGCCGTTTGGTGCGAGCCAGCACTCGTCTGCGATTGTGTAACGTAAAGACAGGCGTTGAAGATTTGCCTCATTCCAAATACCGCGTGAATAAATCATCATGCGGTCGAAGTCTGCAATCGATGAACGGTCGCTATCACCTTCCGTCATGCGTTCCTGAACAGGTGGGCAATGTTTCCACAAAGGCCGACAATACCGGAGCATAAAGTCTTTCGCCTCGGTGTCGTTAGCCTGTAAAATCATCATCGGGCCGGGAGCGTTTGCGATTACATGGCAGGAAAACAAACGAGCGAACAAAGATTTACCAGATTGAATCGAAGCCAGCACTGTCATCATTCGAGTTTCTGGGTCAGCTGCGATACGAAGTGCTTCCGCTATCCACGGTGTGCGGTCTGATCGGAACGGGCCGGGAATAGGCGAGTCAGGGATTGCGTACACATTACTTTCTAACCATTCGACGATGTCACCGCTATCCGATGGCTTCAGTGCGTCACGAGCAATTAACAATAGTTCTGATTTATTCATCGTCTAATTGTTTTTTTATTTCTCGTTTGTATGCGCGCTTTCGCTTGTCGTTGAATGGTCGTGTCGGCTTTGGCATCGGTCTGCGTGGTAGTAATCGTAATGGTTTCTTAACCGACTTCTTTCTCATATACTGCTAATCTCACTGCGAGTCTTACGCACCCAAGCCTCCAAAACTTTAACCGACTTTGCAGGGTTCTCTGGGTTACAACCTTCGGCACAATCGAGGGCTAATTTATCGAGCCTGATTAAAACATCGCTGACGATTTGAAGCATCGCCTCCCGAGCCTCCGTTGATTTGATAAAGTCTTTGGCGAGGATTGCACGACGCTCTTGTTCTTCCTCTAAATCTAACAAAGTTTTTAAGCTCTGATTGTAGGCCGTCTGGTACTTGCCCTGGTTCGGGTCTCGTTCCCTGATCGCATTCTCCCAAACTTCACCGGCTAAGTTAACTTTAATTCGGTGCAGTCTTATGCGTTCTGCAATCGAGCCATCGTCTAAAGTTTCAATTACAATCGGAGCGAGCCTGCGTCGTTCATCTTCTCGGGCCTGTCTCCAATCCAGTGCAGCTTGAATTGAGTCGGTCGGCATCCCATCCTTTTTTAAAATTGTTATGCGCGCAACCGATACGCCAAGTGCTGACGCTATCTGTCCGTGAGTGGGTTTTTCGCTTGCCATTTTAGCCGTTTGGTAAATGCTTAAATTTGGTCAAAATTATTTGCGTTTTTTCCCCGTGGTGGACAAGCCACGCCTGAGTTTTGGGCTTTTAAAGAGATTCCTTAGTGGGGTCTTTGCCTTCTCTGGCAACGGCTTGAGAGCGTTTCTATCCTTTGGCATAGGTCGCATACGCACTCGCGATAGGATGCCAGGGCTAACGAGCGATGCACGATGCAAAATCTTTTTAGCGCGCACTGATATTGCCTGCTTAGTCAGTCCCATCTGATTCGCCAATTCATTCTCGGTCAGGCAGTCAGGCATCTGCAATACAATCTTAACTAACTCCCAGTGGTGAACAACCGCGTCATCAGTCGATGAGCCAAGCATAGCCAGCACGTCGCGTATAATCTCCGATACTCGCTCGCCTGTCACCCAAGTCTCTTCAGTTATCTTATCTGCTTCTTTGCGTGGATCATGCGAACCAAAGTCTGCACTGTTCTCGTACACCGGGAATGAGTGACGAGGTAGCGCCATCTCACGATACGGCCCGCATCCAGCATCACGCATCTTCTTCTGCTCATCCTTGCTCAGTGAAAAGAAATACTTGTCATACACTTTCTCTTCAGCCCTACCTTCTCTCAGCTGATAAGTCGGTCGTTGATGTTTATTCTTCGGCACTAACGCACACTCTATTGCGTACCATCATCTTGCAACAGTGTTAAGTTTATCCACTTCCCCAAGCCTGCATCGTATCTTAGAATTTTCCGTCGAGTCAGGTATTCTTTGAAACTTTTAAGCGTTGAGTTAGTTAAATTGATTTGTGCTTTGATGTTCTCGTTAAGCTGCTGAGTAGTTAATGTGTCAGGCCATAGCGATATAAAGTCTGCGAGTCTTACGGAATGTATATCCTTGTTAAACTTTGCTTTTGATATCGCTCTTAGCCGGATTGATTCCATGTGATCGCGGTTATCTTTCCAGCGTTTCTTTCTTACGTTGGCTAATCGGTAGCGATTGTTTAGTCTTCTTTTCTTTTCCATAGCAGGTTAGTTAACGCGTAAGAACGAACGAATACCCCCTAGCGACCGTGAGGGAAGCGTAATGGGGGAATGAGTGAGTTCCCCTTACCTCCCTTTAGGGAGTAAGACAGATGTCCGCCAGTCAGAAGGTAGGTCATTAGGGGTCGTTCCAAAGTAGGTGTAAAGGTTAGGGTTGATGGTAAGGATACACCTCAGTGATTAAAACGGCTTGGTGACCCCTTAGCGTGCTTAGAATCGCTATGCCTTGTCTCGACTTTAAGTGTAGGTTCTGGGGCTGGTGGAGATAGTTCGCCGTACTCCCACCGAATTTGTCCTGCTTGGCGCGCGTGTCTGACGATGATGTCCCCTGCAAAATCTCCGTTAGCGTTTAACATACCTGCACGTCCTCGTCGTTTAGTCAGCGAGAATTTGAATACAGGCTCTTCACCGGGCTGACGGACAAGTACGCCGACCTCTCGGACGTAGTTAACAAGTTCCGATGCCCCTGCACCTGAGTAGGCTAGATCGGAAGGAGTCTGACCCTCTTTGTCTTTGGCTGACTTTGGTTTGGTCGTATGGTGTACGGCAACGAGTATGCAACCAGTGTCTTCGAGGATGCGCGCGACACCGTGTCTTAGGAATTGAGTCATCTCTTGTTGGTCTGATAGTTCTATCCCAGCGAACGATAAAAGTGGGTCGCACACAAAAACTTGAGCACGATGCAGCTCGATGAGTGAACGCATTGAATCAAGGAATGCCTGACCGACTGAGTGAGTGTCGCGATAGATAAAAAGATTATCATCTAAAAGTTTTTGTTCGGATTCATATAGATTCATTCCAGCAGTGATGTCCTGCCATGCCTCAGCAACATCTCCTAAATTATTTTCCGACTGAGTCATGACTACCCGCAATGGTTCTTTAGCTTTGATGCCGAAGAATTGGCGGTTGATTGCAAGCGATACTAAAAACTGTAAGCAGAACGATGACTTACCTACGCCTGACTGGGAGACCAGCAGTAGTGACCCGCCTTTGCATAGCCAGCGATTACCAATTACACATTCTTGGTCTGACTTTCTATCAAATGATTTCATCGCTTCAGTATTCATCAATACCGGCCCAGACTTCTTTTCGCGTTTGATTAGGCTTTTGAGCGTACCTTCATTGTATGCGATTAAAGATTCTGGGTCAGCGTTCGGATCAGAGGCGAGTCGTTGAACGTGTTCTGCATTGATAGCGATGGCACGTAGAGCTGCGGTGCGTTTAATCTCATCGCTCCAAGCCTGGTTAAGTCGTGATTCTTTAACCTCGCTTGTAAGTTCGTTAATGTAGTGTGCCTGCACCGTTGAGTTGTTCGCTCGCAGTGCGTTGAGTACGACTAACTCGTCTGGGTGATTACCTTGCTCGTTTATTTGTTTAACGCAGAAGGCAATCTCTTGATGGATTGGTTCAAAGAAGTCTGTAGGCAATAGGTCTTTGATATCAAGGCCGTCACGAATCACCACGCCGAGCAGATAGCGTTCGGCATAAATTGCAGAGGGGAGTTTTAACATAGGGTTGTTGGGAGAGTCGTTAGTGTCGGCAGTTGGGTTGCCGTTCAAGATAATTATTTATCGTCGCGTTTCCAGTATATCGAGTTCGAGTAACGGAGTGGCTTCCATTGAGCGAAGTCCGGTAAGTAATGCAGTTTGGTTTTAATCAGGCCCGTGCAGGCGTATTGTATTTTCTCAACGCGGAATTGTAAGCTGTGTTTCTTAGCGTACGCGTCGACTGCGTCTTTACTTACTTGAAAGTGATTGGCTATCTCTTGGCGCGTAACCCATTTAGCGGGGAGTTTATTTTTACCTTTGGCTTGTGCTATGCCTTCGAGTGCCTGGTGCAAACGATTGGCGAGTTTGTTAATGTCGCGGTTCATTTCTTCGGTGACCAGATATTCAGATCAGACTGCCAGACCCAATTCTTTCCAACGCGATGTGCCAGCCATACTTTCCAATCGTTGCCGTCGATGTAGCCATAAGCAAAACCGTGACCGTGTCGGCTCGTCGCTAATCTCATCGAGCTATAAGCCATATCGTCGGTACGACAAAGGCAACCAGCGGAGTAAGCTGCACCGCCTCCGTGCTTCTGTAAATTAACTTGTTCAAGTCGGTGAATGTGTCCGCAAATAAAACCGCCACCAGTGTCCGCGTAATGTATGCCTTGCTGGATAACTGCGTTAGTGCCGTGAGCATAGCCATGACCGAAAGCCACAGGCCCGAGGCGATAGATTCCTTTCTTAGCGTGATAGGGTAGGATTACTTTTGCACCGGCTTTTCTCGCAGCTGAATTGATAGCGGTCTTAACGTCCTCGCAATAGTCGCGGACAAGTGCCGAGCCTGAGTTGCTGATCAGATGGTCTAAGCGTGCTTCGTGGTTGCCCCACAGGTACACTGTTGGATTAAACATATTTAGGAAGTCGATGCCACCTTGTATGTCTTGTTTAAGACTCTCGGCAGATTCCGCATCGTTACCGACTCCACGACGCAGTGATCGGAAGTCAAAGCAGTCTCCGAGGTGTACGCGCACGGTGGGCTTATAGTCTTTAATAAATTGGTGAACGGCTTGGAACGACTCCTCGTCGACCATATCACCGTGGTTATCGCCTACTGCGACGAAGCGTATTGGGTTGCTCATTTTTTTAGGGTTAAATTCATTTGAAGGATAATCGCGTCACGCATCTTCTTAGCCTTCTCAAAGTCCTTGGAAAGTTTCCGCATGATAAACACATCGACGCGTTTGAGTCGGAAGTAATAATAGTTACCACCTGGTTGTTTGTATAGGTAACTGCGTTCTGGGTCGAAGCGATTGAATGTAGTCGCTGGTC
>Ga0209189_1000883_pt1 | contig 23269 bp, 12 predicted proteins | sample C_130820_EF_Meta_FD_187308 | JGI IMG/M metagenome (GOLD analysis project Ga0209189, IMG submission 187308) | Freshwater microbial communities from Lake Croche, Canada to study carbon cycling - C_130820_EF_MetaG (SPAdes) (version 3) | ecosystem: Environmental > Aquatic > Freshwater > Lake... | reverse complement strand
GATAACCCTATGTACGTGATTATTGCAGGAAGTGGTGGTGTTGCCGAAAGCATTGCTGATAGTGTTGCTGATGCAAAGTCTGGAGGAAACAAAGGCACCCCTAAAGAAAAATCTCAAACTAGACAAAATAGAGAAGCCAAAGCGGATAAATTAAAAAGTATCAAAGGTGCAGGAACCCTGTTAAAAGGTCTTGGTATTGCAGGCGCACTGGTGGGCGGTGTATCAGCTCTTAGTGAAATAGGGCAAACTGAGAAAGATATAGCCAGCGGAAAAATCACCAAAGAAGAAGCTAGAACCAAACAAGGTGGCGCAGTTGGCGAATTCGCAGGCGGTGTGGCCGGTGGATGGGGTGGAGCAGCAGCTGGCGCGGCGTTAGGTACATTGTTGTTGCCTGGAATAGGCACATTAGTTGGAGGAGCAATTGGCGGCATTGTTGGAGGGTTTGGTGGCGGAGAATTAGGCAAAATTGTGGGTAAAGAATTGGGTAAATCCTCAGTCAGTGCTGATGCAAAATCCAAAGAAGCCAAATTAGCCGATGCTGGAACCAGTAATGATCAAGAAATTATTGCTTCATTAAGAACCATGGCTGCAGAAGCAGAAAAATCTAGAAAACTACAAGAACGATCAGTTAGACATTTGGATGACATCAATAACAACGTCGATAACAGTGGACCGCCATCGTTTTATAGGTAAATACACACTAAGGAACCCTAAACAATGACATGGCGCAAGTATTTTACCCCCGTTAATCCTTCTGGAAAACTCAGTCCAGTTAGTGGTTTGACCAGTATGTCTTCTGGAAACAATCCCAGTAGAACCAATTACAGTAGTTTTTTACCTGATGTCTATGCTGGTCACCCCAACCGTCTTGAACGATATGGACAGTATGACACCATGGATTCGGACAGTGAAGTAAATGCGGCCTTTGACATATTGGCTGAATTTTGCACACAGTTGAATGCTGAAAATGGCACACCATTTCAAATAAAATTCAAAGAACAGGCCACAGCCACTGAAGTAAAAGTCATTAAAAAATACCTGCAACAATGGTGTAAACTCAACAAATTTCCTGTACGTATTTTCAAAATTGTAAGAAACGCATTCAAGTTTGGTGATAGTTTCTTTGTGAGAGATCCGCAAACACAGAGTTGGATGTATGTGGATCCTGCCAAAGTGGATAAAATTATCGTCAATGAAAGTGACGGTAAACGACCTGAACAATACATTATTCGCGACTTCAACCCCAACTTTGAAACATTGGCCACTACTGCTATCCAACCCAGCAATCAACATGGTGGCGGCAATCAATTTGGCGGAAGTTATGGAACTGGCCAAGGTGGCACAGGTGGGGCTAGAGGCATGACTGGTTCGTATCCTACCACAGCCAATTCCAGTAGATTTGCTGAAAATCAAAATCAATATGCCATAGATGCCAAACATGTGATTCACATTTCAATGAGCGAAGGGTTGGACAACAACTATCCCTTTGGCAACAGTTTGATGGAAAGCATTTTCAAAGTGTTCAAACAAAAGGAATTACTAGAGGATTCTATCCTTATCTATCGTATACAACGTGCTCCTGAGCGCAGAGTATTCCACATTGATGTGGGCAACATGCCCAGTCATTTGGCCATGGCATTCGTGGAACGTGTCAAAAATGAAATCAATCAAAGACGTATCCCCAGTGCAGGCGGCGGCGGACAGAGTTTGATTGATGCCAGTTACAACCCACTCAGTATCAATGAAGATTATTTCTTCCCAACCACTGCAGAAGGCCGTGGCAGCAAAGTGGAAATCCTACAAGGTGGTCAAAACTTGGGTGAGATTGATGACCTAAAATATTTTACTAATAAACTTTTTAGAGCTCTTCGTATACCCTCAAGTTATCTACCCACTGGTGGTGATGATGGTGGCAGTAACTATAATGATGGTAGAGTTGGTACTGCTTTTATTCAAGAATTGAGATTTAACAAATATTGTGAACGTTTGCAAAGTTTGATCAATGATCCTTTTGACACAGAGTTCAAGTTGTATCTGCACAATCAAGGCATTAATATTGACAACAATATTTTTGATATCAAGTTTAATCCACCTCAGAATTTTGCCAGCTATCGTCAAGCTGAGATGGACACAGCTAGAGTTAACACTTTTGGAACCATGGTCGCAGTGCCATTCATCAGTAAAAGATTTGCTTTAGAGCGATTCCTAGGATTGACCAAAGAGGAAGTCACACAAAATGAAACACAATGGCAGGAAGAAAATGTTGATCAAGCTCAGTATTTGGGAGCCAGCAGTGAACTAAGAAGCGCGGGAATTACTGCAAATAGCATGTCTGGCGATATTGGAGGATTAAGTTCACCACTACCAGAGCCAAACATGGCTGGTGAAGAGGACGCGGGCGGAGCTCCAGATATTGGTGGGGCTGGAGATACTGAGGCTCCGGGTGCTTCACCCGGCACTGTGGGATAAATATTGACATGATACTTAGAGAATTTTTATACTTTGATCGAAAGCAATCCAAACTCAGCGATGACAATCGTTACTTGAGCCACAATGACACATCTGTACTCAAGCAAAGTGATCTTAGAAAAACAAGGCTGACCCTTGGAATGATCAATGATATAAGAAAAGCCAGCGAAGCACATGATCAAGAAAGAAAAGAAGAACTGGTTTTGATAAGAAAAATGTATGCAACTCCGCAGGAAGGAACTGTTGCATAAACCATTGAGATAACACACACTATAATTGACACTACTTAAAAATTAAATATCTTTAACGAAAATAGAGCAATATCCATTGTGATTCCAGTTTTTGTGGCCAAAACTGTCAGTTTTAGGCCTATTTCTCACGTCTAAATCCTATACGATGTAAATATTGGTACAGCCTTGCCGCTACCTAACAGGAGAATTATAATTATGTCAACAAAATTTGAACAACTTTTAGACTACTTGGTCAACGAAGATCATGAAAAAGCCAATGAACTTTTCCATGAGATCGTAGTTGAAAAGAGTCGCGAGATTTATGAGAACCTCATCGCTGAAGAAGAAATGGATGATGAGGAAGAAATGGACGAGTCCATGCATGATGAAGAGGAACTAGAAGATTCCTACATGATGGACGGTGAATCAGACACTGGCGATTCCACAGATGATTTTGGCGGAGAGATCAGCGCAGATGGTGACAATTTTGATGCACCTGAAGAAGATGAAGAGTCAGAAGAACAAGAAGATTCCGCTATCATGGACATTAAAAATGCCATTCAAGAATTAGAAGCAGCTTTTGCAGAATTAGAAGCAGCTCAAAGTTCTGAAGACATGGAAATGGGCGATGATGACATGGACATGGAAATGGACGATGAAGAAGAAATGGATGACGAAGGCATGTATATGGAAGGTCGTCGCATTACACGTGAATATGTGGAAAAAGTTGGCTATGATTGGGATAAGAATGCACAGAAAGGCGAACAGCATAAAATGGCCGGAGCTGGTACTGGCGAAAACGAAGATCAAGGCGGACGCAATACTAAAAGTCCAGTAAGTTCAGGCAAAGGTAAACCAGTAACTGGTGCCAGCGCACAAAACATTGCTACCCATCATGATCATGACGATCAAGACGGTGTTAAGCCACACGGTAAAGTGGGCGGCGTAGTCAAAACTGGCGGAGAATTTACTCCTAAAGATTTGAAAAATCGTCCAGGTTCAGATGCTGGTAAAACAAGTTTTAAAACCAAAGTCAGTGGTTACGAGTACGGTAAAAAGAATGAAATGTCAAAGCCTAGCGGTTTAAACGCAGGTGCTCGTACTGGTGAGAATGACAACCAAGGTGAAACAAATCCGCGCAGTGTTGAAAGCGGACGTGTAAAATAATTAGAGAAACAGGATGAAATTAGCCTACTTACGTGAACATCTAAGTTTTGATCAATCTGGCATCGTCATGGAGTCAGATGACAAGGATGGCAAAAATCTTTACTTAAAAGGAATTGCCATACAAGGTGGTATACGTAATGCCAATCAGCGAGTCTACCCAGTAGATGAAATTGATCGTGCAGTTGGTACATTGATGGATCAAATTAAAAATGGTTACAGTGTATTAGGTGAAGTTGATCATCCTGATGATCTTAAAGTTAATTTGGACCGTGTATCCCATATGATAACACAGATGTGGATGGAGGGTCCAAACGGTTATGGTAAAATGAAAATTTTACCTACACCAATGGGACAACTAGTTCGAACTATGCTCGAAGCCGGTGTAAAACTTGGCGTTAGTTCTCGTGGTAGTGGCAATGTCAATGACATGAACGGCCATGTATCCGATTTCGAAATAATCACAGTCGATATAGTTGCACAGCCAAGTGCTCCAGGAGCGTACCCTACACCAGTTTACGAGCATTTAATGAATGCTCGTGGTGGTGCAAGAGCGTTTCGTGTAGCACAGGAAGTAAAAGAAGATCCAAAGGCCCAGAAATACTTGCAGGAAAATCTCTTGCAAATTATTAAAGGTCTAAAATAAGCCCGAGGAGATACAGATGTTGGAAGCATTCAAACAATTAGTTGAGTCAGGGGTAATGACAGAAGAAACAACGCAAGTTGTGGAAGCTGCCTTTGCCGCTAAGATTCAAGAAACACGCGACCAAGTCACAGCAGAGCTACGTGAAGAATTTGCTCAAAAATACAATCATGACAAAACCGTGATGGTAGAAGCAATAGACAAAATGTTAGCCGAGCGCTTGACCGCCGAAATGACAGAATTGCACGAAGACAAGAAGTCTCTAGATGAGGCAAAAGCACTATACCGTCAACGTATCAGTGAAGATGCTCGTAAGCTAGAGGGTTTTGTTATCAATCAATTAGGAAAAGAATTGGCTGAATTCCAAGGAGACCGTAAAAAAGTTTCTGAGAATTTCAGCAAGTTAGAGCAATTTGTTGTTCATGCTCTAAGCAAAGAAATCAAAGAATTTACCATTGACAAGCAAGATTTGGCTGAAACCAAAGTCAAGCTAGTTCGTGAAGCAAAAAGTAAGTTTGATGAAATCAAACAGCGTTTCGTTGAACGTGCTGCCAAAGTTGTGGAAAACACAGTTACACGCAAATTAACTTCTGAAATCAAGCAATTGAAAGAAGATATTGACAATGCTCGTAACAATGACTTTGGTCGTAAAATTTATGAAGCGTTTGCACAAGAATTTGCTGGCTCTTATCTAAATGAGAAGTCTGAAACAAGTAAATTGTTAAAGATCATCAAGAAGAAAGAACAAGAACTAGCAGAAGCAAGACACTACATGGCAGAGAAAGACACTCTAGTTGAGTCCACACAACGTGAAATTCGCGTTACCAAAGACTTGATGGAGCGTAAGGCTGTTATGAGTGAGATTTTGGCACCATTAGGTGCTGATAAAAGAGAGATCATGAAAGAACTTCTTGAGTCTGTACAGACTCAGAAACTTAATGAAGCTTTCGACAAATACCTACCAGCAGTCATGGAAGGACAAACACGTAAGGTTACTAGTAAACCAGTAATTTTAAGTGAAGGTTCAGAAGTAACTGGAAATCGTGATAGTAAGCCCGAGGTAGGCTTAGACAATATATTAGATATCCGCAAACTAGCGGGTCTAAAATAATTAATTTCAAGGAGACACATAATGTCAAAATTATTAAATGAAAGATGGTCAGAGACCAAAGAAGCTCTGCTTGAAGGCCTATCTGGTACACGTCGTGCTTCTATGCAAGTTTGCTTAGAAAACACCCGTAAGTATTTGGCTGAAAGCGCAACTGCAGGTGCAACAAGTTCAGGTAACGTAGCAACACTTAACCGTGTTATTCTACCAGTTATCCGTCGTGTTATGCCCACAGTTATTGCAAACGAAATCATTGGCGTTCAGCCAATGACAGGTCCAGTTGGACAAATCCACACTCTACGTGTTCGTTATGCTGATTCTAGCAACGAAGTCACAGCAGGTGAGGAAGCATTGAGCCCATTCAAAATTGCTCAAGCATATTCTGGGAACGACAACGCTTCTACTCCAGCAGGAGGAGCCACAAGTTCTTTAGAAGGTACACCAGGCAAGCGTATGAGCATCCAAATTTTGAAAGCTCCAGTTGAAGCTAAGTCTCGTAAACTAAGCGCACGTTGGACTTTTGAAGCTGCTCAAGATGCACAAAGCCAGCAAGGCATTGACATCGAAGCAGAAATCATGGCTGCTCTAGCACAAGAAATTACTGCTGAAATTGATCAAGAAATTCTAGCAAGCCTACGTGGTTTGGCCAGTGTTGAACAAACATATGACCAGTCACTAGTTTCTGGTACAGCTACATTCGTTGGTGACGAACACGCTGCTCTAGCTATCCAAATCAACCGTGTTGCTAACTTAATTGCACAGCGTACACGTCGTGGTGCAGGTAACTGGGCTGTTGTTTCTAACCAAGCATTGACAATTCTACAATCTGCTACTACAAGCGCATTTGCTCGTACAACAGAAGGTACATTCGAAGCTCCTACAAACACCAAGTTTGTTGGTACATTGAACGGCGCAATGCGTGTTTATGTTGACGCTTATCTAAGCGATGCAAGTGCTCAAAACGATAACCAAGTTCTTATTGGATACAAAGGTGCTAGCGAGGCTGATGCAGCCGCGTTCTACTGCCCATATATTCCTCTAATGAGTTCTGGTGTTGTTCTAGATCCAGCAACTTTTGAACCAGTGGTTGGTTTCTTAACACGTTACGGTTACGTACAGTTAAGCAACACTGCAAGCTCATTGGGCAATGCAGCTGACTACTTGGGCAAAGTGTCTATTAACTCTAGCACTGTTAGCTTCCAGTAATATTAGTTTTAAACTAAAACAAAAACCCACTTCGGTGGGTTTTTTGTTGATTAATTATCAAAAATAGGTAAATATTGAGTTCGCTCTTAATTGAGAGTTTATGCGGTAACCATCCGCGTAGGCAATAGAACTGTCATTACATTCAAAGGAGAAACAAAATGGGACGTCCTCTTAAAAAGAGATTTTTTGGTGATAATAGATTTGGAACTGGTCAAATTGGCGCAGTTGGCGGGGAAGGTATTTCTTCCATTGCTGTTCTTAACACAGCAACTAACAGTGGATATAGTACTACCACAGTGGTAACATGGTCAGCCAGCACCAGTACACAAATTACTGGCGGTGTTGCTGCAACAGGTACTGCAACAGTTTTATATACTGGCGGCACTGGTCGTATACAAAGTTTAAACATTACAAATTCTGGAACTGGATTCATTTCCACCAGTGGGCTAGTAATCACATACTCTCCCACTTCTGCAGGTACTGCGGCAACTTTTAGCGCATCTTTAACAACAGGCCGTAGAAATGCAATTACTTTTGCTTCATACTTGTCCACAGTCAGTGGAACACCTGGTGCTGTAGTAGGTGGCGACATTGTTAAACAAGTTGGCAGCAGATCTTATTTGGTACAAAACTCTCAGGGTCGCGGCGAGGTCAAATTAGTGACCACAGCAACAGCCAGTTTGGCCAAAGGCCAAATGAATATCACAGCCACTGATTACAATAGTGCTGTATATTTGGTAAAAAAACTATCTTCAAGAAAAGCCTATGTGGTTCAATATCAAACTGGTACTGTGAATTCATATCTAGTAGCAACTGGTCCTACAAAATGGACTACTGGTACTGCTACTGGAACAGTGGTGAAACTGTCAGTGACAATTTAATAAAAATTGTTGGTATAAAAAGGCTCTTAGGAGCCTTTTTCATTTTATACCTAGATATTAAATTAGGTAAATACTAGCATGACACCAACTCTTATTTCGCAGTATGCAGACAATGCTGATACTCAAATTTCATGGAAGTCTGAAGATTTAGATCTATTATCATATCTGAATCAAACTGGAGTATCCACTGTAAAACCTCTAGTGCATATATCTAGAAGTCCAAAATTAGACATCGTGGATCAAACTTGGTTTATTCGAGCCACTGGATTTAAATTCAATAATTTACCCAACCGTATATCAGAAGTCATTGCAGTTGTCAAAATGAATAGGGGCGGCCGAATTTCAGACGATACGATACAGCTATGCTATCAAGGTCAATTAATAGGTCATAATCAAGCTCAAATGGCCTATGACGCTAATTTAAATCAAAATTATTTGACTAATACAACACAGTACGGCGGGCTAACTGACACATGGGGCGTAAAAAATTTAACAACTAGCATGGTACAAGATGACAGTTTTGGTATTACTCTAAAATATAAAAGTCATCCCCATTGGCCGCACTCTACTGCACCAATATTGTATTCAGTTGACATTCAAATCATATAACTGAATAAATATACTAAAGGAAAAATAACAATGCCAATAATTTCAGGGTCAAGAGTTGTTACACCAGCCCAAAGTGGTTCGAAAAACGGTGCTGAACAAACCTCCCTAACTTTTTTAGACGGGAAGCTAGTACTACAGTCTGGATCTTTTGAGCTGCGTGACGAGAATGGTGAACTGCTAACAAACATTAAAGGCACTGTTCAAAACGTTGGCACAATTAACAATCCGGCGGGTGCTGATCCTGCAAATATTGATCAAACACTTTATTCAACAACTGTTCAAAGACAACTAGCATCAGCATATTTTCCTGGCGGTGTTGGTATTGAAAAAGATCTATCAGTTGGTGGATTTATTTATGGTAGGATATCAGCAGCTAACACAGCAACCACTAGTACACAGGTACGAGTGGTACCAAACAACAGTGATCAAACTTTTTATCCTATATTTACTGATGCCAATGGATTATTGTCCACTGGAGCATTACTGTATGGCGACAACTCTAGTTCTTTTGGAGGGGGATTAACATACAATGCCCTACAAGGTAAACTAACCACAGACAAAATGGTAGTGTCATCAAACACTGCCTCAATATCAACTGACACTGGTGCATTGACTGTGGCGGGTGGTGCAGGTATTGGCCAAGATGTATTTGTGGGTGGTGGCATCTATCCAGCCACTTCAGGCACTAATTTTATTGGAAGTGCAACTGAAACTTGGGCAACTGCATACTTAGATAATATCTACTCTAAATTTGTTGGCAATACATTTGGAAATTTAGTTTTAAGTCCAAATTCAGGAGTGGATTCTGCCAGTACTGGCACTGGCGGAGTAGTTGATGTTTTTGGCGAAATAAGAGTACGCGGATCTAATCCAATAGGAACCGCCCCGGTGGTTACTAACATATTATATGTCACTATGGATGGCAATGACACTAATGACGGAAGAGCTCAGGATCCTAGCAGAGCTTGCCGAACAGTCACAGGGGCAGTTAATAGTCCTTACTTTCAATCAGGCACACAGATAAGAGTAGCACCTGGCCACTATTTGGAGAATAATCCAATACGTCTTAAACCATACACCAGTGTTATGGGGTCGGATATTCGAACTACCGGCATTGAACCAATCAATAAAACTCAAGATTTGTTTCATGTAGACACTGGATGCTATATTGCATTTTGTCAATTCCTAAACGGTAGAAGCGGGTTGCTTCCTGGAAATAATTACATTAATGGCACCAATAGGGGCGCCTACGCTACAGCATTTCCTCCGTTGACTGGTGATGATAAGATAATTTTATTCCATAGTCCCTACATACAAAACTGTACCAACGTGTCTGGACCTTGGTTATTAGATGGTGAAATGTTCGTACCCAATGAAACTATTCAAGCTCCTATAGGAGTAGGAAGAGGAACATGGGACGCAAACACGACATCAATTTTAGTATCAATTCCAAATTTACCCGTTAACGGATTTATTAATGCAGGTGTTCGAGGATCAAGTTCAACACTTTATACAGGGGCATTAGATTATCAACTTAGTTACAAAGGCACAATAACTTCTGCAATGTCTTTGACATCAAAAGTAAAACCAGTATTGTACGATGCATATACTGCCACTGATACTGGTGCAACATGGGTTTATACTGATGCAAGATCTATAGAATTAGGTATGAGTGTGGCCAGCGGAGAACAAAATCCTAATTTCTTCAATGCTCGTACTTTGATATTGGCTAATAAACCTTTCTTGCAAGCGCAAGTGGTGAGCTTCTTAAATCAAACATACAATAGCGGTGTACCGTTTGTATACAATACTTCATCATGCTATCGTGATACTGGGTTAATTATTGAAGCCATTGGTATGGACATGTTGCATGGAAGCACTAGTGACAGCGTTTTTAGTGGACTACAATACTGGAATCAAGGTGGGTATACTGGCGAAATCAGTTCAGAAAGCACAGCAACCGTAGCGGCTATTAATACACTGAGCTATTATATTAATCAATTGAATTTAAATGCTGGTAATAAATCAACTATCACAAGATTAATTAGTACAATTACAAATATTTTGACAAATGGCGTAGTTGGAGTTACTGGTAAGGTTCAATTTGGCGGTCTACCGTCAACTACTGCTACTATTTTGGCTGATTCAGCTACTTTGGAATCTAATAAATCAACTTTGCAGACTCAAGTAGTAAACTTTGTGATCAATCGATATCCCACATTAGTTTTTAATACAGCTACATGCCGTCGTGATGTGGGTTATATTATTGATGCATTGAGATTTGATCTAGTCAATGGTGGAAATGTACAGAGTATCAAATCTGGCGTTTATTACTATGATTATATATCAACTTCTTCTGCTATCCTTGGTGAAGTCACTCAAACAGTGGCAGCGTATAACTATATTAAAAATTTAATAGCACATGTAATAATTGGCAAGGAACTGCCTAGCCCATACCAGCAAAGTGTAACTCAAAAGTTCTCAACTGGTACAGCCACGTTGGAAGAGGTATATACACTACAACTTAAAATTGATGAAATATCCACAATAATTGTCAACGGTCCCGCAATTGCACCACCAAAAGTTCCACAGAATCTCTATACAAATACCGGAACTAATATAATCAATGCGTGGAATTTATTAAAGGCCAACAAAACTTTTATACAGGCCGAAGTTCTAGCGTATATTGGCTCCACTATGAAGTTGGGTACTTTTGATTTTGAGCCGCAAAAATCATATCGCGATACTGGGATTTTAGTTGAAAATATATCCTATGATCTAGCTTTTGGTGGTAATGAAAAAAGTGTTGAATCAGGCAGGGCATATTGGAATGGACCAATCAGCTATATTGCCAACAGCATTCCACAATGTACAGCAGCTATCAATTATCTAAATGAACTAATACAAGCAGTTATTACTAATAGGGTAACACCTGTGTTGCCTCCAGTTCCATTAATTCCTCAATCATCTCAGGTAATAAACACAGTATTAACTGGTGGCGAAATTTCTTCAGATACTATTGATCGATGTTTTAATATTATCAATACTATCATTGTATTGGGCCCCAGTTTTGCACCACCAGTTTACAAGAGTACTGGGCCTGATGCGGCGTATGTCAGTGCTGAAATACTGTTACAGGCAAATAGAAAATTCATTCAAGAACAGACTATTAACTATATTAATTATAATCTAGTACAGCCCCAGCCTGAAACATATGTTGCCTTTAACAGAATTAAGTGTGCAAGAGATCTAAGGATTATAATTGACAGTGTTGCAACTGACTTGCTTTATTTTTCTAACAATTATAGTCAGACTACATTTTCTGGGCTTCAATACTATAATCAGGGCAATATCAACATACCAAACGAGGTTAGCACTACCACTGAGGCAATAAAATATTTAAAAACAATTGCATCAAAAGTGATTAGAAATACCACTGCTACTAATGATTTAGTTTTAGGTATCACTAGATATAGCACAGGTACACAAATAACATCCATTCAACCAGGCACTGCTAGGGAAGTTTCAATATTAAACACTGAATTTAATATAATAACTGACATTTTGGGCGGCAATGTCACAGGTTGGACTGATAGGATTATTCCTAATGGCAAAGCAAGTAATTTGATATCAGTCCAAAACTCTTATGCGTTACTACAAGCAAATAAATCTTACATGCAAAATGAGGTATTGGCTTATATTAGATCGCCTAACGGTTTGAATTTCACTTCTTTTAACACAAGCTCATGTGTGAGAGACATGGGTTATATCATTGACAGTGTGAGTTTTGATTTGTTACATGGCGGAAATAGGCAAGCCATACAATCTGGATTGGCCTATTACGATCCTAATGTATTAAACACTCTAGATCCTGAAGAAGTCAATGCAACGGTTGCTGCATTTAGTCATCTATCTATAACAATTCAATCATTCTTAACTGATCCAGCATCCGTTATTAGCTATCAAAATAAAGTAAAACCAATAACCACATTACCGTTTCCAGAAGGTATTGAACCAACGGCAATTGTTGCTGATGCATTTGCTATTTTAAATGACATTGTTGATAACGGACCTGGATTAAACGAGTACGCACCAGTAGCACTCACAGCATCTACTGTAACTGACACAATAAGATCCTATGATTTAATTATTGCAAACAAGGAATTTTTTACTGCTGAAACGTTGGCATTCATTAATGACACATTTAATAGCGGCGCCTTTACTTATGATCAAGAATTATGCTATCGAGATACTGGGTTGATGATTGATGCAGTGAGTCAGGACATATTGCTAGGCGGAAATCAAAAGAGTGTTGAAGCAGGTGTGGCTTATTGGAATCAAGGATACAATTATGTCACTAGTCAAATATTCACAACATTGGCTGCAATTTCATATATAAGTTCAATATCTAAAAAAGTTATTGCAAATTCAACTGTGACTGTGGTAACTGGAACTGAATCCACACAGATTATTAATCCGTTTTTCAAATACGGTGATGATTATATGCCACAACAAGCTGTAGAACGAAACTTTGGAATCATCAGCACAATAATTGAAAAAGGTACGTATGCAGCACCACCAGTTTATGCTGGCGGCGGATTATTTGCGTTAACTGGTATCAACGGGCTTGACGTAAAGATTGCGCCCACAGTGACTTATATAGGAACCACAACAAATACCGGAACATATCTAATTGGACTCAGTGAACCCACAATAGGCTTTGGTGTTAACTCCACTTTGTATTTTGGTGATACTTTAGTTTTCCCACTTCGAGATTTTGAAATTGAACGGTTTAGCTTGACACAAACTGGCAATAACGACACTTGGAATAGTCGAAAAATTGATCAGTTAGGCGGCATGGGAGGAAGTTTAGTTGACGGTGGTGTAATCAGTGATAAAAGTCCAATTCAATCATTTGTTTATGACGCATATACTCAATTAACACAGGGCGGTCGTGGAATACGTATCACAAATAACGGATATGCACAGTTGGTGTCAGTCTTTACCATATTCTCCAGTGTTGGAGTTCAAGTTGACAACGGTGGAATTGCATCTATAGTTAACAGTAACGCAAACTTTGGATCCGTATGTCTACTAGCCAAAGGTTACGGTAAAAGAGCATTTAGCGGAACTGTATACAATCCAAAAAATCGAGCGTACCCATTTAGTCCTGGTGAGGATGGCCTGGATCAATTTTATCCAGAAGGCTACTGGCCAGATAAAAACGCTAATATTGAAGTTTTTGTGCCAGACCTTGCTAATAGACCACACATTAGTTTGGTTGCAGAAATTGTGGCTCCTGTAGGGTATCAAAATTCATTTAATTCCCCACAGTTTGCTGACGAAGGCCTAATTTTATACGGATTTTTAAATGCTCAGCCCAGTACCGGTGTCCTAGTTGCTGGTACTGTTGAACTTTCTAATATACCTGTTACCAATATATATGTGGGCAACAATTTGTATATTATAGATCAGTTTGGTTCTCCTTACGATAAATTTCCGTACTTACACGACGAGTTTGGAAATTATTTGGCCGCTGACGGAGTTACGCTGGCAACCACTTCTTCGCAATATGTACCAAATCCTTTATATGGTGTATGGTATGCAGCTACAGGTACTGTGGTATCCGACGTAAATTTCAATAGTATTGTATTGAACCAACCGTTGACTAGCGGTGCAAATTTTCCCAATAATACAAATTACTTTACATTATATTTTTGTGGAAATTCCTACTATACTGTATTGACTAGTCAAGTTGCAAATAGCCCATATGTACCCTTCTCAAATATTCTATCTGCCAACTTGGATCCAAATTATCAAGGACCCAATGTTGATCAGATTGATGCGCATGCCGCCGCAATGAATCATTTGAGTAGTATCACAAATAAAATTGTTTCTAATATCACAGTCGTTCCCAGCATTGGAAACTATTCAAAGCAGTATAAAAATTCTTTACTTGCTGGTGGTGAAAATGTTGCGTCTTTGGTTAATTTAGAGTTTGGATATTTGACCAGTATTCTTACTGCAACCAATCTAAATGCTGCGTTATCAGTAGTACCGTCGGCGTTAGTAGTTAAATCTGGACCAGTTTCGGACGGTGCGGGGTCTGCAATAACTTTAATAAAAAATAACATTAATTTTTTAACTGACGAAATTATAGCATTTGTTAACAACAATTTTGCGTCAGTGTTTACTGATGATCAATGTAAGAGAGATTCAGGATTAATTGTTGATGCGATTGCTCAAGATTTGTTATTTTATGGAGTTGGGAATGGCAGCGGTAATTTTAGTGATTTAACATTTAGTGGACTACAATATTGGAGTCAGCAGTACACTAGCACGTTTGCTACATCTGATCTTGTGTTACAAACCACCGCTACTATTGCAGCAGTTGCTTATCTGTCAACATCTACTGTACAGAATTATGTTAGTTCAGCAAATAGAAAAACTGTGACAACGTTGTTTAATATTATTAATAAAATCTTAACAACTGGTCCTACAGACATAACTGATTCTGTGATTTATGGATCATCAATAACAGCAGATCCAATTATAATTGCTGATGCAATATCGTTACAAAACAATAAATCAACAATTCAAGCTAATGTAATTGATTTTGTTTATAATAACTACCCAACCGTGTTTGCAGACAGTGGGGTTGCTTCTCGATGCAGCACTGATGTTGGTTTGATGATTGATGCTATAACATTTGATTTGTTGACAGGCGGAAATGTGCAAAGTTTCAAATCAGGTGTTTACTACTATGATTATAGTTCTACGTTCAGTGTTATACCTAACGAAACTACAGCCACCGTGGCAGCATTTGCTTACCTATCCACAGTTGCAAAGAGTTTGATTCAAGGCACTGTTGGCACTAGTTTCTATCCATTACAAACCAAAGTACTTCCTGTAACTAATAACCCGTTACCAGATAACCAGGAAGGTATTGTTGATTTAATTGATTTAGGTGTATCTACACTCACAAATATAATTAGTAATGGTCCTATATCTATCAGTAATAGATTTAATTTACGTCCACAAAATGTAACCACTAGCAGTGACTATAGTGTTGACAATTTTAGATCTTGGAGGGTATTAAAATCCAATAGAGAGTTTATCCAAGCTGAAGTCATCGCATATCTAAATACCAAAGTATATAATCAGCCCAAGTGCTATAGGGATACTGGCTTAATTGTTGATGCTATTGCAATTGATTTAATAACCAACGGATCAAGTGACAGCAATTTTGCAGGATTACAGTATTGGGACCAAGGTGGATACACTGGATCAATAGTCACAGAAATCAACACTACCACTGCTGCTATTGCATATCTAAGAGATCAAACTACATCTTTAATTAGCGGGGAACCGTCAATTACTGTGACTGGACTGTTTAATACAATTTTAGATATTTTGAATAACGGAACTGTTGCGGTCACTGACAAAATTAAACCTGCAGGGCTTGCATCAACTACCGCTACAATTACATCAGCTTTTAATACAATACGAGCAAATACTGGAACATTGATATCTTCTGTGATATCGTGGATAAACTCCACGTATCCGTCGTTTATATATGACTCTGGTCGATGTGCTGTGGATGTTGAATATATTTTGGATAGTGTGGCTTTTGATTTACTGCATAACGGAAATCTACAAAGTATTAAATCAGGAGTTTACTACTATACATTCAATAGTAATAGCAGTGCGATCCCTAATGAAATGACCCCAACTTTGGATGCTTATACATATTTGGGAACATTGACTCAAGCAGTAATATCCGGAGTACCGCTAGCTCAGCCATATCAAACTAAAGTTTCTCAGGTGACTAATTTAACATTACCATCTGATACAAACACGATAATTTCAAATTTGGCCAGCGATTTGAATTTAATCAAGTCAATTATTATAAATGGTCCTAGCTCTGCTGTAGAAAAAGTTCCAGTGGATGTGGCTTATTCACCTAACACTGATCAAATAAGAGGTTTTAACTTATTAAAGGCCAATAGGGCATTTATCCAGGCAGAAGTTATTGCGTATATTACAAAAAAATATCCAGTAGCGTACAACCCTAGCGCAATGACCAATAGTCAGGAAGGCAAATGTGCAAGAGATGTTGGTCTAACACTGCAACAATTAATTTATGATTTGGAGTCTGGCGGTAACTATAATATGATTTACGCAGGCCTAAGTTATTGGAGTCGTCCTGGTACATATCATATAGTTGAATTGGGAGAAGCAGTAACGGATCCTGGATTATTTCCTGATGGCATAATAGTTAACTTTTATCAAAGAAGTTATATCAGTGCCAGCGGATATGTTTTTGAATATGTGGGGGCTGGAGTTGATTATGGAGCATTGCCGCAAGTGGGCAAAGCTGATCCTGTGCAGGGCCGCGAAACTGTGCAATTAGACAGTGGCAAGGTATTTTTCACCTCAACAGATCAAAACGGAGATTTTAGAATTGGACCTGGGTTAGTGATTAGTCAGGCCACTGGAGTTATTTCAGGAAGAACATTTTCACAGTCATTATTCGCCAACATGACACCATTTATATTGGCAATTACATAAAATAAAGGATTAAAAATGGCACAATTACCATTAAATACATTCAAAACTAAGACAGCCTTACTAACCAGTGTGCCTGGTACTACCGTATATACCGCGCCAATCGGCACTACTGCAATTATTTTGATGGCACAAGTGTCAAATGTCAGTACACAGACACAATTTGTCAATTTCAGCCATTTTAGAAATAGGCCAATACTAGCTGATGCGCAAGGAAATGGTGCACAAGCAGGTAGAACAACCAGTACGCTTGTTCTAAATTACGGGATTCCTGCAAATGATGCTGCATCTCCGCTGAGTGGCAAAATGATTATTGAATCGTTGGACAGTGTTCAAGCATATGCATCTACATCCAATGCCTTGCAGTTGGTGTTAAGTATATTAGAAACTGCTAACACATAACAGGATAATACAATGCCATTATTAATCAGCGGTTCCCAAAGAAATAGCAGCGCAGCAAGTGGCTATACTAACCTATCGGTTGCCCAAAATCAACTTGGAGATACACCCACAACCAGTACGGGTTTTACCCTAATAGCTGACAGGGGGTCTTTAGCAAGGTATGTGTCCAGTCTTGGCAATTTAAACTTTGATAAAGGCACAGTTATCAGCAATCTTGCCAATCAAAATATAACTTTTATTGGCACTGGCACTGGAACTGTTATTATTTCAGGCCCGCAAGAGAATATTGGAACAAATACAGGTGTATTAGTTGTTGACGGGGGTATTGGAATCTCCAAAGGATTACATACTGGTGAGGATATTCATGTCAACGGGCTGACAATTGGACAGGGTTATCAGGGTGTGAATAACATTGTGATTGTGGGCGTGGCTACCACAATCACCAACACTAATGATTTTGATGGTGAAAATAATATTTCTATAGGATATAATTCGCTTGGGAGTATGTCATCAGCACAAGGGTCTATAGCAATTGGTGCACATGCGTTGAGCAGCGGAACCAAATTAAACAATACCATTGCCATTGGCGAACGAAGCCTGGAATCTGCAGGAACTCGCAATTTTACATTTATAGGCACTGTCACTGACATTGCTGTTGCCAGCACTGGCACATTGGTCACTATTCCAAATCATGGATTAGTTGAGGGTTGTTCAATCACATTTACCGGAATTACGGGGGACTTGGGCCTAAATTTAAACGACATTGATTATCTAGTAAGAATAATAAATTCTAATGTAGTATCTTTATATAATTACTCATTTCCTGAGAATGAATACATTTACTCAATTAATTCAATTTATCAAATAACCAATGGTAGAAATATACCAGTTGACTCCTCAAATTTTGGCTCAGGGAATTTTAGTCAAGGTAAAGTTTATCGAAACATTATAACTTTTTCAAATATTGCAATAGGTACTAATGCTGGCCGAAAATTTTCCAATGGTCAAAGGAATTTTTTTATAGGGCATAATGCAGCATCAAGTTTTAACACTGGCAGTCTTAATTTTTTTATGGGATACGATGCGGTAAGTAACCTAAAATCTGGCAACAGTAATGTCAGTATATACAGCAATCGATTACAAAGCGGCCAGGACTTTCAAGTAGGGATTGGTAATGTTTTTTATTATGATGGACTAGGTCAAACCACAATTGGCAGTAATCTATTGATTGAAGCTTTTCAAATTGAGGATGCCACTGGTCCCGCCAATCTCACTGGAGCATTGCGAGTATCAGGTGGCGCGGGGATATCACAATCATTATATGTTGGTAAAAATTTAAGTGTCACGGGCACAGGCACTGTGACACTATCTCCACTATCATCAGGCACTGTGATAATTTATCCCTCCACGGCCACGGGAACTATTGATAATATGATCATAGGATCAAATAATGCTCAATCATCAACGTTTTTCACAACTGTAATAACTTCTAACTCAGATAGCACCAGCAGTTCGTCTGGCGCCTTGCAAGTCAGTAATGGCGGCGTTGGTATTGATAAAAGTCTCTATGTTGGATTGTTAGCAGACGTAAATACTGCTAATATCCGTTCAACTACTGCTGCAACATCAACCACTACTGGAGCAATCACTGTGGCTGGTGGTATGGGAGTTCAAGGAAGCATATATAGTATAGACGGTAATGTTAATGAAGACAATTTGTTGTATTCACCAAAAGTTACAGTCAGTACCTCAAGTCCAATAACGGCGAACGTTGGTGATTTTTGGATTAATGTAAACACCTTAGCTGAGTACCAATATATTGTAGATGAAGGTAATAGATTTTGGATACAAATTGCACAACTATAAAGAGAAAAAATTATGGCATTAGGATTCCCATCATTCCCACGAGATGACCCCGAATACATTGGGCGGACATTTGACCTAAATGGTAATATCTATACCTGGAATGGTCAGGTTTGGGGTTTAAGTTCAAGAAATTTATCTTTGAGCAATTTAAATGCTCAAGCAATTATCGTTGGCAATACTGGTACAATTAACGGCGCACAGATTATTACAACTGCTACTTTGAATCAGTTTGTTCAAACAAATCTGTCTGTGCTTCCTGGCGTTGATATATCAATAACCACAAATACTAACGGGTTTACTGTAATAGCAAACACCAGTACTTTTCAGTCAGTGACTGACAGGGGGTCCAGCTCAACCAACGAAATTTTTATAGCTAACACAACAAATTCCGTGTCAACCACCACGGGAGCGTTAACAATAGCAGGCGGATTGGGCATACAGAAAGACTTGTTTGTTGGGGGTACAATATATGCCAATGGCAAGTATGTGTTAACCACATCAAGTTTTTATGAAACAATTGCATCTGGTCCTGATATTTTAATAACTGCAACTATCGCTACTGAAACTGGCATGGGCTATCTAGTGATCAGTAACGTTAGCACTTTACAGTCAGTAACTGAGCGAGGAAATATCACTGATCGACGAGTTATTCTAAGAAACACCACTCAATCAACAGGAACAACCACTGGCGCAATCACTGTGTCTGGGGGTGTGGGTGTTGGCGGGAATTTATCTGCTAGTAGTGTTCAAATTGGCGCTTCAATTATGAGTTCTAATAAAATGACAATAAATACTACGGCAACAACAGTAATAGATTCCTACTCGTTTAACGAATTTCGATCCACAAAATATTTGGTACAAATAGAAGCTGGACCAGGTAGAAATTTTTTAGAAGTAATTGAAATATTATTAATGGTTGACAATGCAGGCACAGTATATGCTACTGAGTATGGCGTACTGACCAATAATGGTGAATTAGGAGACTTTAGCGCTGATGTACAAATTGATAATAAAGTTAGACTATATTTCACACCTAAATATCTTCCTTCAACTGAAGTCACATATTTTAGAACTACTGTGTCCTTTTAAACCTAATATATAATATGGCAACATTATTTAATAATGATTTCGTAGTCAAGGCAGGCCTTGTAGTTGAAGGAACAGGCGTAGCATCAACCAGCACCAGTACTGCAGGAGCAGTAAAAGTAGCGGGTGGCGTATCAATTGATAAAAATTTAGTTGTAAAGTCCACAGCTACATTTTTGGGAAAAATTGAATCCTTTAATAGTGTAGAGTTCAATTCAGGACTCCGCGTCCGAGGATTACTTACTGCCACTGATTATGTGTTTGCCATAGTTAGCACTGCGTCAAACCTAGTAGGTGGTGCAGCTCAAAATGTGGTAATACAAACATCAACTGGGACTACTGGATTTATCCTTCTTGGCCAACCCAATCAAGTATTGACTGTTGCTGAAAATAACACGGTTGTCTGGCGTTTCGTTGATGGATCTGCAACAACAGCCACTAATTTAGCAGGTGGAAATACAGGTCAAATACCATATCAATTATCCTCAGGAGTTACCCGATTTATAGGTACAGGCACTTCTGGACATTTTTTAATCAGTAATGGCGGATCATCAGCCCCGGCATTTTCCAACGTGCTGCCCACTCTAACTTCTGTGGTCACTCAAGTATTAACAGTTTCTAATAGAGCAACAATTTCAACAGCCAGTATAACATTACTGACTGCAACCAATATAATAGTTGGTGACTCACTTCGCGTCAATGGATCAACTTATTTGGCGGGTGATTTGTATGTGGATGGAACACAGTTTACCGTAAACAGTGAAGTACTTAATTCAGGTAATAAAATAATAGTTTTATCAACAGGCACTGCTGATGATGCTCTTTCAGATCTTGCAAATGGATCAGGAATATTTGTAGGTAGTTCTAATCCTAATAAAACATGGGCTTCCCTAAGTTATGAATATGTGGCCCTTACTCCAGGACGATGGAAGTCCAATATTTCATTGAGAATTAATACTTCAACAGAATCAAGTTCAGAATCTACTGGAGCACTGATAGTTGACGGCGGTGCAGGGATTGCTGGTCAATTGTATGTGAACAATACTGCAACTATTAAAAATTTAAAAATAAATGGAAATACTTCGTCTACTAATATTACCTCTGGCGCATTGGTCGTTACTGGCGGTGCGGGCATTAGCGGAGATCTAAACGTTGGCGGCAGTATTAAAATAACTGGTAACATTGAGGGATTGTTACCGTCTGTTAATACTTTTACATTTTTAGCAGTCACTGGAACAAACATTGCCTTTACAGTCACAAACAGTGCGTTCATTGGCAGTACATTAACAGTTAGAACAGTGTCAATCACCAGTGCGGTATCAAGCACAAGCACTACCACAGGCGCATTGACAGTCAGAGGCGGGGTAGGCATTGGTGGCGCATTAAATGTGGCCAACAACAGTTTTGTTGCTGGTGCCCAAATAATAACAACTGCTACGATTGGCACATTTTCAGTAAACCGGATCACTGCGGGCACTGACACTGCAATTTCAACTTCTACTGGTGATGTAATCATATGGTCAACCAGTACACTGCAATCAGTTACCAGTAGAGGAGCAACTACTAACAACATTATATCAATCACCAATGCATCAGCCAGTACCAGCACTGCCACAGGCGCACTACGAGTCATTGGCGGTGCGGGCATTGGCGGCAATGTGTGGGTGGGTGGTAGAATCAACGTGGCAAACACCAGTTTTGTTGCCGGCGCTGAAATAATCACCACTGCCACCATTGGGTCTTATCAAATTGAATTTCCTTCAGAAACCACAAGTACACTGCACATAATCAACGAGACTGTCAGTGAAGATTTTGAATCAGGTGCATTGATTGTTGATGGTGGAGTTGGCATTGGCGGCGATTTGAATGTTCAAGGCAACATATCTGTTGGCGGAACTTTTGAGGCAGATCAGTTCATAGGAAATTTAGCGGGAATAGCTTCAACTGCCAGCACAATTGTAACTGTTGCTGATAATGAGCCTATTTCATATTTTCTAACATTTGTTAAAACTCATAATGATCCACTCGCAGCTCCCGTGCCGCAAGTTTTGAAAACATCAGCTAATTTCAAAGTCGAAGCCTTTACATCATATGTATCAATTGGTCTAGCCAATGTGCCAGATTCTCAATTAACAGTCAACACATTTAATAACATTAACGGCGAGACTGACGTCACCGGCATCACTATCACGGGACCAACTTCAGAACAAAAAGTTTTGGATCTTAAAATAGTCAGGGATACCAACGATAATTTCTTTGATCCAAACCCCACTCCCTATTTTGGTGCAAATATAACATTGTCTGGACTACATGACGTATTGCTTCAAGAATATCAAGGCAGTTTGTTATTTTTTAATGATTCAGTATCTCAAGACGGTTTAGCTCTTGGCATGATGTTGACTGGGAAAAATCAACTTTTAATCAATTATTCTGACCCAAATACCACTGGCACTGGCATACTAAATGTTAATGGCGACGGGTATTTTGTTGGCATGGTCACTGCTACTACATTTTTTGGAAATGTTACAGGGGTTGCAACTACTGCCACTTCTATAAGAGTAGTGCAGTCCACTGTTGATAGTGCGTTCTATCCAACTCTGGTTGATCAAAATAATTTTACTGCCACTTCAAAATTATTGTTCACCACATCAACTTTAAGCATAAACCCGTCAACTGGCGTTGTTTCAATTACTAATACTCAATCCAGTATCAATACTACTACTGGTGCTTTAAGAGTGGAAGGCGGAGTTGGAATCAGAGGTAACCTATACATAGGCCAATTATTTGATGTCAGAGGAGTTGCTTATCTTGGATCAGGCGGAGGGGGTGATGTTGCAGTCGTGGGCGGCACTGGATCTAGAATAATATTTAACACTGGCGGAAATACTCCAAGTATTAGAACAGAAAGTGCCCAGTCGTTTAGCATCTATTCTGGAGGTGTTTCAAACGGGTTAACTATTTCAACAACAGGCAACACGTTAATCAACGCAACTGTGTCTGCTAACTCAACCAATACAGGTGCATTGCAAGTTGCGGG
>Ga0209189_1000878_pt1 | contig 23366 bp, 22 predicted proteins | sample C_130820_EF_Meta_FD_187308 | JGI IMG/M metagenome (GOLD analysis project Ga0209189, IMG submission 187308) | Freshwater microbial communities from Lake Croche, Canada to study carbon cycling - C_130820_EF_MetaG (SPAdes) (version 3) | ecosystem: Environmental > Aquatic > Freshwater > Lake... | reverse complement strand
TCCTGCAATTACCCAGGCAATCACAGGCTGAAGAATCAGCTTTGCCAAACTGACACCCCAAGCTTGCGCTGGAGCAGCAGTACTTTTTTGCATCAGAAATAATCCAATAGAAACCAATGCACAAGGCGTTGAAGCAGCAGCCAAAAATGCAATCACTTGAGCAATTGGGTCATATAAAGTCAGGCCACTAGCAGCCCAAGCTAATCCAGCAATCGGAGCAATTAACAAGGGATTCGTACAAAGAGACTTGATAACACTCCAGATAATCTCATGTGATTTCTTGTGCGACAAGATACCGATCTCAATCAAGACTGTCGCTAAGGCAAACATTACAAATACAATGAAAGTAGCAATAATCGCCGGCGCTAAACCATCTTGGCCAAGGGCAAGTGCGCATAAGGGGATGCCCATATAACCTGTATTTGAATAAGAGGCGCTTAATCCATCAAAGCTAGCGGCAGCTAAATCACGATTACGTATCCAGCTAATGAGAAGCACTACAACAAAAACAATTAAACAACTCAGGAAAAATGCAGCAATAAAACTAGGCTGCCAAAGTGTTTGCCAACCACTATTAGCGGCGAAATTAAAGAGTTGGGCTGGTAGAGCTAGCCAAACCACAAAACGATTGAGCTCAGTTGAGGCATTAATACCCAACTTACCTACGCGTCCGCCCACATACCCAATCAGAATGAGTAAAAAGACTGGAAGAACTACATTAAAAACGTAGAGCAAAATAGTAAGCGGGGGAAATTTAGAGGATTAAGATATTTTCTTCAGCGTCTTTACATAGCGCTGAGCATTGTTAACATAACGTCCAGCGATATCGTGAATGCTAGCTATCTGCTCCAAGGTGAGCTCTTTGACAGCCTTGGCAGGAGTACCCAAGATCATCGAACCGTCTGGAAATTCCTTTCCTTCCGTAACGAGCGCACCCGCACCAACCAAACAGTTTTTACCAATCTTGGCGCCATTCAAAATGACTGCGCCAATACCTATCAGACTACCATCTCCAATATAGCAACCATGCAACATCACTTGATGCCCAACAGTGACGTGCTTACCAATGATGAGTGGGTAACCTGGGTCTGTGTGCAAAACAGAAGCGTCTTGCACATTACTACCTTCCCCAATTTGAATGAGATCGTTATCACCACGGATCACTACTTTGGGCCAAATGCTCGCGTCTTGATGAAGCTCCACCTTGCCGATCACTTCTGCGCTCTCGGCAACCCAGGCGCCCGCAGCTAATTTTGGGGCGTTTCCGTCTAGTTCAAATATAGCCATGACTCATTATAGGTATGAATCAGGCTATAGATAAATGACTGCTAACAGCAAATTACCAGTTTGGCTCGCGATCAGGCGTAGAAGAAATACGGTGCACACTTAAATCAGCGCCTTCATATTCTTCTTCATGCGACATCCGAATACCTAAGACAGCTTTAAGGGCGCCATAAACAATAAAGCCGCCGATCAATGCAATACCAACCCCTAAAGCACTGCCAATCAGTTGACCCGTAAAAGTGATGCCACCGATTCCGCCTAAGGCCTTGGTTCCGAATATGCCTGCTGCCAATCCACCCCAGAGACCACACAAGCCATGTAAAGGCCAAACACCGAGAACATCATCGAGCTTCCAACGGTTTTGCACCAAGGTGAACATATACACAAACAAGGCGCCTGCAACCAAGCCAACAAACAAAGCACCAAGGGGATGCATTAAGTCTGAGCCTGCACACACCGCAACTAAACCAGCAAGTGGTCCGTTGTAAGTAAAGCCAGGATCATTACGACCCACTATCCAAGCTGCCAATGTTCCTCCAACCATTGCCATCAATGAGTTCATTGCAACTAGGCCACTGATCTTGTCGATCGTTTGCGCGCTCATCACATTGAAGCCAAACCAGCCTACCGCCAAAATCCAAGCGCCCAAAGCCAAGAAAGGAATGCTGGAAGGTGGATGAGCAGAAATTTGACCTTCTTTTGTATAACGGCCACGACGTGCGCCCAGCAGGATCACTGCAGGCAAGGCAATCCATCCACCTACCGCATGAACCACTATCGATCCAGCAAAGTCATGAAACTCCTCACCAGTGAATTCTTTAATCCAAGCCTGAATGCCGTAGTGTTGATTCCAGGCAATCCCTTCGAAGAAGGGATAAACAAAACCTACCAATATAAAAGTAGCAATTAACTGCGGATTAAATTTAGCGCGCTCAGCAATACCACCAGAAATAATTGCAGGAATCGCTGCAGCAAAAGTGAGCAGGAAGAAAAACTTCACTAACTCATAACCATTCTTCTCCGCCAACACTTCTGCGCCAGAGAAAAAGTTCACGCCATATGCAATGCTATAACCAATAAAGAAATACGCAATCGTTGAAACCGCAAAGTCCACCAAGATTTTGACCAAAGCATTGACTTGGTTTTTCTTACGAACTGTCCCTAATTCTAAGAATGCAAAGCCTGCATGCATCGCCAGAACCATGATGGCGCCCAGCAAGATAAATAAAGCATCACTACCTGTCTTCAAAGTTTCCATGAAATTTTCCCCTCTTATTTTTTGCATCATTATGGGGAATTTGAAAACCCAAATCAGGGCATATTGCACTCATTTAGTGCATTTATAAGAAATTTTATGGTTTATTATTGTTTTCACATAAAACTAATGGAGAACCCATGAAAAAATTCCTCGCTGCATTAGCCGCTTTGGCTGCATTTTCAGGCTTTGCACAAGCTGCTGAAGAAAAAATTCAAGTAATCAGCACACAAGAACTCGTCAATGTTTGCAAATTACCGGCAAGTCCAGAATCACGTAGCTTTTGCATCGGCTACACAACTAGCGTCTATGACACCTATTTAATGACACGTCATCCACAACGCGCAAAACCATTTATTTGCGTTATACAACCAGCTCCACAACGCGATATTGTGATCGCAGATTTTGTTAAATGGGCTGGAGAAAATCCACAAACTGCAGACAAACCTGCGGCCGGCGTAGTTTTAGGATTTTTGGCAGCCCGCTTCCCTTGCGGTAAAAAATAATCCACAACAGTTGACTCATTAAAAAATATTTAAGGATTCTTTGATATGAAAAAAATTATCGCAATTACAGCAGCTACTTTAGCTATCGCAGGTTGCTCCAATATGAGCAATACAGAACAACGCACTCTATCGGGCGCCTCCATTGGAGCAGTTGCTGGCGGTGTAGGTACAGCCATATTCCACGGCAATCCAATTTGGGGTGTAGTGGGTGGCGCAGCTGTTGGTGCTGCATCTGGCTACGCCTATGATGCATACAAGAAAAATGAAGGTGCCAATTACAATGCGGGCTATAACGCTGGAAAAAATAATCAGCCAGCTAACGCACCCAACTAAGGCATCAAACCAAGCTATAAATTCGGCCTTCTAAGTCCAAAGTTTGGCAACACAAACCCAGCTCGTATTAATTTACCAGCTGGGTTTTTATTTGAATCTGTCCAGCCAAAGCTTTATGAATTGGGCACTTATCTGCAATCTCTAATAAGCGCTCTTTTTCTTCTGCGCTTAAATTACCTTGCAACTGAATCTCACGAGAGAATCTTTCAACATCATCAGTCCTCTCAATGTCTATAGTCACGATTGCATTTTCTAGTTTCATTTCTTTACGCCCGGCGTACATTTTTAAAGTCATCGACGTACAGGCAGCCAAAGCAGCGCCAAGATATTCATGAGGACTGGGACCAGTACCAGAACCGCCTTTCGACACTTCGGCATCCGATAAAAAATGTAAATCACCAGCAGTCAATTTCTGCTGAAGTGGGCCTTGGCCAAACTGCGAGACTACTTTTCTCATAGAGATCCTAAAAATATCATTTCAATCGTTGCAAGGAAGTAAAAACTTACTTTAACCGGAATGTGGCTTGCTCACTTTCTCTACCATGGGTAATTGTGCCTTCTTCCATGCACTAAAGCCGCCCTCAACATGACAAACATTGGGTACCCCCATTCTCTGCAAGGTTTGCGTAGCTAAAGCTGAACGCCAGGCAGAGGCACAATACAACACCAGCCTTTTCCCTTCGCCGAAGATCGGCTTGTAATAAGGACTATCCGGATCCACCCAAAATTCCAACATGCCTCTGGGGGCATGAAGCGCATTGGGAATCATGCCTTCTCGCTCCAACTCACGAATGTCGCGAATATCCACAAATACTACATTGGAATCTGTCAATAATTCCTGCGCCTGTTCCAGAGGGATAGTCTCAATTTCGGCCATGGCCCCCTGAATGAGCTCGTGATATCCAATCTTTAATTTCACTAAAATCTCCCAAGTTAACAATGTCTCAGCGTCATCAGCACCTGCTACTATTCTGCTATGAACTTTACCCCTACAGAACTTGGCGCAAGTATTATTTTTGCGATCGCCATTTTGCATACTTTTTGCACTGGCTATTTTGAATCCATTGCTAAAAAATCACCAACTCATGCAGGTCTTTGGCATCTTTTAGGCGAAGTAGAAATAGTCTTTGGCTTTTGGGCTGCAGTTCTAATTATTTTCATTTCTTGCCTTGATGGTTTAAGTACAGCCAAAGCCTTTATGGCTAAACGAAACTTTACAGAACCCCTATTTGTTTTTGCCATCATGATTGTTGCTGGTAGCAAACCCATTCTGTTTATTTCCACTGAAATCTTGCATGCACTTGGGAGAGGGCTTCAATTTGTTCTCCGAATTCGGAGTGCGCCTGCCCTCTATTTTTTAACTCTCGCCATAACGCCATTGCTAGGCTCATTGATTACTGAGGCTGCAGCGATGACCTTGGCGGCTTTTTTATTGCGTGATTTAGTCTATCGACATCACTGCTCTAAAGCCCTTCTATTCGGGACTTTAGGCGTACTCTTCGTCAACATTTCTATTGGTGGCACGCTAACCAACTTTGCCGCCCCACCAGTTCTGATGGTTGCATCAAAGTGGGACTGGAGTTCAGCATTTATGTTTCAGCATTTCGGTATTGAATCTTGCATTGCGATTTTCATTAACGCCCTTGCAGTGACACTTTTATTTCGTCGTCAACTCATTGATCCAAATGAAAAAGCGTCGCAAGCCAAAATTCCACCGGCAGTAGTGTGCATGCATGTACTATTTTTATTCGGAATTGTGATGTTTGCACATGACCCAATAATGTTCATGTGGGTACTGCTGTTCTTTATTGGCTATACCGCCGCCTACCCAACTCATCAAAACCCGCTCATACTAAAAGAGGCTTTATTGGTTGGTTTCTTCCTTGCAGGCTTGGTTGTGCTTGGTTCATTGCAGGGATGGTGGCTTCAGCCCATTCTAGAAATGATGAGTCCGACTGCAGTCTTTTATGGCAGCCTTGTGCTCACAGCTTTTACAGATAATGCAGCGCTCACCTTTTTGGGATCGTTAGTCACAGGCACTTCACTCGACTTCAAGCTAGCGTTAGTTGGTGGTGCAGTGGCAGGCGGAGGCCTTACTGTCATTGCTAATGCACCCAATCCAGCCGGAATTGCAATTTTGCGGAAGCACTTTCCAAATAGTGCCGTCTCTGCTCTATACCTTCTCATTGCGGCTATTCCACCAACGTTAATAGCCATTTTGGCCCTCCGATTCGGTAGATAAGAGCTAAAACACTTATCGCAGTAAAATCTGAGCTTCGCCCCCAGCTATAAACCTGAGAACGGCATATGAAAAAGCTCTATATCAAAACCTTTGGCTGTCAAATGAACGAGTACGACTCGGGAAAAATGGCAGACCTCTTGCATGCAGATGAAGGCATGGTCATGACAGATCGGCCTGAAGATGCCGACGTAGTCCTACTCAATACCTGCTCTATTCGAGAAAAAGCAGAAGATAAAGTCTTTTCAGACTTAGGTCGACTACGTGAGCTCAAGAAAACTAAACCGAATTTATTAATTGGTGTTGGGGGTTGCGTAGCCAGCCAAGAAGGTCAGCAAATTGTTAGTCGTGCGCCTTATGTCGATGTTGTCTTTGGGCCTCAAACACTTCATCGCTTATCTGACCTCATTGCAAAGCGACAAAAAACCGGCGTCCCCCAAGTAGATATTTCTTTTCCTGAGATTGAAAAGTTTGATCATCTGCCCGCCTCACGTCAAACACGTGGCTCAGCTTATGTCTCGATCATGGAGGGTTGTTCAAAATATTGCAGTTATTGTGTGGTGCCTTATACGCGTGGTGAAGAAGTCTCAAGGCCATTTGACGACGTACTTACTGAAGTAGCTGGTCTTGCCAGTAAAGGCGTAAAAGAAATCGTGCTTCTTGGGCAAAATGTGAATGCCTATCTTGGCAAGATGGGCGATACCGAAGAGATCGCTGACTTCGCATTACTCATTGAATACATCGCTGAGATTCCTGGGGTTGAGCGTATTCGCTTTACCACTAGCCACCCCAAAGAATTTACGCAACGCCTCATTGACGTCTATGCCAAAGTACCCAAACTAGTGAGTCACTTGCATCTGCCAGTACAGCATGGATCAGATACTATGCTCTCTGCAATGAAGCGCGGCTACACTGCACTGGAGTTCAAAAGCATCATTCGCAAGATGCGCTCCGTTCGCCCAGACTTGACACTTTCTAGTGATTTTATTGTGGGCTTCCCAGGCGAAACAGAAGCCGATTTTGAAAAGTTACTCAAGATGGTGCAAGAGTTGAATTTTGATAATAGCTTTTGCTTCATCTTTAGCCCGCGTCCTGGCACCCCAGCTGCTAACCTTCACGATGACACGGCTTATGAAATCAAACTCAAGCGCTTACAGACTTTACTAGCACTTGTTGAAGGTCAAGCAAATCAAATTAGCCAAAGAATGTTGGGCAATACCGAAAGAGTATTGATTGAGGGCCTTGCTAAAGACGGCATTAACTTACAAGGCCGTGCTGAAAATAATCGCGTGATTCATTTCACGGCACCTGATCAAGATATCGAGAATCTCATTGGTCAGATAGTAGATATTCGCATTACTGAAGTCCTGAATTACACCCTCAGAGGCGAACTGGTGGAAGCACATGCCCACTAAAGATAAAACGATTTCTACCAAGCTGACAATAGATCTGCAGTACGCTAGCCCTGCCATTGAGTCTGCGATAAATAAAGCAGCCTCCTCTGCTCTGATCAAGAAATGGGTCAAAAATACTACGTCGCTTGGCGGTTTAGTGACGTTGCGCTTTGTCAATGCCGCAGAAGGTAAAAAATTGAACTTGGCCTTTCGTCAAAAAGACTACCCCACTAATGTTTTAACGTTTTCTTACGAGCTTTCAAACAAGTACTTAGCAGCCGATATTATTTTTTGTCTACCCGTGCTTCAAAAAGAAGCTCGGGAGCAAAAAAAATTGCTGAAAGCCCATTTGGCCCATTTAATTGTGCATGGCTGCCTTCATGCCCAAGGCCATGATCATGAAGTAGTACGTGATGCTAAAAAAATGGGGGCCTTAGAAATCCAAATTCTCCAAAAACTGGGATTTGCCAACCCCTATTCTTGATTTGTCTTATTTCTACGCTATTCTTGCTATATGCCTGACCCCAATAAATCCCTTTTAAACCGCTTGGCCGATTTTTTAACTCCAGAGCCAACGGAACCTAGCGAACGCCGTCAAGAACTGATAGAAACCCTGCGTGAAGCGCAATCGGAGGGATTAATAGATGCTGATGCCCTCTCCATGATTGAAGGGGTTTTTCAGGTTGGTCAACTGTGCGCTCGTGACATTCTCGTACCACGTGCCCAAATTGACTGGATCGATATCGGTCAAGCCCTTCCTGAAATTATTAAGAGTGTTATCGAAGCAGCCCATTCACGCTTTCCGGTATTTGAAGGGAGTCGAGATAACGTCATTGGTATTTTGTTGGCTAAAGATTTATTGCGTCACGCTACTGAAAAAGACTTTCAAGTACGTGATTGGCTGCGCCCAGCAGTATTTATTCCGGAATCAAAACGCCTTAGCGTCTTATTACGAGACTTCAAAGACAATCGCAACCACTTAGCGGTAGTCGTAGACGAATATAGCGGCGTAGCCGGAATTATTACGATTGAAGATGTACTGGAGCAAATCGTTGGCGATATTGAAGATGAACATGATATTGATGAAGAAGCTGACAATCTAATTGCCTTAGATAATGGCGACATTCGTGTCAAGGGCATTACCGAGTTAGAGCAATTTAATGAAACGCTTGGGACCCATTTTGAAGTTGAGGATATTGAAACCGTTGCCGGCTTGGTTATCCAACATCTAGGCCGCGTGCCGAAGATGGGCGAGCTCATTGAAATTGATGGCATTGAGTTCGAAGTGCAGCGCGCTGATCCAAGACAAATTCATATTTTGCTTGCACGACAGACCAATAAAAAATCTGACTGAGACTCATCTTGTTTGATCAGCACCCTCATCAAGCCCGCATGAGAATCAAAATCTTTTCAGTCTTCATTTTATTCGCACTAGGTGCAGCACTGGCTGCAGCGACTGAAATACCTTATGGTGGCTGGATTCAAATCCCCATACTCAGTCTTGTTTGGTGGCGCCTAAATCCCCACACTCCGAATACTTTGAAGAAGCAATTCTTATTGGGTCTTGTATTTGGAGTGGGGTATTTTGTGGTTGGCCTCTGGTGGCTTTACATTAGTCTGCATGATGTCGGCGGTATGAATACACCACTCGCCTGTATGGGAGTATTTCTGCTCTCTGCCTATGTGGCTCTCTACTTTTCTTTAGCAACACTAGCCATTCCGCTGTTTAAAAAGAATCGCCTATCAGGCTTATTCCTGGCCTCTAGCTGGGTGCTTGCAGAATTTTTACGTGGCTATATCCTCACCGGATTTCCCTGGATGGGATTTGCTGAAGCCCAAGTTTCTGGGCCCTTTTTATCACTTGCCCCTTACCTCGGTGGACTGGGCTGTACCTTTTTTACTGTTTTTGCTTCATGGCAAATTCTGCAGCTCAAAAAGTACTTTTCATCGAGCGCCTTGTCGCTATTGCTCATTTCTGCCATTACTATTATTGCAAGCCAATGGAGCTTCACAAAGCCAGTTGGGACACCCCTTGAGGTAGAGTTGATTCAAGGCAATTTTTCACAAAGCCTTATTTTCAAACCAGAGGGGGTGCTCCAACAAATCGCTTTTTACCGCGATGCGATTACTCGATCACAAGCAGAATTGATCATTGCGCCTGAAACTGCTTTCCCTTGGCCTGAAAATCAATTGCCCCTGAACTTACTGGCGAACTTACAAAATTTCTCAAACTCCAATCACGCTAACTTATTATTTGGCGTGATTGGTAGAGAGTCCATGCCTCAGAACAATCGAGAATTCTCTAATCGTGCTTTAGGCCTTTCCCCTTTAACGCCACCTTATGTTTACGATAAAAATCACTTAGTTCCATTTGGGGAATTTATCCCCCCAGGCTTTCATTGGTTTGTGAATGCCTTTAGTGTTCCATTGAGTGACTTTGCTAGAGGAGGAATGGATCAACCTAATTTCACAATATTAAGATCCAATCAAGATCCTATTGAGGCTGCTATTACGATTTGCTATGAAGACGTCTTCGGTGGCGAACTCGCCAGCCGACTTCGTAACAGCGCAAAACCAACAAACCTGCTGATTAACCTTACAAATCTTGCTTGGTTTGGAGATTCACAGGCACCCGCCCAACAATTGCGTCTCTCGCAATTACGCTCAAAAGAAACTGGTCTACCTGCCTTGCGTGCGACTAATACCGGCATTACAGCCGTCCTTGGTCCCGATGGAGCAGTACTACAAATGCTCCCCGAATTTACCCAGGCCACTCTACGCACCCAAGTCCAAGCCTATTCTGGCAAAACGCCTTATGTGATTTGGGGCAATTTACCGATTTTGGGTATTTCTTGCCTGCTCTTACTCTGGGGTCTAATTCGTCAAAGACGTTTTTAAGCGTTTTTAACTCCAGCGCACTCTAGCCATGTAAAATCAAAGGCTTAGCCAGGTTAAACATGCTTACTTTTCAGCAAATCATTCTCAAACTACAAGAATATTGGGACCAACAAGGTTGCGCCCTCTTGCAACCTATCGACCTCGAGGTTGGTGCTGGTACATCCCATACCGCAACCTTCCTACGTGCGATTGGTCCTGAACCCTGGAAGGCGGCTTATGTACAACCATCCCGTCGACCAAAAGACGGTCGCTACGGAGAGAACCCAAACCGCTTACAGCACTACTACCAATATCAGGTAGTCCTTAAACCCGCGCCGGAAAATATTCTCGATCTGTACTTAGGCTCTCTTGCCGCTTTAGGTTTAGACCTTAAACAAAATGATGTTCGCTTCGTAGAAGACGATTGGGAAAACCCAACGCTTGGCGCTTGGGGTCTTGGCTGGGAAGTTTGGTTAAACGGGATGGAAGTCACGCAATTTACCTACTTCCAACAAGTAGGCGGCTTAGATTGCAAGCCTGTTCTTGGTGAAATCACGTACGGTATTGAACGTTTAGCAATGTATATCCAAAACTGCTCGAACGTATATGACTTAGTTTGGGCCGACGGCATCTCTTATGGTGACGTGTATCACCAAAATGAAGTTGAGCAGTCTTGCTATAACTTCGAACACTCTAATACTGATTTACTCTTTGCAAACTTCATGAATTATGAAAGTGAAGCTAAGCGCTTGATGGAAGTTCCACTGGCACTCCCTGCTTATGAAATGGTTCTGAAAGCAGCTCACACATTTAACTTGCTCGATGCTCGTGGTGCTATCTCTGTGACTGAGCGGGCAGCCTATATTGGCCGCATTCGCAATCTGTCTCGTGCTGTTGCTCAGGCCTACTTTGAGTCTAGAGAAAAACTGGGTTTCCCTATGTGTCAACGTCAAGCTAAAGCGCATGCTTAAGCACATCGAGATTTCCGTATTCCATCTATGAGCACATCCAATTCAAAACCCCAATCAGCGACTTTATTGATTGAGGTATTTACCGAAGAACTACCTCCGAAGTCCTTACGTCGCTTAGGCGATGCATTTAGCGAGGGTATCTTTGCAGCTCTTAAATCTGTAGGTCTTGCATCGGAATCTTCTAAGGTGACTGGCTTTGCTACACCTCGCCGTCTTGCTGTTTTAGTTACTGATGTTCTCGATCAAGCACCAGATTTCCCAGTACGCGAAAAGTTGCTACCTACTAGCATTGCATTTGATGCCGAAGGTAAAGCTACTGCACCTTTACTTAAAAAATTAAGCGCCCTTGGGTATGCGGATATTAATCTCGCTACCTTAGAAAGAGCGGGCGAAGGTAAAAATGAGGCTCTATATCTCAATGTGATTGCTAAAGGCGCTGTGCTGGAACAAACGGTACAAACTGCGCTTGTGCAAACCCTAAACAAGCTACCAATCGCAAAAATGATGCACTACCAAGTGCTACAAAAAAATGGTGAATTGGCTGATGTGCAATTTGCTCGCCCTGCTCATAGCATCATTGCCCTTCATGGTGACACCACTTTAAATATTAGGGCTCTCGGTATAGATGCGGCTAATTACACTGAGGGTCATCGTTCCTTAGCCCCTGGCAATGTCACGATTAGTAGTGCAGATCAATACGAATCTGACTTGCAGTCAGAGGCAAAGATTATTCCCAGCTTTAATCAACGTCGTGCGCAAATAGAAACTGCTCTATTAAAGGCAGCTGGCAATGATTTGGTGTTGATGCCCGACAGCCTTTTGGATGAAGTAACTGCTCTCGTTGAATGGCCTGCTATCTACGAATGCCATTTCGATCAAGAGTTCTTGGAAGTACCGCAAGAATGTTTGATTTTGACAATGCAAACCAATCAAAAGTACTTTGCACTTACCGATAAGCAAGGCAAATTACGTAACCGCTTTTTGATTGTGTCCAATATTGAAACCAGCACACCAGAAGCCATCATCTCCGGCAACGAGCGCGTTGTACGTCCACGTTTATCTGATGCACGTTTCTTCTTCCAGCAAGATCAAAAGCGTCCTTTAGCCTCCCGCGTAGTAGATTTAGGTAAGGTGGTGTATCACAATCAATTAGGTAATCAATTAGATCGCACCAAGCGCATTCAAGGGCTGGCTGTTGGGATTGCCAAGAAGCTGGGTGCTGATGACAAGTTCGCTTCGCGCGCCGCAGAAATTGCCAAAACGGATTTATTAACCGATATGGTTGGTGAGTTCCCAGAGTTACAAGGAATTATGGGTCGTTATTACGCCACTCATGATGGTGAACATGCCGATGTTGCTAGTGCTTGCAGCGAACACTATATGCCGCGCTTTGCAGGTGATTCATTACCGCAAACGCAAACTGGCACGATCCTGGCAATTGCTGACAAACTCGAAACTTTGGTTGGTATCTGGGGTGTTGGACTCGCCCCAACTGGAGATAAGGACCCATACGCTCTACGTCGTCATGCCTTGGGTATCTGCCGTTTACTCTTAGAAAATAATCTCTCTCTTAATTTACCTGAACTCATTGAGCTAGCCCGTGTGCAGTTCCCGCAAGCAGATGTTCAAGAAAAAGCAAAAGCAGCTGATATCTACGCCTTTATTATCGATCGCCTACGCGCTTATTTACGCGATCAATCTGTTGCTGGCAAGGCATTTACCAGCGCCGAAATTGATGCTGTCCTCAGCCAAGACCCAGCACACATTAATGATTTAATTGAACGCTTAACTGCTTTGCGTGAATTTAATGCTCTTACAGAAGCTGCCCAACTCGCAGCGGCTAATAAGCGTATTAGTAATATTCTGAAAAAAACAACTACTGTTATTCCTGCAACTTGTTCAGCAAAATTACTGCAAATTCCAGCGGAGGCCGCACTCCATCAAGCCTTGGAGGCAGTGACTCCCGCACTCAACGCAGCCTATGAAAAACGTCAATTTGTTGAACTTCTACAAGTGCTCGTAGCTTTAAGCGTACCAATTGATCAATTCTTTGCTGATGTGATGGTGATGGACCCCAATCCTGAGTTGCGCGATAACCGCTTAGCTCTCCTGCAACAACTTCACCAGAAAATGAATCTCGTTGCCGATCTCGGCAAACTAGCATGAGCACCAGCTCCTCTAAATTAATCATTCTTGATCGTGATGGCGTGATCAATGAAGATAGCGATGATTATGTGAAGTCTGCAGAAGAGTGGATCCCACTTCCAGGCAGCCTAGAAGCGATAGCCTTATTAAATCAAGCAGGCTATCAGATTGCCATCGCAACAAACCAGTCAGGTCTTTCAAGAGGCTTCTTCACCATGAATGATTTGCATGCCATGCATAGCAAAATGGAAGTCTTGCTCAAACCCCTGGGTGGACGTATTGATAGCATCTTTTTTTGTCCGCATCAGGATGTCCATCAATGTGATTGCCGCAAGCCCGCACCTGGCATGATGAAAGAAATTGCCTTACGCTATAAGAGAACGAATAGTGTTAAACCGCTAGCGGGCATTCCGATTGTTGGCGACTCCTTACGCGATCTCCAGGCTGGAGTGGCTTTGGGGGCTTCCCCCCATTTAGTGCTCACTGGCAAAGGTGAAAAGACTCTCGCAAACGGTAAGCTACCAGAGGGAACACAAATTCATAGAGATCTTTTAGCATTTGCTAATGCACTTTTAGAAAACGAGGTTTAGACCAATCATGAAATTGATTCGCTCCACTCTGTTTGCCTTATTTTTACTGGTGTTCACGCCAATTTGGTCAGTGCTATGCATGATCGCTTTTCCATTTTTGAGCCCAGAAAACCGCTACACCTTTATTGGACTCTGGAATAAAGTAGTAATCGCTTTATTAAAGCCGCTGTGCGGTATTCATTATGAAATCCGCGGCATGGAAAACATGCGAGCCGTACTCAATGAACGTGTCATCATCCTCAGCAAGCATCAGTCTGCTTACGAAACCATTGCTTACATCGCGTTACTACCAAAACAACTCTGCTTTGTCTTTAAACGCGAATTGCTCTGGATCCCATTTTTTGGCTGGGCCTTAGCGTTGCTGAAAATGATCCACATTAACCGCTCGAATAAGCAGACTGCCGCGCTTTCTGTCGCAACACAAGGTCGTAAACGCCTAAGCGAGGGTAAGTGGATCATGCTCTTCCCAGAGGGGACCAGAACTCCTGTCGGCTCAACCAAGCCTTATCGTAAAGGCGGCACTCGCTTAGCAAGCGCTGCCGATGCCCTGATTATCCCAATTGCTCACAATGCAGGTCGTTGCTGGCCAAAGAATAGTTTTATTAAGAATCCAGGTACCGTTATTTTTTCAATTGGCCCTGCAATTAGCTCCACCAATAAATCAGCGGAGCAACTCCAGCAAGAAGTAGAAGGTTGGATTGAAACTGAAATGCGCGTGATAGACCCTAGCGCCTATAAATAATCTGCAGGTAATACATCAGTACTTTGAATTGATTTATGTGGCGAGAACTTTAGCCCACTCGATATAGCGATCTACTGAAATATCCTGGGCCCTTGCTTTGAGCTCAATCTCCGTCAAGCTCAACCTATCAGCAAAAGCACTTAAGTTGGTGCGCAACATTTTTCTTCTCTGAGAAAAGGCTGCAGCAACTACTTTCTCCAAAGAGCTCCACTGTGCATTGGAGAGGCTGAAGTCTTTTCTTGGAATCATTCGTACAACTGCTGAGTTCACTTTAGGCTGAGGATCAAACGCTTCAGGTGGAACCTCCAAGACCAGCTCCATGTCATAACGCGCTTGGAGCATAACTGAAAGGCGGCTGAAATCTGAACTTCCAGCCTTCGCTACCATTCGCTCTACAACCTCTGCTTGGAGCATAAACACCTGCTCATCAATCTGTTCTGCAGCTGCCACTAAATGGAATAATAGGGGTGATGAAATGTTATACGGCAAATTACCTACGACTTTGCATAACCCGGTCTTTGCTAAGCGATTCTGTGCCCATACTAAAAAGTCGAATTTGAGAGCATCGCCCTCAATCACAGTTAATCCCTGTAGATTTTTCTCATTCCAAAAAGCCACTAAATCACGATCAATCTCCAAGAGATCTAAGTGATCCAGGCTATTCAGCAAAGGCAGCGTTAATGCACCAAGACCAGGCCCTATCTCAATCACATGCATACCAGCACTAGGGTTGATCAGGGCAACAATCGAATAAATAATTCCATTGTCTTGCAGAAAGTTTTGGCCAAATCGTTTACGAGCACGATGCATATTTTTAGCTTTGCTTTTTTTGATTAAGCGCTAATTGATAAGCTAAATGCAAAGCCTCAAGCATACTGCCGGAGTCAGCAACGCCTTTGCCGGCAATATCTAAAGCCGTTCCATGGTCTACTGATGTCCGAATGATAGGCAACCCTAGAGTGACATTGACGCCATTACCAAACGTAACAAATTTAAAAGGTGCCAAGCCTTGATCGTGATACATCGCAATATAAGCATCTACATGCGCAATGGACTTAGGGTCGAACATCGTATCACCAGGGTATGGGCCGGAGACATTGATACCGATCTTTTGGGCTGCCTCAACTGCTGGAGAAATGATGTCAATTTCTTCGCGACCCAAGTAGCCAGACTCTCCTGCATGAGGATTTAGACCTGCTATTCGAATGAGCGGTTTGGTGATGCCGAATTTATTCTGCAAATCTTGATTGGCGATTTGAATCGTTTCCAATACTAAGTCGTAGCTTAGTGCTCGTGGAACCTCTTTTAAAGGAAGATGGGTTGTAACAAGAGCTACTCGCAGATTCCTGGGGGATTTGAGTCCTAAAAACCCACTAGGCAGTGGTGCGCATAACATCATCACCACATGAGAAACATGGCAATGCTGCGCAAGATATTCTGTATGCCCTGTAAATGGGGTCCCAGCCTCATTGATGATACTTTTCTGTAGTGGTGCAGTCACCATCGCATCAAAGCGACCCTGAAGACAACCATCAATAGCTTGATCTAATTGGCTGACAACATACTGGGCATTATTTGCATTAAGGACCCCTGAAATGACTGGCATCCCAAGCGTCATCGACTGGATATGCAGTCGACTGGATATTTCTGGGCTCAGATTTTTAGGTAAGTCTAATAATTGATCATTACCTAATAATGTTATTTCTACATCAGAATGCTCACGTAAAAACTCAAGCGCAGCAGCCAGAGAAACTTCTGGACCAACACCGGCTGGTTCGCCGGTGCTGACGACCAGCTTAACGTGGGTCACTGTTTGCTGCATCTTCCACGTTCAGAATTTTTACAGTTGCATTGTCACGCAACTCACGCATCCAATCTTGATAAGCCTGATCAAATTTTCTTTCACGGATAGCTGCACGCGCAAATTGACGTTGCTTCTCAACAGTCAACTGACCTTCCCGTCGCTCCATTACCTGAATCAAATGCCAGCCAAATTCAGATTTCACTGGATTGCTAACCTCGCCGATTTGCAAGCGATTCATCGCCTGCTCGAATTCAGGAACTAATTCTCCAGGACTCATCCAACCTAATTCACCACCATTGGCTGCCGAACCATCTTCTGAGTATTTTTTTGCAAGCTCAGCAAAATCAGCTGTTTTAGCGCGAACTTGATCACGATATCCCTGCAGGCGCCTCTCCGCATCTTGGTCACTTAAGCCAGCACGACTTCTCAGCAAAATATGGCGGGATAGTGTTTGGGTAATGGGAATATTTTGAGGGGTGGTTGATCCAGCATCCGTTGCAATCGCCTGCTGTGGGGGTGCACCTGCCCCTGCTGCGCGGCGATCTAAAACCTTAAGCACATGGTAACCAGCTGGACTTTTTACAACCGCACTAGCAACCTGTCCGCTACCCGTATTACGAATGGCTTCATAAAACAATTGCGGCAAGCGATCAGGAGTTCGGTAGCCTAGATCTTGAAACTTAATCTTGGGGTTATCTTTTGCAGCCATCGCACCTAGCTGCAAGAAATCAATATCGCCACGCGCATCACGCAAAAGAGCATCTGCTTTTTTCTTTGCCTCCGCCTGAGCACCTGCTCCAGCAGCAGCATCTACGGGAATAAAGATCTGGGCTACATCGATTTCCTCCAACTCACCCTTAGCTGCTGGGGCTGATCGAGGTGCAGCACCTTGAGCCATGGCTCGATTACGTTCAGTAATGAAATTATCAATCTCAGCATCAGAGATTTTGATTTTTGCCTCAACTTCTCTTTCGCGATAGCGAGTTAGCATCACATCGTCACGCAGTAATTGTTTATACCGCTCAAAAGTACTACCAGAGGCAATGACCTTCACTTTAAATTCGGCAACGGTTAGCTTATTTTTTGCCGCAATATCGCCAATGATCTTGTCTAGTTCTTTATTGCTTACAGTAATACCTTCTTGCTCTGCATTTTGTATTTGAATTTTTTCAAGAATGAGTCGGTCCAGAATTGTTTTACGAAGAGAGCCATCTTCAGGCAACTTAACACCTTGTTTTTTCAGTGCTGCAATTCGATCATCAATTTCTTTGCGGGTTACATAACCAGTATTTACGACAGCGGCTACACCATCAATATTGCGAATCTTACTTTCTGCAACAGTATTTACCTTTGCGGCATCCTGAGCAAATGCGACATTCGTAAACAACCCAAATCCAATAAAAATGGCCAGGGCACTGATTTGTTTAAAGCGATTCATACAAAGCATTATTGATAGTTCTCGTATGTTGAAGGTGGTATAGGCTTAGAAGTGGGCATATATCCAGGAACATTAAGCTTCATGATATCAACTGGATTGCTTCCAGCGCTACCAAAACCCCTAAATTCGATCTGAAAAAGCACCTGGGTGGTGGTTATTTGAGAAGTATTTAAGATTTGGGAATAGGCACCGCGGAAAGTCCAGCAGTCCCTACTCCATTCTAGAGCCACTAGGGTATTCAAAGTCTTGGTGCTCAAGGCATCGTAGCCCCAGCGCCCCAAAACAGAAACTTCTTTAGTAATAGGCCACTGCCCAGAAATGTTGTACTGGTCGGTAGTCGTTGCGGCAGGCACAAAAGGCTGATTATTCTGAATAGAGGCTTGTACGGGTGGAGACCATACGTTACGGTAGCCAAAATTTAAACTTCTGCCTTGTGTCGGACGCCAGCTACCGCCAATAGTAGTTTGCACAAAGCGATTAAGTTGGGTGTTGTACTGGCCAAACACATCTGCACTGAAATTACCAAGCAGGCGGACAGAGCCGGAGCCTAGGGTATCTGAATAAGTGGTGGGATTTAAAATCGTGCCATTCAAACCAACTCGCTGCCCAGTGAACTGCTGCTTTTGAGCAATGGTGACATTCGCGCGCTCTGCTCCAGTATTAGCCTCAATCATGCGACTCGTTAAACCCAGCGTCGCAGCATTGTTATCTGCAATGCGGTCGTTACCAATAAAAGTATTTTCACTAAAGATTTGGGAAACACCAAAGCCAGCATCTGCTGTATCAAACAAGGGTGTCTGAGCTTGACTCTGAAATGGCGTGTACACATAAAAAGCACGGGGCTCCATAGTTAACAACATGTCTCTTCCAAAAAAGCCCTTCAGTTCAGCAGCATCTCTTTCGAATGCCAAAGCAGAATCCAAACTAAAGGTAGGAATGGTGAAGCCTTGCGCTACTGGTGCCCCACCGGTTGCAAATGGCGTAGCGTTATAAGTATTCGACTGAAAGCTGACCTTAGGCGTGATGTAGTAGCCTGGGGTCACTTGCGGTAAAGCCATTGCTCCCTTGATCACCGTTCTATCAGCTTGGCTGTAAACACCTGGGGCGGTAGCCGCTAGGTTTCCATTAATGTTGTACGCGAATCTCGTGTAGTCAGCAGAAAAAGTGGTTGCTGGTCCTGTTGGCAAAGTAACGTACTTGCCGCTGGTATCAGCAACAGCTGGAGTGATTCGATTGTTATATGCGGCTGTAATGTTTGGTAACACGTTGTATGGCGCCTGAACTATATTAGTTGGATCAGGTTGCAGAGTTTGAAATGTTAATGCCCTAGCTGACACCATCCAATTACTTAAACTTCCTGTTAACCCTTTAGTAGTTCCTACTTCCTGACGAAACTGACTAGTTACTGCCCCGGCAATACTTTGCGAAAAGTCGGTAGGATATAAATTATCTGAAACCCGAGACATATTTACATAACCAGTCCAAGAGCCAGGCGTAGGAATTCCGCCAGGAGCTAAACCACCGCTAAATACCTGACGTTGCTGCCAGTCATAACGCCAGCGATTAGTACCCGTCTTGTTGTCATGTGCCAGGTAATCTCCACCTAAGGTTCCGCTGTACTTACTGTCCAGAAAACGGTAGCTTGCGCCAACCTGTAAACCACGCTCACTCATAAAGCGCGGAAGAATCAACAGATCTCTATTGGGTGCAATATTGACGTAATAAGGCTGGGTGATATCAAAACCATTGTTGGAGTTATACCCAGCAACGGGTGCCAAAATACCCGAACGACGCTGATTAGAAGTTGGGGCAGTAAAGTAAGGAACATAGGCGATAGGCACATCGAAGAAGCGCATGACACCGTGAGTACCAACCATCTCCTTTTGCTCATTATCAATCTCTAAAGTGTCGACTGAAAAGTACCAATCCATATTCTGTGGCGTACATGTTGTGTAGGTTGCCTTATCAAAGACAAAAATATCGGTATTTTCGATAGTCAATTTCTTTGCTATGCCACTTCCACGAGAATCGCGCAACTCATATGCAGGCGTTTCCATCTCACCTTCACGAGCATCTACTTTAAATTTGGCGGTAGGCCCTTTAAAAGTAGTATTTCCTTTTGTTAACTCTGCGTTACCAACAAGGTCGGCAATATCGGTATCGGGGTCATAAATAATTTCATCCGCTTTAATGACCCCACCATTACGACGCATTTGTGCGCGCCCTTTCAGCCTCATCTTGCGATCAACAACGCCATCTATAGAATCACTGGAGGTAAAAGTCAGCGCCTTGTTGTCATCTATCGGCAGCCCAACACGTAATTGATCATCTAGCTTTAAAACAGTGACATTGCCACGATCTGGCAATAAAACAGTATTGGCATTCGCCTGTGCATTTGGGGGCAAAGGAGCAGGCGCTTGTGCGTGCCCTGGGAGGGCAAATTGAAGCAATGCCACCCCCATCGTTACGCGCAGGGTTACATGCAAAAAAAGAGGGGCGCAAAGGCCGGCGCGACGGCGATAATGACTCATAGATCCAGACCCGCCTTATTATACGAATCGACCATGACTGACTCACGCTTAAACACCCTCCGTAACTGGTTAAAAGCCCTAGAAGCTAGCTGGCAATTAGATCTTGACTCTTTGTTGCCAGCCTCGGCCGATGCCAGCTTTCGGCGCTATTTCCGAATTGCGACTAAAAACCCCAATTTTGGGACTTTGATCGTGATGGATGCCCCACCCCAACATGAGCCTTTGGATGCCTTCATTAAAGTCGATTTATTGTTCTCAGAAGCCGGATTAAATGTACCAAAAATCCTCGAGCAAAATCTTGCTGAAGGCTTCTTGCTCTTAAATGACTTAGGCACCAAAACCTACCTGGCTGAGCTCAATACTGAATCGGCAGATCATCTGTATAAAGATGCTACTCGTGCATTAGTTCTCATGCAATTAGCGAGCAAACCCGATGTCCTACCAAACTACGATGAAGCGCTATTACAACGAGAGCTAGATTTATTTCCTGAGTGGTATTTAAAAAAGCATCTTCATGTTGAATTAAATCAACAACAAGCAGAGCAATTAAAAAAATCCTTCAAGCTCATTATTGAAAATAATTTGGCGCAGGCTAAAGTCTATGTACATCGTGATTACCATTCGCGCAATTTAATGGTGACTGAAATCAACAATCCTGGTGTCATTGACTTTCAGGATGCGGTATACGGACCCATCACATATGATGCTTCTTCATTGTGGCGCGATGCTTACATTGCATGGCCAGAAGAACGTGTGATTGACTGGGTAATTAAATTTTGGGAAGAGGGTCGCAAGGCCGGCTTACCCATGCCAAATGATTTTGGACAGTTCTATCGTGACTTTGAGTGGATGGGCTTACAGCGCCATCTTAAGGTCCTAGGTATTTTCGCAAGACTTTTTCATCGTGATGGCAAAGACGGCTACCTTCGAGATATTCCTCTCGTTCTGGAATATGCGATTGCTACAGCGAACCGTTATATTGAATTGAAACCTTTAGCGCGCATTCTGGAATCTACCCGACTAAATCAAGTGTAATGAATTTACATGAGTCAACTTAATCGCATACCTTGTTTTTTATTAGCCGCTGGACGCGGTGAGCGCATGCGCCCCCTCACGGATGATTTACCTAAGCCACTACTACGTATTCAGAACAAGTCTCTACTAGAGTGGCACTTAGAGGCTCTCGCAAAAGCAAAAACTCAGGATGTGGTGATTAATCATGCCTGGTTAGGCGAAATGATTGAATTGGCCCTCGGTGATGGAAAGCAATTTGGCCTCCAGATTCAATACTCCCCTGAGGGTAGCGCCCTAGAAACAGCTGGGGGCATTTGCAAGGCCCTCCCGATCATTGCACCTGAAGACTACTTTTTAGTTATCAATGGGGATGTATTTACCCCGAATCTACCGATTGCCAAGATTTTGGAAGTGATTCCTAAAATGCGGCTGAATCCTCACAAACCTTTGGCGCATCTATTGATGGTTCCCAACCCCGTTCAGCACCTAGAAGGGGATTTTTACCTCCAAGACTCCATAGTCAGCGATTTCGGATCAGATGGCGGTGAAAAACTCACCTTTTCTGGAATTGGCATTTATCACAAAGACCTCTTTAAAGACCTGGAATTTGGAGCTCCTGCCAAGCTTGCGCCTTTGCTTAGGACAGCAATGGAGCAAAATAAAGTGTCTGGTGAAAAATATATCGGTCCATGGCACGATGTAGGCACACCACAACGCTTACAAGAGCTCAATGCAGCATATGAATAAAAACAATATTTATCAGCTCCGCAGAAATGAATTAGCACAACAAATATTTGCCAAGACCGGCGGGGGGACGGCTGTCATCTCTACCGCACCTGAGATAGCTCGTAACCGGGATAGTGAATTTCCTTATCGCCACGACAGTGACTTTTACTACTTGACGGGTTTTGAAGAACCAGGTGCCACCTTAGTCATGAAGATTTCAGGTGATGGAAAAAACATGCAGCTGCAATCTCATTTGTTTTGCAGGCCCAAAGATCCTGAGCGGGAAATTTGGGATGGCATTCGTCTTGGTCCTGAAGCCGCACCAGAGGCTTTAGGTATTGAGTATGCCCATAGCAATCAAGTTTTAGATCAAACACTGGCTGACTTATTGGCCGATGAAGATGCGGTGTTCATCCGCCTTGCCGAGAGCGCTGAAGCTGATAGACGCTTGCGCCATTGGATGAAACAAGTGCGTGGGCAAGCTCGCTCTGGAGTCAATCCGCCGTCAGAGCTTCATGATGTTGAAACACTTATTCATGAAATGCGTTTATTGAAAGACGCTCATGAAATTGACATCATGCGTCGTGCTGCCGCCATCTCTGCTCGTGCTCATATTCGTGCCATGCAAATCTGTAAGCCTGGTATTCATGAATATCAATTAGAAGCTGAACTACTGCATGAATTCCGCAACAGTGGCGCACAAAGTGTTGCTTACAACAGCATTGTGGCTGGCGGTGCAAACTCTTGCATCCTGCACTATCGCGCAGGAGACACGGAATTACGTAGTGGCGAACTTTGCCTGATTGATGCAGGGTGTGAACTCGACAGTTACGCTTCAGATATCACACGGACCTTTCCAGTTAATGGAAAATTTACCGGGCCGCAACGCGCACTCTATGACATTACTTTGGCCGCTCAAGAGGCGGCGATATCAATGACTAAGCCTGGCAATACATTTATGCAGCCTCATGAGGCGGCTCTCAGAGTGCTTACCCAAGGCTTACTGGATGAAAAGTTACTAAAGCTCTCTGACTTAGGTTCTCTAGATAACGCCATTGAAACGGGCGCTTATCGTCGCTTCTACATGCACCGCACTTCGCACTGGTTGGGAATGGATGTGCATGATGTTGGATCTTATCGTGAAGCTATGCAAAACAGCCAAAAGAATGAAAAGCCTTGGCGTATTTTAAAGAGCGGCATGGTGATCACGGTGGAGCCAGGCCTGTATGTCAGACCTGCGGATGATCTAGATGAGAAGTTTTGGAATATCGGTATTCGCATTGAAGATGATGCAGTACTCAATGATTCGGGATGCGAGTTGATTTCTCGTGGTGTGCCTGTTAAAGCCGATGAGATAGAAGCCCTCATGAAGAATACCTAAGGACTGCCTGAGAAAAATGAGTCCTTCCAATTGCGATATCTTGATTCAGGGCGGTGGTCCTGTTGCGCTAGCTTGTGCGGCCTGGACATTACAAAAATTTCCGGATGCAAAGATTACCTTACTTGATCGCAACCCG
>Ga0209189_1000876_pt1 | contig 23399 bp, 41 predicted proteins | sample C_130820_EF_Meta_FD_187308 | JGI IMG/M metagenome (GOLD analysis project Ga0209189, IMG submission 187308) | Freshwater microbial communities from Lake Croche, Canada to study carbon cycling - C_130820_EF_MetaG (SPAdes) (version 3) | ecosystem: Environmental > Aquatic > Freshwater > Lake... | reverse complement strand
AAGAATTGTAAAGCTTATGTAATGTCTACGAGTCGAATCTGTACCAAGATTTCTTGGATATTGATAAGTCGCCCTCTGATAATTGTTTTTATACAATGAACTTAATGGTCCACTAACTCCACCTGTTATAGAAGAAACAATGCTTTTTAAAGTGAGATCCATATTTTTCCAGATAGGGATTGATATATATTATATTTATATGTCATACAAGGGCAAATTTACTCCTAGAAATCCAAGCAAATATCGTGGTGATCCACATAATATTATCTATCGATCAACGTGGGAGTGTCGAGTGATGAATTGGCTTGATACCAACGATAGTGTTATCGAATGGGCATCTGAGGAACTATTCGTACCATACAAATCACCGATCGATGGCAAGATGCATCGATACTTTCCAGACTTTATAGTCAGATTCAAACAGAAAGATGGTACGACTAAAGTTATGATGATTGAAGTCAAACCAGAGAGACAAACAAAACCTCCAGTCAAGAAGTCTAGAGTGACAAAACAATACATTAACGAAGTTGTCACATGGGGTACGAATGAAGCAAAGTGGAAAGCAGCGTCTGAATACTGCTTAGATCGTGGATGGACATTTAAGGTCTTAACGGAGTATGATCTTGGGATTAAATAATCAACATAAATATATCCATGAAAGCATCTACCCTAACAACATTAGCACAACAAAAGACTGGAATGGAATTAGAATTTCTATCCAGAAAGTCGATTGCATGGTATAAAGATCAAATTCAAGGTATGAAAAATCCAACTAGACTTGCAAGAGAGATTGCAGTCGAACGAGATCGCCAGGGTAAAAGATTTCTAATGGGTGGACTGTATCATTACTATTATGATCCAAAGACTAAAGAAGAGTTGCCATACTATGATATATTTCCACTTGTGATTCCATTGCAGAAGTATCCAGATGGATTTCTAGGACTCAATCTTCATTATCTACCAATCACAATGAGAGCAACATTCATGGATAAACTCATGAATTTTGCAATTATGAACAAAGATGATGATCCGATGAGACTCAGAGTAACATATGATATTCTGAATGCAACGAATCGATATAAAGAATTCAGACCTTGTATTAAAAGATATTTGACATCACATATTGTTTCTAAAATTATGACTGTGAAACCTCATGAGTGGGAGACAGCGTTATTTCTACCAACTCATCAGTTCAAGAAAGCACCTGTGTCAAGAGTACATAAAGATTCACGAGATCAAATTAGAAGGACAACGTAATGGCCGGATCTATTGCAGAATTCAAGGCTAGTTTTAGAACTGAATTAGCCAGACCTAATAAGTTTGACGTATTCATTCCAATTCCAGTTGGATTAGCACCGTATATTACTATATCCAAAGCACTCAACTATCGGTGTGAAAGTACCGATCTGCCTGGTAGATCGATTGCGACAACCACACAAAAGATTTATGGACCAGAAGAGAAGTATCCATATCAGACTACTTTTAATGATATCAGTCTGACGTTTATCTGTACCGATAAGATGGAAGAGAAGTTATTCTTTGACGCATGGTTAGAGTATATCAATCCATCTGTGACATATAACTTTAAATATAAGAAGAGTTACGCAAGTAATATCAGGATTAATCAGTATGATGTTCGCAATAAAGTTTCATACTCTGTTGACTTAATCGAAGCGTTTCCGATTGCAATGAACGAAATGTCACTAGATTGGTCTGCTGATGGATACCATAAGTTGACAATTACATTTGCATTTACAAAATGGAAAAACAATTCTATACAAGGTCTTGCAATGCAATTTCTTGAGACTGGGCAGATTTCTCCACTTGATTCTGTCATTAGAGGCGCAGCAGAAGGTGCAACAGGAATTTCAGTACCGTCTATAGCTACAGCCGCGGGTTTTTAAAATAAAGGAGTGAATTGTGGCATTACCGAAAATTGATACACCAATATATAATCTTACATTACCATTGAGTAAAAAAGAGATTACGTTTAGACCATTTCTAGTAAAAGAACAGAAGAATCTTTTGATGGCAATGGAGTCAAATGACAAAGAGTCGATCGAAAGAAACATTCGACAAGTAATATACAACTGTACACTCACGAAAGGTGTTGACATTGATCGATTACCCGTGATTGATGTTGAATTCTACTTTTTAAATCTTCGAGCCAGATCAGTTGGTGAGATTGTAGAAAACAAATATCGGTGCGATAATGTCGTTGAAGAGAGTCCGTGTGGCAACATCATGGAATCTGAATTCAATATTCTAGACATTAAAGTAACCAACATCAAAGATGGTGATGATGTTATTCAGATCACCGATAAAGTGTCGATGAAATTAAAGTATCCAGAATACTCAATCGTATCTCGATTATCTAATCTCGAAAGTATTTCTGATATTGCATTTGAAATGATTGCAGACTCTGTTGATTACATTTACGATGGCGAACAGATGTATTACGCCAGAGAAACACCAAGAGAAGAATTGATTGAGTTCATCGAATCACTCAACACAAATCAATTCAAAAAGATTGAAGAGTTCTTTTCTGATCTCCCTAAATTAGAGAAGAAGATTGAAATGCGATGTATGAAATGTGGATTTCAACACTCACTTGATGTACAAGGACTCGAAAGTTTTTTCGAATAATATTTGGTCATGAGAATCTTAGAAACTATTATAAAACTAATTTTTCTTTGATGCAACATCATAAGTATAGTCTAACTGAACTAGAGAATATGATGCCGTGGGAACGAGACATTTATGTTGGTATGTTAATTCAGTATATTGAAGAGGAAAATCTAAAACTAAAACAGAAATTAAACGAACGAAGAATTAGATGAACTATCACGAGGCGGCAAGAACAAGAAAGACAGGACTATCGGCATTAATTGTTAATAATTTAATGTCCGGTGGTTCTATTAAAGGTGCCATATCTGATAGGATGCAGGCGTCTATGATGGGTCTTAAAGAGAAATTCGATCCGTTGAACATTGCATCTAAGTTAACTGGTGGATCAAAAATAGGTCCTGCATTACTTGGTAGAATGACTGGTCGAAGCAAAGAAGATATTGATTACTTTGCGAATAGAAAAAGAATTCACCGATTTGATAATGTGATGAATCAAGGTCATGGATCTGGTGATTCTAGAAAAGCAACAGAGATACTAGAGAATATCTATTCTTTTATGGTCAAGACTCGTGAGTCTCAGATCAAAGACAATCATTCTTCAATTAAGTTTGAGAATGAGAGACAACAAGCAAATCAAAGACGCCACGATGAAGTGATGAATGTCTTTAATGAAGCGACAAAACGAAATAGACGAGCAGTTGCAGTAATTGCAAAACCAAAACCGGCAGAGAAAACACCAGAAGCGCAACCGCCAACACCTCCTAAACCTGGTGTGTCACCGAAACCAGAACCTGCTAAACCAACTCCTGCTCCTGCTAAACCAGTAGAACCAGTTAAAGCGCCAGAACCTGCTAAACCTACTCCTGCTCCTGCTAAACCAGTAGAACCAGTTAAACCAGTAGAACCTGCTAAACCTACACCCGCTCCTGCTAAACCAGTAGAACCAGTTAAAGCGCCAGAACCAGTTAAACCAACTCCTGCTCCTGCTAAACCAGTAGAACCAGTTAAAGCGCCAGAAGTAGTTAAACCTCCACCAGAAGTTGTCAAACCGCCTGTTAAACCAGTAGAGACTGCTAAACCAGTTCCTAAACCTGAATCTGCGCCTCCTTCTGCTGCACCCGCACCACCACCTGTTACTAAGCCACCAACTGCAGCGCCTGTTAAACCACCAACCGTGTCTAAACCGACGGTAGAGAAAGTGCCAACAGAATTAGGTAAATTAAGTAGTCAATTTGAAACCGGAGGAAGAAAAAATGCTGCTGCGATTGTTGGGTATGACTCTACAGGTGGTACTAGTTATGGAACATACCAAATAGCAGCTAAAGTTGGTGGAATGGCAGCTTTCTTAAAATATGCAGAAGCTAGAGGAGAAACTGATATAGTTTCTAGATTAAAATCTGCAGGACCAGCTGATACAGGATCAAATAAAGGTCCATTTGTTGATGAATGGAAAAAAATAGCTAATGAGAAAGGATCAACTTTTGAAAAATTACAACATGATTTTATTGAAAAATCACAATATGAACCATCAGCTGCAAAATTATTTAAATTAACAAAATATGATGTTCTTCAACAATCATCAGCAATAAAAGACGTTTATTTTAGTACAGTTGTGCAACATGGTTCTGGTGGAGCTGTAAGCATATTTAAAAAAGCGATTGAAGATTCTGGAGGAATAAATGCGAATCCATCAAAAATAATAGAAAATGTTTATAAAATAAGAGCAACAAAGTTTGGATCAAGCAACGAATCAGTTAGAAAAAGTGTCCAAGAAAGATTCATCAAAGAACAAACTCTAGCGCAAGAAATGCTAAAGAAAGATGGTGATAAATTAGCATCAACATCAGTTGATAACGTCGATATGAAAAAGTCATTGAATGAAAGTTCAAACGCTCAACCAGTTGTAGTAAACAATACAACAAATGTTTTAAACAAAGAAACAACAGTTGCGTCAAGTTCAGACAGAGGTTCAGATAATCCACAATACAAGAGACAATAATGGACTATTCAACAGCAAGTTCAATTAGAGGACAAAAACTATCATCATTGATTACTGGACGAATTATGTCCGGTCAAGGTGTTGGATCATCTATTAAAGGTGCATTATCAGATAGAATGAAAGCAAAAGCAATGGGTGTCAAAGAAAGATATGATCCATTGAACATTGCAAAGAAACTAACTGGCGGTGGTTCATTGGCGCCTGCATTGCTTGGTAGAATGATGGGTCGCAGTAAAGAAGATATTAGTTACTTTGCAGGTAAAGGTACTGCTACCGCATTAGGTAAAGAGACAGGCAACATTGGTGGTGGTTCTGTTGATGTTCTGAATAGAATTCTAGCATTTCTACAAAAGAGTCACGAGATTGATGTTAGAACTATGGAAGTTAAAAAGAACTTTCAAGAAGAGGCAATGAATGAAGATGAGAAAAGACATCAACAATTTCTAAAAGTATTAAAATCATTTACTGCTTCATCTGGTACTGCAACTCCAGTTGGTGGTAAGACTGGTGGATCTAGTTTTCTTGATATGTTGATGAGTATGTTAGATGGTATTCCTTGGTTATCAACTATAAAGAAAATGATACCATTCTTTGGTCGATTAGTGACATTCTTCACTGGACCAGTAGGTATGGCAATTCTTGGATTTGTTGCTCTTAATGAATTCGCAGCTTGGATGAATAGTTTATTTTCATTGAAGAAAGATGAAGCTAATGAGATGTTAAAACGAAACAATCCTGCGGAATTGAAGAATGAAGGCGGCGAAGCATATGTTAAAAGAATCGCAGGTCAAATTACACCAGAATATGCAAAAGAATTATTAGTCTCGGGTACTCAAAAAGATATATTGATGGCCGGTGGCAAAAAAGAATTAATGAGAATTGCCGGTATGACTGAAGAACAAGTCAAGGCAGCTAAATCGGAAACAGGTGGTAGTCAAACTGCCAAACAGATATCATCAAGTGCCGCAGGCGTTGGTGGTGCTGCAGCATCTAGTCCAACCGCATCACCTGTCGGATCTGAATCATCATCTGGTGGTTCTGGATCTAGTATGTCACCTTCGGGATCATCATCTGGTGATTCATCTGGTACACCACCAATGACTCCTATGCCAACATCATCTGGTGTATCTGAAACAACTAATCAAAATATTGATTTAAATATGGAACAATCAACAGCATCAGGTGGTGGATCATCTGGTCCTATTGTTACTAATACAACTAACAACATGGGTAATGAAAAGAGTGCTGCATCAACGACTGCATCACAAAGAGATAATACACCAGTATTGGTGCATATCTATAACGCATTAGATCGCGCCGGATTTCTATAAAAAAAGGGAGCCGAAGCTCCCTTTCAATTCAGTCAATAATTAAATCATGCTTCTTCAGCGAGTTTGCTGAAGTAGTCCATGTCATCATCATCTTCTTCAACGGTTGGTTCAACACGTTTAGGTGCTGCCTTTGCCTGTTCAACAGTGGTTCGTGCAACAGGTGCACCACCATCTAAACCTAATACTTTATTAAGTTTAGCTTTCAATTCATCATACGACTTAAAGTTAGATGGATCGAGATGCTCTTTCAAAGAGTTTTCCGATTTCCAAATCTGTTCAAGTTTGTCATCATCAGCAAGCAAAAGACCAGGTGCAGCAAACTCAGACTTATCATAATTCTGATAACCTTCGACTTTGCGAATCTTGAGTTTAAAATTGGCACCAGTCCAGAAGTCAAACGGATTCATTGCTTTCTCATCCTCAAACGCAGGATTCATTGCTTCATTGATCTTATCAAAGATCTTTGCACCAAACTTAAAGAGAAAGACTTTACCTTCATTCTGAGGATTCTTAGAATCTTCAACAACATAGATGTTAGAGATATACGAAAGGCGACGTTTTTGTTTACGCGCAATCTCTTTATTTGCTTCTACGCCAGAATTCCAAAGTTGAGTGTTATACTCAGAGACTGGATCTTTTTGATTGAGCGTAGTGAGTGAGTTCTCAATATACCAACCACCAGGACCTTGAAAGCCGTGATTGAATACTTTCACCCATGGAAGACCTTCTTCTCCATCTACTTCAGGTGCGGGAAGAAACCGGATAACTGCGTATCCGTTACCTGCTTTGTCAACTTCTGGTTTCCAGAACTTGTCATCTTTAGATGCAGGTGTTGCATTGAGTTGTTCAATGGCTTTGGTAAGTTTGTCAAAGTTACCAGATGATTTTTTAAGACTTGCGAAGTTCATATTAAATTCCTTATTAACGATATATTGCGATGTATTAAACTACTGCACACATTTGTGACTTGAGTGCGTGTTTGTATTTAGTCGCATCATAGTTCAAAAACGGTGCATATTTTGTGCATTTTTGAATAAAATCTGGAAAGATCAAATCATCATCAACCCTTTTGGTCCACATAGGAAAGAAGTTTAGGAATTGATTCATGATCATCACCGTTTCAAGTTTGATTCTCGACTGCACATAGTTATTATACAACAAAGGATACTCTCCGTCAACCACTTTTAACAACTGTTGTGGAGAGTCTACATCCTCCATGAGAGTGGATAGGTCCTGTTGGAAGATATAGAAGAGAGACTGTTGTGTTTTTTGCCATACCTTAAAAGTAGACTCAGCGTCTTCGGATAGAAGATCACCCGACCATAGTTTTGGTTTCTCTAACAAGTTAGAAACAAAGAAACCAAACATATCATCTTTATTGTATTTACGAGATAACTTATAGAAAGTAAACTTGTCCTTTCTAATCATAAAAGAGTCTTGTGTTACATTTGTTTTACCAGAGTATTTTACAAAATCATACTTCGAAGTAAAGTGTAACTTCAATGCATGAAATAGTGCATAACATTCAAATCCACTGGATTCAACATTCATATAGGTAATCGATTAGTCTTTTTAATTAAATTAAGTGATTCTGCTTCTTCGGTGATCTTTGCTTTGAGTGATGCAGTCAGTAGAGTTGCAGCCATTTCAACTTCAAATCCAGTATCTTTGCAATGTTCTACGATTGCATCGATATATGTCATATCTTTATTGTTCTGGACTAGTCCTTCAATGATTGCAGAGAACACTCTACATTCTTCTTTAGTGGGCATTATTATTTCCTTATTGAGAGTGCTTTGCGGCCATCATACCGATGTGATTTACCATATTTGCCTTTTGCATCAACATAGTGTGTGAAGATTTGGCGATGCTTTTGCCCATCGTATGCATTACGCCAGTGTGGGAGAATGATGCCAGAATAGACAATCATATCACCATCGTCAAGTTCAATCTCTACAGTTTCACCATCTAGATTTTCAAAACAAATTGGCCATGGTGTTTCATCTTTTTGCAAGCAGATTGTTGCAGAGATTTCACAACTTGGTCGATCCGTGTGTCGTTCCAACACAGCACCATTATAATAGGTTCGAACATAAGTATATGACTCATTCAGTTCTTTACCAGTAATCTCTTGCATCAATGGTTTCAGATACACCATCAAAGACTCAGAGTAATTAGGCGAATAGTTAGCAAAACTATTCTTTACTTGTTCATCACCAAAGGGAAAGAAGTTCTTGAGACCTTTCTTATACTCTACCATATATGCCGATTCAAGAATCTCGGCTGAAATCTGAATAAAAGAAATCAGTTCTTCACTAATTGCATTCCGTACAACTTCATATTTGTCTTTTTGAAAAGACATGATATACCTCCACTATTCATAAAATATATGTTTACCAATTCTGATGATTCTGCGTTTGTTCCAACGGGGATCAACGTACACAGCATGATAATACAACGCATCGTTGAGTTTTGTCAAGCGGTATCCGTCGAACAGAACTTTCTCTGCTGCTGCCCTAGAATCTATGTATTCTTGTGAGTCAATCGGTATGCGCCGTTTAGACTTATCACAAACCCATGAGAATTGACAAGTTTTCTTTCTCTTTTGGTATACAGTTTTACATATATCATTCATGAATAGACCTGATCGGACTCTATTCATCGTGACTTGTGCAACTGCCAGTTTACCTTTAAAAGATTCTGATTCTGCTTCGTAAAAAATATTGTTTGTTAGACAATTTAACTGTTTCTGTATGTTAGGAACTAAAGAATAAGTTTCTCTCGCACTTGCTACTGCTGTAGCATTCATTAAACCAAAGATGAGAAATGTTCCTAACAAGACTTTGATAGTCTTGTGTAACATTCGTTTCCTTATCGAGTTTTGAAGGGGTAGTTTAATTCTGTTACGAGGATAAACTACCAAAAACCCTAAGCAGTGTTTAGGCTGCTAATGCGTATTCGCTATCATTTGCGTTTACTTTATTTATTTTTAACGACTGATATGTCGAGTAGCCAATAATTATACTTATTATCCCGTCGAACCTAATTCGGGCCCATCAAAAGTACACCACACTTACAGAGGTAACACGTACCACGGCTATGCATCGCCTTAGTATACTTTTGGTGGACCCGGGGGAGAACTGCCCTCCCCGTCCGAAATACCTTTCTAAAAATCAGTTTACTACCATTGAGAAGTATTTAGTATATCAGAACTTGGCGTGAATGTCAAGAGATTATGCGGTGCCACCGCCGATGAATAAATTAAAAGTTCCTCTAACAGAATTAGTATGATCACCACTAGGCGCTATCTCCACGTCGAAAGTGATATCAGTACCACATCCCGTTACAGGAGAACTACCTATAGCAACACTCAGAGTTTGACTTGAAGATAATGAAACCCATGGGGTTGGAGTTGTATAAGAATTTGGATCTGTTTTAATTGATCCTACTCCAAATATTGAGTAATTTGATCTATTCCCGCCAGTACATGTGCCTGTCATAGATCTTATTCTTATATCATAACTACCACCTATACCTCCACCCGTTGGTGTGATCCATTGAGTCGGCAGATTACTTAAAAAACCTGGTGCTCCTGTAGTATCAAGTATAGTCACAACGCCCTGATTGGTGAAAGTTAAATTGAGAGATGTGCTCGCCAAAGGAATATCTGAACCAGTCGAATTTATGTATGCATATGGTGCGGTGCCACCAATAAATCCAACCGTAGATGATGATGTTGTAGTTATCGAAGAACTAGCGGAACTATATGAACTGTCACCAACAGCGTTTGTTGCTTTAATAGTAAACGTGTATGTTGTTCCAGATGTTAGTCCTGTAACATTAAATGTACCACTACCAGCTTGTGATAATGTTGCAGTAATACTACCAGGACTGGATAATATAGTGTAGGAAGTAATTGGTGAACCACCATTAGATGATGGCGCAGAGAATGAAACGTCGGCAGTTGTTGTGCCAGTTGCGACTGCGCCTGTGATTGTTGGTGCACCAGGAACTGTTGCAATAGAATTTGTTGTTATTGAAATACTAGGATCACTAGGATCACTTTGCCCAGCAGAGTTTACTGCTTTAACTGTGAAAGTATATGATGTTGCTGCAGTTAACCCAGATACAGTAATAGTACCAGATCCTGCCTGATTCAATGTTCCTGTGATACCACCAGGAGAAGATGTTGCGATATATTGCGTGATTGGCGAACCACCAGAATTACTCGGTGCAGTAAATGAAACAGTTGCCGTTGTAGTTCCTGTTGGAGTTGCGCTAACACCAGTTGGCTTCTGTGGAACAGCAGGAGTTGAAGTTACAGTTGAATTACTCGCAGAACTTGGTGTACTGTTACCTACTGAATTGGTTGCATATACTGTAAATGTATATGCAGTACCTGAACTCAATCCAGTTATAGTAATTGGTGAAGTTGCTCCTGTTGCAGTAATACCACCAGGAGAAGATGTTACTGTGTAAGATGTGATTGCCGCGCCACCATTTGATGCAGGAGGTGTAAATGCAACTGTTGCACTATTTTGTCCAGTAGCGATTGCAGTACCAATAGTTGGCGCGCCAGGAACTGTAGATGCCGCCGTTGTTGTTATTTGATTACTTGCAGAACTATATGCACTATCGCCAACAGAATTAGTTGCTTTTACTTTAAACGTATAAGATGTGCCCGCGGTTAATCCAGTTACACTAATTGGTGAAGTAGATCCAGTCGCAGTTATACCCGTTGATGTTCCTGATGGATAATTATACACAGCAACAGTATAACCAGTAATTGCTGCACCACCATTTGATGCAGGTGCAGTAAATGCAACAGTCGCAGTTGTTTGACCAGTGGATGTTGCAGTACCAATAGTTGGCACACCCGGTACTGTTGGTGCTGCACCAGTAGATATATCGTTAATAGAAATCGAAGAACTTGTTCCAATTACAGTACCCGATGTTGATCCTGTTCTCACACTAACAGTAAATGTTTCTGTCCCCTCTGTTGTTGAATCAGCAACCGCAAATACAGAGAAACTAGATGAACCACTTGACATAACAAAACTACCACTCGTTGCAGTAAAGTCTGCCGAACTTGTAGTTACATTATTAATTGTCCAATATAAAGTAGTACCATTTATGACGTTAGAAGTTACATTGAACGTGTCACTAGAACCCTCATCAACTGAAAAAGTATTAGGTGTAACAGAACATAAAATTCCAGGAAGACTTGGCACAGATGCATTAGTTCCTGCCGAATCGGCAGTGTTTGATGCGGAAGAATCAGCATTAGTGACGGATGCACAATCATCTGGTCTTGTATTACCACCCGTTGCATATAATATTTCAGTACCACCTGAATTACAGAATGAAGTTTTACCTCCACGCCATGGTGCTTCGGTAACACCATATGGTGGACCACCAGCAGATGATCTAGCTGTATTTTGTAATCCACCTTGTCCACCTGCACCAACTTTAATTACATAAGTTGTACCAGGCGTAACGGCATAATTTTGATAATATACAGCACCGCCTCCGCCTCCGCCAGCGTTAACGCATGGACCAATGGCACCACCGCCACCTCCTGCAATTAAATGGATACCGATTGCAGTAACACCTGTTGGTACTGTAAAAGAACCAACCAAAGCACCATTATAAACTGCATCACTAGTTTTAGTGCCTGAAGCATTGTCCCATTCTATTTCTGTGTTATTACTACCAGATACAATTCTTGTTGCACTAAAATTTGTTACATCAGTTGAAGTGAAAGCATAACCACCACGTAAAATAGAAATCCTGACAAGACCACCAGTTCCCTTACCACCCCTTGTGTTTGTCAAAGAGTTATTGATTCCGTCTGTTTCAACACTACCACCACCATTACCATAACCTGTTGCATTTACAGTAGATGAATATCCAGATTGTGTTCCTACACCGGCAACACCAGCAGATGTAATACCACCGCCAGAACCACCAGAACCAAATGTGCCTTCTGTGTTAACGAATGCAGTCCAGTCAGCGCCATTACCGCCTAATGGACTTGCACCACCGCCTCCACCATTACCATTGTGTGAAGAACACGCACTATATCCACCACGATAGTTTGCAGTACCACCGTATCCAGCACCACCCCATGATGCATTAGATGCAGATATACCACCTGGAATTGAAGGTGCCGGCGCTGGAACAGGTGCATTAGATTTACCATAAAAATCTGTTGGCAATATAACAGAACTGCCGGCACCACCTTTACCTGCCAGAGCGCGAACAGGAGAATCATTTAAACTAATCGTTCCAGATGATCCAAGTTCTGTACGAATATCATTCATTGATATAGCACCTGATGCGGGTAAAGCCATTATATATCCTTTAGAATTTTATTTTAATATTTATTTGATTTATAAAATTCAATGTGTTCATATAACGTATCAACATAGTCTTTTGTCTCTTTTACAAAGATAAGTGGTTGTTCATTCTCGACTGCCATCAAAACTACAATCTGATCGATAGGTGCGCCAACACGTTCTTCATACATCATTGCATACGCAACACATTGTGCAAAGTAATCTTGAATCTTATCTTCTGTCTTGATACGTTTAGAAGTTTTAAAGTCGATAACCGATAGTTTACCTTCCCACTCTGCAATCAAGTCAACACGACCTGCAAGACCAATCTTTTCAGACCATAGTGCTTGTTCCATATAATGGATGTTATTGATCTTGTCGAAGTGTGGTACAATCGATTGAAACATCTCAATCGCATCTGGCATTTCTTTCTTCCATTCAATCGATTCATTCATCAAATACTTTTCAGCAAGTGTATGTACTCGATTACCACGACCAGTTGCAAGTTTAGAAACTCGATTTGCTTCCGCTTCACCAACTCTACGGCGCCATGCCATGATTTCTTTCTTCTTCATGGCACCAAGAACAGTAGTAACAGATGGCAATCGTTGACCAGATGGTGTTACATAGTATCGTTTGTCATCAACAGTTTCGGTGTTTAGATTCTCAATCACCATCGGTGGGCAATGTGTAAACATTATATTCCTAAGTTTTGTTTTTCAGTTAAATATCTACGCACGAACCCCGATCTGACAATATCATCAATACCGAATTGAATGTGTGAAATATCCTCAATTTTATCTAAGATTCTGACTGCATCAATGAAGCCAGATCTCTCTTTTTTGTTGTTTAGATCATTCTGTGCGAAATCACCACATAGAATGAATCTACAGTTTTCTCCGATTCTTGTCAAGACAGAATCGATTTCATGAAATGTTGCAGATTGAAACTCATCAAAGATAATAATACAATCTCTAAATGTCAATCCGCGTAGAAATGATGTAGTTTGAAATTCTAGAATTTCTTTATTGTAAAGAAAGTGCCATGCATCGCCACGACCAACCAACTCGTTGACGATATTCATGTATGGTTCTTGATAGATCTTTGCTTTCTCTTCTAACGTACCAGGTACGAAACCTAAATCTCTTGATGGTACTGCTGAACGAATGATAACAATTCGTTCGTAGTAAGAGCCTGCAGCAAGAACATCTTTAAGAGATAGGTACAACGCAAGGAATGATTTACCAGTACCAGCAGATCCTGCAAGAACTAGATGATTACCTTTATCATATTCTTCAAATGTTTTTGTCTGATTCTTTGTTAGAGGTTGAACTTGTTTTAGGGAAAAATGTTGCGATTGAGCCTGTGCGGCTGCTGTTTTTCTTCTAACTGTCTTAGCCATTTAGTTCCCTTAGTGGTTGTTATGGGATTACCACTCCCTAGGCATCTTTGTTTTATGGGATAACCCAATGCTATTGCCAGGGACTGATTCTTTCATGCGCCCGATAACATATTTTTCAAATGTTGAATCGGGTTTTGCAACAGAATTTGACATACGCATTCCATCGCCAAATGGAACTGCTTCGCCAATGTATGTTTCAAGATGTGGATGTTCACGTTTAAAAGCATCAAGTTCAGATATTCTCATAACTTTCTCGACAACATCACCTGTCTTTCTATTCAAAAACGCATAAGTTGGCATAGTTCTAATCCTCATTATTATTCAGTAGGCAAATAGATATCAAGTTTCTTTTTCTTAGCATCTAATGCAGCCTCTAAATCTTCGTTGTCAATATTTATATCAGTCTCTGTTAGTAACACTTCAATAACTGCGAGAACATCACCAAGTTCTCGCACAAATGCTTGTTTATTAGTTACACCTTCCCATTCTGTATCAAGACCAAATCGATAGATCTTAGAGATAGCCTGAATTACTTCTGCACACTCTTCTTGTAGAATGAACATTACTTTTTCACGATTACGCATATGATGCTCCATACCAAATAGGTTCTTCACGATGCTTCCATGCAGCAAGGTGTGTTTTGTTTTTGTTGTAATAGTTGCGATATGATGCAATAGAGTCACCAGGAACTTTAACATCATCTGGCATTGCAGGTGTTGGCTCAGACCAACCCTCTGTGCCAATGTTCTTGGGTACATTCTTCATTAGAACATACAACAATCCAGACTGTTGCACTTTATGTGTTTTCTCATACCGATAAGTATATTCTTCACATAGTGCATCAAGTAAATTACATAACCAAATGTAATTCTCTTTTGATTTGCGGCACCAAATGGCAGATGGATGATTCTTATGGGTTGCTTTATACATCATTGATTCATGCAACGGATCAGCAAGAACATTATCAACACCATCTAATGTGCGATGTGCAGTAGATAGTAATTGTGCATATTCAAGAATCATTTTCACGGTGTGTTTATTGTTATGCATTTTTGCACAATCAATAGGGTCATTATCGAGATAAAAAATATTCACAGAATCATCCTAATGAGTCCAGTAAGGTCAATGGTGACCAACAAAATGTAGTTAGTGAGCATGCCAAATGAGCGCCTAGAATAAGCACACCAGGCATAGATAGAACAACCAGTAATCCAAGCGGGATAAAGAACCATAAGTGGAGGGTCTGGTACTGTTCCAGCCATGACAATAGCACACCCAACACTAATAGCCCAAGCAAATAACTCCATAACAAACCTAATACGATTTGATTTGTAATCATTTTTTATCCATTGAAATGTTGAAAACAACAGGTCATTTTTCATAACAAGTTATTCGTTGAATTCAACTCCAACTGATCCTGCACTTTGTGGTTTAATATTAACTGTTGATTTAGTTGCTTTAGGGAATTTCTTTGCAATATCTTCAGCAGTAACAGTTTGCATGACGAATTGCTTAAATGCAGAATAGTCATCCGAAACAGTAATGGTGCGAGTGGTGCCTGCTTCTTGTGCAGAAAAGAACACGATACAACCACCAGCCATAAGTGGTGCAATCTCAATGACCGAATCAAGATTGATGATTAGTTTGCAGTTTTTTGGTTTGACTGAATTGACTTCGACAAAAAGGGACATAATTTACCTCATTAAAAGATAGGTTACTAATAGTATACCACAAAAAAACGCCGATGTCAAGAGGTAGAATTTCTTGACTCGGCGCCTTGCAATTTCTTCGTATATTTTTATTTGTTCAAAATATAATTCATCATTATTCATAAAACTTCCAGAGAAAAAGAGATGTGGTGTCTCCTATTTATCAGTAATGTTTATAGTACCTTCTGTCGAAGTTACGAATCAACGCTTCAACTTCTGCAGCGTTTGATGGCGATCTTGATGCAATATACGATTCAAGTAAGTCTGCGTAAGATAAAGGACGGAAGAGATTTAGTAATTTTGTAATCATGATTTTAACCAAGTTGCTGGTTTATAAAACATACCGTTTAAACTAAGTTGAATGTCAGTAGTAGCTTTAACTAAAGCTTTACCGAACTGTGCTTCTGTGTCAACTAGTTCTGTCAATGACTTGTTGAGATCTTTATCTTTTACGAAAGAATTAAGAAAAGTTGTTTTTGCATGATGGACATTTTCAATGGCTTTCAAGTACATGGAATTCTCCTATTAGTGTTAACACTAGTATTTAGATAATTTTATTGTGCAACCGCACAATTTATTTTTTGATTGATTTTAACACTTCTTTTGCTTGTAAGAATGGCACTTCACATAGTGCCTCTTGAATCATCAGATTGTATTCGATCAATAGTTCTGTCGCATACTCTAAATCATCATCATCGGCCTGTGCTTGCCATTCTCTATAACCCTCAACGGAAGCAGTTAATAGAAACTCTAGATTTTGGAAATCATTGTCATCTAATGAATCAGACAATTCCCTGAGTTTCTTAGACTTCACGAGTCATACTCAATTACATTGATAAATTTCTGACGTTTAAGTTGTGGATCCCAATCTTTAAGATAATCATTGTCTTTATCAAAAAGTGGTTCAAAATCTTCATCTTTGATTTCACGAATAGAAGTGATACATTCGTCAACATGATGTTGTGAAAACTCTTTGAAGTCAGAATCAGCCATATTGTATACGACTTCATCAGCAGCGTGTTCTTCTTCTTTTGCCTCTACGACATACCGATGGCGAAAGATAGATACAGTTTCAACTAGATATAGTGGCATTTCATTCACCTTTATTCATTTGTTCTTGACGATAAACATCCCATGCACCAGTATATTCATTAGGCACCTGTGCATCTTCGCGCCATTGAAAATAATCATCATATGTCATATAAAGACTCATCAATGTAACAATTGCTTTCTTGAGTTCTTCGGCATCTTCAAAAAAATCAATATCGATTGTTTCAAAATCACTCTTAAGGCGAGCAACCATAAGACCATCAACCCATTCATCATTTACGTTTAATTTCGTTTCCATAATATTCTCCAAAAGTTAAAAATAATTACCACTATACTGACTTTTAATATACTGATCCACTCGACTTGCATCTTCTGCAAACATTTCGAGTGGTGTTTTCATATCAAACGCTTTGTTCTTAGAAACCCACCATCGTTCAATCAATGATTCTTTGCCTAACAAAGGCATTAACAATCTGTTGTATTTCTCTTTCATTTCAGATTTCACCTGTTATACTCCAAAATAAACTTTGCTAAAGGAATATCTCTAATCTCTGCTGAATTAGCCCACCGATCAAAATCAGCAACTGGTTCTGATACATCAACAACCCAAAGACCACCGGGTCCATTATTGCGAAGGCGATAGTATCGACCATTTCTGATAAAGCAACCAGAACCATACTTCAATACTGTACGCCAATTATCTTTGTATGTCAATCTAAACCCGTTCATCTTGAACCAAGTTTTCATGTCACTTTTTGACATTTTGCTTACTATCATTCGCTGAACCTCTAATTCGTCGTTCAGTATATATTCGTTGTCAGGTTTCATTCCTCAACACCGAAATGTTCTTCAATATTGGTTATAGCGGTTTCAACGGTCCACGTAATATCTTCGTTTTCAAAGTTGCTTATGCCAATTAAAGCGATTTGACTAATACATTTTTGTACAATCAACTCAGCGAACTTTTCATAATCTTCTAATCTTGGATACTTAAAATCACCATCGTTTATATTGGATTCATTTGTGATCCAGTTGTAATATTTTAATCCAGCCTGTTCAGCCAGTTCTTTAATTCGTTCGTTCATAATCGTCCCATGTAATTTTTGGATTATTTCTTTCATACGTCCACACTAACTGGTCTAGTGTCCAAACATCATCAGTTTCAAAAGTTTCAAGCCAATTACCAAATCTAGCCCAATCATCACTCTGCATTGGCGGCACACCTATTTCATCACCATGTGGATCGTCAGTTCCTCTCACATCTATTCTACCACAACTATAATGTGTGGTAATTTCTTCAGACTCATATTGATCGCCGGCTTTAAGTCCACTAAAAGTAGAGTCCTCTTCCAGTGTGATTATTTTAGTTTCAACAAGGCCGCGTTGTTCATACCAATTCATACTGACTGGGCCCATCCAATTAGTGCTATATCTGATTTTCATCATTCAACTCCAAAATGTCTTGCAATTGCCAGTCCTACCCAAGCGGCACCTAATGACTGTTGATCTTCGCCCTCTGATTCAAGAGAATCACGGAGAGCGTCAGCCTGTGTCAAACATTCCCGCACAATCAACTCGGCGAACTTTGCAATTCCAACATCATTCATTTCCAGCGTTTGTCCATTCCAATCGCCGCATTGTTTGGCCATTTCAATAATTCTTAGGTTCATTCTTCACTTTCGATTTGAATACCTAAAGAAATTAACACATCAGCAAACATTGATAACGATTCTTCAATTTCTTTATCTGTTAAAAAGTCTTTTAGTGATGACCCTTTCTGCATTTCTAATACTGCATTAACCACTTTTTGTTGTAAGTCCATATATTTTTCGTTCATTGTTCAACTCCAAAATGTTGTTTCATATACCAACCAACAGATAGATCAGGATCATAATCTTCATAACCTTGTTCTTTCAATTCACCAATGCGGGCGCACTCTCGCACAATCAACTCGGCGAACTTTTCATTAAATTGTGTATACCAATCCACATGTCCATCTTCCCAAATCTTGCCAGGAGTCTTGCTTCTAACAGGTGGAGTATATACTTCATTAACATAGTCACCAGCCTGTTCGGCAAGTTGTTTAATTCGTTCGTTCACGATTCAATTCCAAAATGTTGTTTAATCATTCTCGCAATCTCACCATCTTGCAGAGGGTCACCAGAGTTACCAACTTCTGCACATTCTCGCACAATCAACTCGGCAAACTTTTCTAGTTTAGTTGGAACGCCGTTAGGGTTATATACTAACAGTTCGGCTTCTCTAGCCAACTCTTTAAGTCGTTCGTTCATTTAATTTGTTCCCATGTCAATCGAAATGCTTTATAACAGAGCCACCGTTGGAATCGATTAGGTGGATTCTCAAGATATACATTGTAATGAATATTGTTTTTGATGCTATCGCCGAAATAGAATTTCCAATTCGGTTCTGGTGGAGTTTCATATTTGTAAGATTTTTGAGTATTGATACCCGTAGGTTGTATTTTAGCTAAATCAACAACTACATCATTATCTTCATTCATCATTCAATCCCAAAGGGCGTTATAGTAGACACCGAAAAGTCTTAGACCATTGTCAATTTTTTGTTGGTGTGCTTTCTTACCCTCTTCATCGATCTTAAACGTATCATTTGGTCCATGTTGCATCTCTTTGCAATCAGGATGATCTTTAGATTGTACCCAAATGAGGTCATGCACACCAGACTCGTATTGTTTTTCCCAATCATTGTCTGGATGCAATTGTTGAAAAGACCAAATGATTTGATTCAGAACCCATTCCCACCGTGATTCTGCCATTGCGTCCATATCATATTCATTCTCTTTGGGTGGTGCATTAGTAGACCGAATCGATTCAGGAACATCCTCATCATCAACAAGTGCATATCCATGCTTACATTCTTTTAACTTAATAAGCATAGGCAATGCAATCATTGCAAGCGTATCATTCAAGTTCCATACATCAAAGTCATCAATATGAATTGATGTTTTACGCTTACGCTTTGAATGAATCCACTCACACAGGTCATTCAATTTAGTATGAGAAAGGTATTCACCGATTGAAAAGCACCGATCTTCAGATACGCCAACCTTTTGAAGAAGATCGGCAATCTGATAGGGACCCCACCAGTTAACATATGGACCAATTTCAACACGCATTTAATATTCTCCTTTAAGGATTAGTTGGACCGTTTACTGCTTCAGTATTTCCAATAAGCGACTCTTCTACTGATACAGTAGGTTGTTCTACAGGTTTTGCATCGACTTTAGTATAAAGATCAAGAAATGCATTCTTAGTCTCTTCATCAAATCGATTCACACACATTTTAATTGCTTTAGTACGATCACCAAAGATTGCATATGCATGAGCAATATGGACTAGACGGCGAGTAGAAATGATTTCATCAACACCACCTTCATCAAATGTCTTGCGAATAACATCTGCCCATTTAATAAGATTCTCTGCAAACTCATCATCATTCATTAGAGGTTTAAGAATCTTAGTCTCAACGGATGCAGATGGGTATTCTTGTTCTACTGTAATCGGGAAACGCTCAAGGAATGCATCATCTAGAATCTTTGCAAGGAAGCGACCCTCTTCAGATCCACGACCTTTAGTGTTAGCCGTTGCAATGATTTGAAAACCAGGTGCAGGTTTAATGTATTCGCCAGACTTCTTATTGAAATAAGACTTACCCTCAAGAATACCTTGCAGACACAATAGTTTCTCAGAACCACGATCTACTTCATCGATAAGTAATACAGCACCACGTTTCATTGCAGTAATGACTGGACCATCACGATACACCACATTGCCATCAACAAGTGTATTAGAACCAATCAGATCTGATTCATCAGTTTCAATCGAGATATTAACACGGATACATTCACGTTGCAGATTGGCACAAACTTGTTCGACCATCATTGTTTTACCATTACCAGAAAGACCAGTAATAAAAACAGGATAGAATTGTTTAGACTTAACGATTTGCATCAAGTCTTTAAAGAAACCAAATGGAACATAGTTCTCATATTTCTCAGGGATTGCAGTATCAGCATCATCCTGTAGTTTCTTTTGTTTAAGAACAGTAACGGTAGCAACCATTTCAGGTGCCATTACGAAATTGCCTGGAGCGGACACTACTGTAGGTGCATTGAATGTGGGTTTGTCTTTATGCATAGCACCAAAAATAGTAGGGACACGGTATTGCCCACGACCAGCACGATACTCTTGTCGTTGAACAATCCAGAAAGGATAAGGAACATTCTTTTCATCAACAACACGTTGAATCTCATCCCGAGTGAGAACAGCATTCTCACCAAAGATTTCATTAGCAGCAATAATAAACGCTTTAGTATTCTGTTTCATATTTAACCTATTTATTAAGTATTAAGCATTTCCGGTGACAATTAAAGCAACCACAGCAATCCAACCAACAATAATGGTTGCAAACACATAACTATCTGATAACCTACGCATACAATTTCCTTCTGTTTTCTCAGTCGATAGAACCATTATACACACGGTCCTGTCAAGTGTCAATCGTGTTGTTTTCACACAACATTTCATAAATAAAAGATAACCCTCTTTTCATAAATAAAAGATAACCCATCATCCGAGGACTCTTATGTTATCGTTTAAATCATTCTTATCAGAAGGCGTACATGACCCAGCCAAGTTAAAGGCAATCTTCTTGGCAGGTGGTCCTGGATCAGGTAAATCCCATGTAGTCAATAAGGTTAGAGGTGACTTAGGATTTAAAATGGTCAATTCAGATGACCTATTTGAAAAGGGTATTAAAAAACATGGGTTAGATCCTAAAATGCCTGAACATGAAACTGAAAAGAGGGATGAAGTTCGTAAAAGGGCAAAAGACTTAACTGCTAAAAGGTCTCATCTATATCAACATGGTCGATTAGGAATGGTGATTGACGGTACGGGTAAAGACTTTGAAGATATACATAAAAAGTCTGAACATCTAAAAACATTGGGTTATGATACTCATATGTTATTTGTCAATACATCATTAGACGTTGCACATAAACGAAATCTAAAACGAGCACGATCAGTACCTGCCCATGTTGTTGACCATGCATGGCATAAAGTGCAAGACAATATGGGTAAGTTTCAATCTCATTTTGGTAGAGATAATTTTACCGTTGTTGACAATTCTAATGATGGTGATGAATCTGGTACATTAGATAAATTGCATAAACACATTCGCCGTATTGCAACAATGGATGTAAAGAATCCCGTAGGTAAAGATTGGATTCGCCGTAAAGAGAAAAGTATTAAACGAGGCGAACACATACCAACCAATATGCAACAAAAACGCAAGGTTGTCTAGTCTGTTGTAACCATACAACGAGTGTTGTTTTTATACAACACGCTTGACTTTTCTTCGGACCAGAGTAGAATTGATTCTGTTGTGAACGAAAACCGACAGGAAATATGAATCTAACCGAAGCCAAAAGAATTCTGGACGTTGCTATTGTTAACCTCAATGTTGATCCTAATATCTCTATGTGGGATGCAATGGATAAATTGGTTGCTGTTGGTAAAAACAATTTGCGGACGGATGTATATACCGCATACTGTATTGTAATGGATGAAATGGCATCCCAACGTGGTTTTAATGGTGGATATTGAAATGGGTTTCGAAAAAATCGTATTAAATAAGATTGCACCGATTCTTGAATCTGGTGATCATGCCGACTTTTTTAATGGTACTCTTTTTGTATCATGTAATGATGTTAAGGCTAAATTGATTGCTCTCCGATTACAGGAGCAATGCTACGCTCGGATTGGTGTTTCTAAAATAGAACCTGGCCAATACGCTTTTGATTTTCAAGCGTCAAATAAGAATGCCAAATTCAACTACGCCTAACTGTTGTGTGGAAGCAACACGCTTGACTTTCCACCGGACCAGAGTAGAATGGATTACATGATGAAGACACACACCAAACCATTGATCGGCCACGTGCCGAAACCGTTCTGTCGGACGCCTATCAAACCCGGTGTGCGGCATTCTATTAAAACAAAATACAATCGTAAACCTAAACATAAGGAAGTTTATTGTGGGTAAAATGTCTGCATTGGCATTGGATATTGAAGAATCACTTTGTGCCGGTGATGACGTTGGCGATATTGCAATTCGTTATGGCGTCACCGTTAATGATGTTCTTAATATTAAAGAGCATATGATGGATTCTATTGATGATTATAATGATTCAATGGATGGCGATTTTGATACTGCCATGGCCTCTGCCGGTTATGGTACCGATGAAGATTATGGATGTTATGGTGATGATTATTAAATGAAAAAAGCATTCATTAAACAAGTTCGTGATCTAGCGGATCAGAAGTTTAGTATTACAACGATTGCCAATAAACTTGGCAAACCTGTATTGGAAATCTGTGAAGCAATTATGTTGCTCGATACTTTACCTGCACCGAAGGTAAAACCACCGAAACCCGTAAAGGTCAAAGTTGTAAAACAAAAGTCTTATGTACCAGTACCGCGTAAAGCTAAGAAAACAATTAGGGATGTCTTTACACCTAATATTTCAGAGCAATCAAAAGCCACTCGGTTCATTGCAAAACCATATAATGAGAATTTTCTTAAATCTGTTTCTTTTCCTTCAATCGAAGAGGCAGTTAAATATTTGAATGAATTCACCGAGATCAAAATGTCTGCAAAAGACTGGTCATTGGTCAATAAATTGTTTTTTGTAAAATCTAATGGTACCGTTGGTACGGTTGTGTTATGACAATACCCGAAAGATGGATAATGGTTAAGATAACCATGATTGAGGATGATGAAGTCTTATATAAGATTTTTGCATCTTGGAATGGTGGTTTCTTGGGTAGTAGTTCTTGGAGAATGAATTCAGGTGTAACCAAAGTTACTGAGGACGATAAGTTCTTTTATTTCACGGGCCATTCT
>Ga0209189_1000875_pt1 | contig 23405 bp, 25 predicted proteins | sample C_130820_EF_Meta_FD_187308 | JGI IMG/M metagenome (GOLD analysis project Ga0209189, IMG submission 187308) | Freshwater microbial communities from Lake Croche, Canada to study carbon cycling - C_130820_EF_MetaG (SPAdes) (version 3) | ecosystem: Environmental > Aquatic > Freshwater > Lake... | reverse complement strand
AAAGAATAATGTATGTATTAGGTATTATTTATTTATTTTATGTACACAAAAAGAATATTGGATATATAGGGTATTTTTATTAATTGTTGTTGACACAGAAAGAATATTGGATATATAGGGTATTATTTATTTAATTTATGTACACAAAAAGAATATTGGATATATAGGGTATTATTTATTTAATTTATGTACACAAAAAGAATATTGGATATATAGGGTATTATTTATTTAATTTATGTAGACAAAAAGAATATTGGATATATAGGGTATTATTATATATTGTTGTAGACACAGAAAGAATTATTAATATACCAGGTATTTTTATTAATTGTTGTTGACACAGAAAGAATATTGGATATATAGGGTATTATTTATTTAATTTATGTAGACAAAAAGAATATTGGATATATAGGGTATTATTATATATTGTTGTAGACACAGAAAGAATTATTAATATACCAGGTATTTTTATTAATTGTTGTTGACACAGAAAGAATATTGGATATATAGGGTATTATTATATATTGTTGTAGACACAGAAAGAATTATTAATATACCAGGTTTATTTATTAAATTTATGTACACAAAAAGAATATTTAAACTATGGGTATTATTTATATATTGTTGTAGACACAGAAAGAATATTGGAATCTATGGGTATTATTTATTAATTGTTGTAGACACAGAAAGTAAAAGGGAATCTATGGGTATTTTTATTAATTGTTGTAGACACAGAAAGAATATTGGATATATAGGGTATTATTTATTAATTGTTGTAGACACAGAAAGTAAAAGGGAATCTACCAGGTTTATTTATTAAATTTATGTACACAAAAAATAATTATTAAACTATGGGTATTATTTATATATTGTTGTAGACACAAAAAGAATATTGGATATATAGGGTATTATTTATTAATTGTTGTAGACACAGAAACTAAAAAGGAATCTACCAGGTTTATTTATTAAATTTATGTACACAAAAAATAATTATTAATCTATTAGATATTTTTATATATTGTTGTAGACACATAAACTAAAAAGGAATTTACCAGGTTTATTTATTAAATTTATGTACACAAAAAATAATTATTAAACTATGGGTATTTTATATATTTCTGTTGACACAGAAAGTAAAAGGAATCTACCAGGTTTATTTATTAAATTTATGTACACAGAAAGAATATTGGAATCTATTAGATATTTTGATATATTTGTGTTGACACAGAAAAAATATTGTATATATATGGTATTTTTATATATTTGTGTTGACACAAAAAGAATATTGGAATCTACCAGGTTTATTTATTAAATTTATGTACACAAAAATAATTATTAATCTATAGGGTATTTTGATATATTTGTGTTGACACAGATTGGAGAGATGGATAGTATTTTATCCTAATTCGCAAATACTCATTCGCATATTTGTCAACAAGTATTCATTCTCTTTCTTTTTTAATTTGTTTATAAAAATTTCTGTATTGGATATATCATTAATAAATGTCTTTGATTTATAATGGAGTTTGATAAATTCGCAAAAACGCATTTGGGTTTGGAACGTTTTATTAAATTGTAACAACGAATTATTATACTTATAACACCATTCTAAAAAATCCTGGAAACTATTTATCAATATTAATTTAATAATATAATAAGACAATACACTGGTTTTTTCCTTATACAACCCGACGCGTCCATTTCCAGAATACAAATCAGTATATTTAAGACCCATAAATTTTAATGTTTTTACCATTTGAAAGAAACTATAATACCTTTCAATATTTATTAGAATCTCCGCATTTAATACAAACTCTTCGAAATTTCTTTTGTTTTTCAGAATAAAGAAACTACAAAAAAGAGCATTCAGTATTTCAGCCCAACATTCAACATAAGCTTCATAAAGGTTCACTTTTGAATAAACCTTAAATATACTTAATATTTCTTTATTACATTCAGTTGTATTCATATCCGAAAAATCCAACCCAAAACTATGAAACGTCTCGTGTAATAAAACCTTAAACCACTCTTCACTTCTAAAAATAACTATTTCGGTGTTATACTGACAAGAAGTTGTAAACGCAGTATTTACATTATTTTCATTTAAAACATCTATCTTATTACTCGGTAGTTTTTTTCGTAATGATGTTAAATACAAATATATTGTAATCACCTTTGAACAATTCGGAGAAGAATATTTATTTAAAATAAATAACCACATTATAATTGTGTCGACATATCTGTTATATCTTTTTATATCTGGGTCGGATTCTTCAACCACGAATTTTATAACGATAGTTCTATTATAAAGAGAAAACGTATATGTTATACAAGTCAACGATTTATTGTATATACTTTTTGCGATTGTTTCTGGTAACCCATTCAGTCTTAACGTCTTAGGTCTTGGAATATTTGCGACATTATCTATTTTATTGATTTTCATATTATAGGTAAGTTTTTGATTATATGCGTTTGTTATATCTTCATATAAAACCCGTAATATTCTTCTTGTATTTGCGGTTATTTTCTCATTACTTATAAATTTATTTTGCATAAAAAAAGAAATTAATAATTTACTATTTTCGGTAATCCGCATATATATTTGAACTACATTTTATTTAATTCATTTTTAATTTTTCTCGAACCAACATCAAATTCTCTGATAATTCCGGTTCTTTACCATCTTTATATTGTAACAATTTCGCGTTTTGGGTATTTAACAACATCTGCTTTAAATCCTCATTTTGCGTGAATTTAGATAACAACGCATCATATAATTCTTTATTTTTACGTGTTTTATTATAATCTGGATCCATATTGACATCTTTGGGTCTAATCAATTCCTTTTTAAGTTTTCCACTCTTGCTTCCTGCCGCCTTAGCCATCTCTGGATTTTTAGACAATTCCGTATCCGAATCCATCGTAAACGTCATATAAAAATCGTGGTTTGTATTTTTAAACTTTGATGCTTGGTAATAATGCTCGACACTTGCCCATCTATTATTATCTAATGTAAACGGTTGAACCCACATATTTGATAATTTTTTACGCCATTGTGGTATAACAGCCAAACTCGAGAAGTTCTTAACAAGATTTTGAGGTATTGTTTCTCCGGTTCCTTTTCCTGGTAATGTGTTATCTGCCGATTTACTATAAAACATGAACACAATATCATCCTCATATAATTTTGATATTCGTATTTCGTTTTTAATTACAGGTTCTTCTGGCACAGGCACTTTATTGAGAGAAGTCTTAAATTGGATAAATTCCGGTATTAAAGCAAATATACCTGCGTTCTTTTCCATACATTTATTCACAATTAGATTTTTAATATCATACGGTATTTCACTAAATTTGAAAATCTTTCTTTTACGATATCCAACCAATTTAAAATGGTTTCCTGTATATTCAACTATCATATAAAATTCAGGTGTAAATATTCCTTTTTGTTCAATAATAGAATCATTCAATTGTCCACACTGAAGCACATTCTTCAAGTCTCCTTCTTTAAACGCCTCAACAGATAAAATAATTATTTTAATATTTAATATTCTTTCTAATGTGGATATGGTCCATGTTTCTGCCCAAAAATCACACGATTTCATTTTATTTTTTAATTTTTCTAATGTGTTTACTCCCTTCATAAAATGATACTCTGCCAATAATTCTTTAGAGACCTTTTTCTCCTTTATAAGTTTATCGTGTTGTTCTTTTATTTGGGTTGCTTCATTTACTGCTTGGGATTTTTCGTTTCTATCCAAGACATTTTTTAACTTTTCTTTTATAGCCAAATATTTTGTTTCTAGTTCCTTTATTTGTTTGCTATCATTCGCGATTGAATTCACAATATTATCATACTGTTCTTTATATCCATTAAATAGATTTTCATCTGCTTCATTTGATATCTTATCTCTAAGTTTAGAGACCGATGTTTGCTGAGAGATACTTGAGAATGAATCTCTTATTGTTGAAAAAAAGCAATCCCCTCCCCCTTCGTTATCATGTATGGTATAATATTTATTTTTCATAAATTTAGAAACCCAACTATCGGATGGGTCCTCCTTATATTTTTCTCTGATATCCTTTGCCTCTTCTTTTGTTTCTTCTGTTAACAACGCCGGTACTTGAACCCCGGATGTTAAAACAAATATATCTTTTCTTTCATCCGGTATTATAATTGCGGGTTCTTCTTCTTTTTTTGTTTCTTCTTCTTCCTCTTCTTCTTTGGTTTCTTCCTCGCTATCGCTTTCGGGTTCATCCGGTTCATCTGGTTTTAATCGCAATTTTATAAGCATTTTGGGGGATACAAATTTATAAATTAACGGGTCGTTTAATTTGTTAACATCCAATACATTATTTTCATCCATATATTCAAGGTATTTTTCTGCTAAAATTTCGTAAACACCTATTTGAATAACCTTGTTATTATACTTAACTAAATAAACTGGAAAATATATAATATTATTCGATTCATATGTTCGTTTCGCGTTTCCAATCGCGATGATTACATTTAAACCTTCAATTATGATTTGATACAGATTTGCTTCTAGTTTTAAATCATCCTTTAAGACCTTTTTTAATTCTGGATAAATGACACCATCTGATATTTTTGATAAGACCATATAGTTTAAATTACTATTATTATTTTAGTTTTTAATTTTAAAATAATAATATATGTGTTTCAACTCAACGATATCTTTAAAGACGTTTATATTAGTGTCTTTTATCAGCATTATCACATCATTTTTATACTGCTAATAATTACAGTTCCAATATATCCATATATTTGAATATAGACTTATTTGATAAACTAGCATACGTTTTCGATTTGCTTTTTGCCAAATGTTCCATGCTTTGAATTAAAGACATTCCTTCAATTTGTATATCTGTATCAATAAACTCCTTTTTGAATAATAAAGCAATATTTTCGGTCAATTCATCCACTTCATTTTTTTTGTTTTCCAATTTAATAAATGTATAGACCTGTGTCAACAAGATTACCAACAAACTTACCAATTTGTCTTTTGAAATTATTTTATTATACATTAAATTAACAAAGAACGCACTAAGAGAGCGTCTGCGTTCATTATCCTTATTGTTTTTACAAAAAGCGTCATAATCAACAACCGGGTCAACATATTCGATTTTATCGAATAGACACATAAATGAACCCAAACTATTTTCGAAAATTACGTTCATTTCATCATATTTATTAATCAAGTCTGAATACAAATCCGCGTATAATTTAGAGTAAAACCTATTATTTGACGCTATCTCAAACAAACTAGAACAAATACGCATCATGTTTTCACTTGAAATGTTATTTACAACCAGTTCATCGAAAATGTCGATTATTTTATTACGATAATCTATATAGTTTTTATCCGAAATCTTATTCAAGTGTGAACGTATCAAATCTATTTGAAGTTCCAATCCTTGTTTTTGTTCGATTTTAGTAGCTTGAAATGTATTTCTTACAGCACCCCAATTCTCTTGTGGTTTGTCTATAGTCTTTTTCTTAAAAATAGGAGTTTTTATGTAACTTGGAGAACCCACGTGTTTGGTTAATTCTGAAATAAAGGCTAGAGTAACATCCGGAATAATAAAATCAAAACCCTCAAATTTAATAGTTTCAAAATCATTAAGTGTATATTTTAGCGCGCTTGTTGTCATACTTAATTATTATATATTTAAAGGTTTCATTTATACCATTTTTTTTATTATAATACTTATAAATGTGCTTAAAAACTATAAATTAATAAATATAATTATGTATTTTAAAGAAACCTGCGATAATAATATTGAATTGAGCAACTACGACCCTCTATTGTATTCCATTACAAATTGGGACGATTTAGATGTAGATAATGATATTTTAAGAGGTATCTACGCTTACGGATTTGAAAAACCGAGTCCGATTCAATCTAAAGCAATTAAACCTATAATATCCGGAAAAGATATTATCGCACAAGCTCAATCCGGAACCGGAAAAACTGCCGCATTTACTATTGGGGCATTATCTCTTATCAATTTAGAAGACAATTTCACACAAGTATTAGTCTTATCCCCAACACGAGAACTGTGTAGTCAATCCGCATCTGTCATAAATAATATAGGTGGTATGATGAAAGGATTACGAGTCCATACTTTATTCGGAGGAACTTATATTGATGACACTCACGAGAATTCAAAAAATGTCCCACATATCATATGCGGATGTCCCGGCAAAGTATACGATATGATGCGACGTAATAAAATAACTAGTTATAAAATTAAATTACTTATCCTCGATGAAGCAGACGAAATGTTATCAGAAGGATTCAAAGAACAAATATATAACATTTTTCAACATTTTAATAGTAATATCCAAGTTGCGTTATTTAGCGCTACGTTACCCAATAATATTTATTCAATCACTTCGCAATTTATGAGAAATCCAATTAAAATATGCGTAAAAGCAGAAAGTCTAACTTTGGAAGGCATCTCGCAATATTTTATAGGAATCGAAGACGATAAACAAAAGTATTTGGTTTTAAAAGACCTATATTCATATATATCTTTATCGCAATGTATTATCTACTGTAATAGTGTAAAACGCGTCTCTGATTTATACGAAGCTATGGCAGCAGATGAGTTCCCCGTTTGTTGTATTCACAGTAATATGGAAAAATCAGAAAGAGACCATTCATTTGCCGACTTTAAAAATGGTAAATATCGTGTTTTAATTTCGTCAGATATCACTGCTAGAGGAATAGATATCCAACAAGTCAGTGTTGTTATTAATTTTGATATTACCAATTGTGTACACAAATATCTTCATAGAATAGGTCGTAGTGGTAGATGGGGTCGTAAAGGTGTCGGAATTAATTTGGTTACCCGTAGAGATGTGCCTAAAATTAAAGATATAGAGTCTTATTATTCGTGTCAAATTAATGAAATGCCCGAGAATTTCAACATTAATCAAAGTTAAACACGTATGTATAATTTTGTATTCGTAGTATAATTTTTAAAAATATCTATTTTTCATATACAACAAATGTCAAAAATAGATATAATTGATGAGTATTTTAAAACACCCATATTTTACAACAAACATAAAATACCATTAAAGAACAATGTTATTTCCGATTTAGAACTTGTTGACACAGTTGACCCATCCGGTATAAATATATACACTTTCGCATTTAATTCAAATAACTGTTTTTCTAAAAAGATGATTAACCAAATGTCGCAATATTATACAACAGATATATCGTTCTTAAAAGATACCCAAGTTTTTTTAAAAAAATATAAGTCTGTAAATAACATCTCATATGATTACGATAAAATTATGGATTTATGGAACGAAATTAAAAACGATACCGGATTTAAAGAAAAATATAATTACATGGATTTACCGATGCTAGAGTTTTTAAATAATTCAGAGGTCTTTCTACGAATAATGAGTATATATAATATTACTTCGCCTGTGTTAGCATTATTAACTCCATTAATCATAACAATACTTCCGTTTTTTATTATAAAATTAAAAGGTATGCGTTTACAATTTAAAGAATATGTCGACATTTTAAAAACTATACTTGCCAATCAACCTATCGGGAAATTATTCACACAATTTAATACTGTTAAAATCGAACAAAAAATATACATTTTAATTTCTGTTGCGTTTTATCTACTATCCATTTATCAAAATATTGCTTATTGTATTAAATTTAATAAAAATATGAAACTCATCCACAAAACGTTATTTCACATTTCCGAATATATCGAACACACCCAATTAAATATGAATAATTTCTTGGAGTATTCAACCGAATTAACTAGTTATAACGAATTTAATAGTATAGTTGTTGACAATTTATCCATACTTAATGAGTTTAAAGAGAAATTAAATAAATTAACGAAGTATGAGTTCTCACTTTCCAAAGTATTCGAACTTGGTTTTATTTTAAAATCATTTTACGAATTATATAACGATAAAAAATACAACGATGCGTTTTTATACTCGTTTGGATTTAATGGGTATCTATCTAACTTACACGGATTACTTGAAAACATTAACTTAGGTAAAATCAATTTTACTAAATTTATAAACAAAAAACGGTCCAACCACATTAAAAATAATTATTACGCGCCATTATTGAATGAAACGCCAGTAAAAAATGATATTCAGTTTTCAAAAAATATGATTATCACTGGTCCAAACGCATCTGGTAAAACAACCGTTCTTAAATCAACCCTGATAAATATTATTTTATCACAACAGTTTGGGTGTGGATTCTACGATTCCGCAACTATATTCCCATATAAATATATTCACTGCTATTTAAATATTCCGGATACATCTGGTCGAGATAGTTTATTCCAAGCAGAATCAAGAAGATGTAAAGAAATCCTCGATATTATCCAAGAATTTAAAGACGACACACACATTTGTATTTTCGACGAGTTGTTTTCCGGAACAAATCACACAGAAGCAGTAATCAGCGCTACCGCATTTATGAAGTATTTAGTTAAATTCAAATCAGTTTCTTGTTTACTCACAACACATTTTATTAAGGTATGTAAAAAATTAAACAAAAATAAAAATATTGTCAATTTTAATATGCATACATTAAAGACAAATACGAACAAAAACATACATACTTATTTATTAAAAGAAGGCATTTCAGAAGTTAAAGGAGGACTTCAAGTATTACACGACTTAAATTTTCCAACAGAAATCTTGGAAAATATATAACATTCGTTAAGTTATTGATAAAAATATATATTTGTTTTTATAATAATGTCTATTAAAGATTATTTATTTACGACAACTTCGGCATTTATATTGCTTATTGTATTTATATTATTTATTAGCGGATTCATCATATATTATATCCAAACCAGACTAAAAGAACAAAATCATAAACTAGATTCTATGTTTAGTTTAGTATCAACTATGGCACAACAATTAAATACGATTAACCACATTCCAGGTGATTCTTGTTTAAAATCGGACCCGTTAATTTGTGTTTCAGACGACGAATTATCCTATGCCGATGATAACGCAGATAATAATTCGGAATCTTCTTCTTCTTCTTCTGGTTCAGAATCCGATTACGAATCAGATACAGATGACGACAACGACGATGATGTTGTGAAAGAGGGAGGCAACTCATTTAATAAAATAATAACTATACCAGAATTTGAACAACTTTATGATAATGTAGACGTATCGTGTGATATTGATGACGACTCAGATACAAGTTCTGAGAATGATAACCCCGAGGTCACCGATATCAACGAGATAGACGCAAACCCTGCTTGGGATAATTTACCCGAAACTAATGACGAAAACATTAAACACGTAATAATTGACGATATCCCATCCAGTTCTAATTTAGAAGAAGATACTCGAAGTATTGATTATAAAAAAATGACAATTACAAAATTAAAAAGTATTGTCCAAGAAAAAGGTCTTATTAACGATTCATCCAAATTAAAAAAAAACGAATTATTAAAACTACTTAGTCAATAATAATAATATTTTTTATCTTATCATACTATAAATGTCTTGGGGTGTATGCTATTCAGGTTCAAATAATATTCATTTTAATTTCCCACCAATAATGAGCGACGGGCGAAATTTCGCAAGTTGGCAACCCGAAGCAGTGATTAACAAACAAATCCAACAACAAGAAAATATAACTTCCAATTGGTCTTACAGACAATATTTACAAAATAATGGACTACAAATTATGAAATATAATTCTGAAGAAGCGTGCTATGATTTAGGATTAAATCCTCACGAAAACACGAATAATACTCCATCTAGTAACGTTCCTCATTTATATAAATCCACATTCGATTCTACTTCTCCAGGTTACGGATACTGTAAAAGCGATTTAAAATCTCCGTATCTTAGCAGACAACAATTAAATGCCAGATTAATATCTCCGGCAATTTCACCAAATATAAATTAAATAAACCATATAATAATAACCTAGAATAGTTTATTATTATGAATATAATTAGCATTGATGTCGGCATAAAAAATCTAGCATTTTGTCTTTTACATTTAGAACGGAATGAACCTACCGAAAATTTTAAAATAATTAAATGGGATATTGTTAATGTTGGCGAAGAAGAAACACTTAATTGTCAACACTGTACCAAACCTGCCAAATTTAAAAAACACGATACTTGTTTTTGTTTAAAACATTCTAAAAGTAATTCATACAAAACCCCACCTGCCGAATTAAAAATACCGTATATTAATAAACAAAAGGTAAATAAATTATTCGAAATTGCCGATAAATACAGCATCAATTACACAAAACCCATTAAAAAAATAGATTTAGTAACTCTATTACATTCGTATATTAACAACACATATTTAGAACCAATCGTAAGCATCGACGCTTCTAAAATAAATTTAATTACCATAGGCAGGAATATTTACACCAAGATGAACACTATTTTTTATTCGGATGATACCATCGGTCCGATAACTCACGTTATTATTGAAAATCAAATAAGTCCAATCGCAAATCGAATGAAAACCATTCAGGGAATGATTGCCCAATACTTTATTATGAAAAATGTCAAAACTATTGAGTTTATATCCGCCTCTAATAAATTAAAATCTAGCACCACAGTGAATGATTCCGACGAGGAGGTCGACATTTCAACATATAAGAATCGAAAAAAAACCGGTATTATTAATTGTTTAGAGTTATTAAACAAAACAAATTCAAATATGATGAAACATTTCGAGTCACATAAAAAAAAGGATGATTTAGCAGATTCTTTATTACAAGGTGTTTGGTATATTACCAATAAATTATAAGTAAATTCAATAATATATATTGTTATTCGTTTTATTTAAAAATAAACGTTCTATTTATTTAATAATAATGAATAATGATATTATTGAAATTTCAGATTTGGATTGGGATATTAAACCATCATCCAATCGAGGAAGTGAATTAAGGTCGTCTAATTTTGGGTCTGGAATTGAACTTTTAATGAATGATAAAGTAAAGGAAAACACACGGGTATCCAGTGATATAGATATAGAAGATTTGAATAATTTAGAAAACGAATTAAATGATTTATCCAGTGATTTATTAGATGTAAACCATTCCGACAAACACTCTGTTCATTTTAACGAACCACCTTCAATCGGACAATCAACTGCCGAAACGAGCACCAGCAACTCAAAAACATGGGACGGATACGGGAAATTTAATAATATTCCTTTAAATCCAGATAAACACGTTTCCCAAACACCACAAATACCAAAAGAAGAATTATTAAAAGAAAAATTTAAATATCTGAGGAAACTAGAAGCTTTAGAAAAAAAAGGAGTTGAATTGTCCAGAAAATATAATATGGAATCACCCCTTGCTGAAATGCAAGGCGAATACGACACCATTATGGAAGAAAAAACAAAATCAAATTCTTTGAAATTCCAGGGAAATATGCTTATGGCTATAGTAAACGGAATCGAATTTTTAAATAATAGATTTGACCCGTTTGATATTAAACTTGATGGATGGGGAGAACAAATTAATGAAAACGTTTCCGATTATGATGAAATATTCGGAGAATTATACGATAAATATAAATCACGAGCAACCATGGCACCAGAATTAAAACTCATGTTTCAACTTGGCGGTAGTGCTATGATGGTTCATATGACAAACACAATGTTTAAAAGCGCGATGCCTGGTATGGACGATATATTGAGACAAAATCCCGATTTAATGAAACAATTCCAATCGGCAGCAGTTAACTCTATGAGTCAATCCAATCCAGGATTATCTGGATTTATGAACGGTGTTATGAACCCCCAAGAAAATTTTTCAGGAAATAATGGTCCTCCTCCACCAATGGCAACACAAGGAGCAAATTCGATACCTACACCATTAACTCGACCAGGAAATAATAATTATGCCGAACGTTCTAATTTTAGACCTAATAGAAATAATGTCGTGGATGATGGAATTAATTTTAGAGAAAGTAAATCGAACGATATTCAACAAAAACATACACGTGCCGAAATGAAAGGACCCAGTGATATTACCGATATTTTAGCTGGATTAAAAACCAAAACTATTAATATTCAAGAACAAACCAACCATACCGATTTAGATAACAATAGTAGTACCATTAGTATCAGCGAATTAAAGGAGTTACAATCCGGTGGTAATATTCCAAAACGTAGCAAACGAAGACTCAAATCAGATAAAAATACCATTAGTTTAGATTTATAAACACACGAAACATAATTATATATTTTATTTTTACAAAAATATATAATTAAATATTATAATGAAATATGAAAATGGTCTCTTTATTTTTCATAGAGATTTACGAATAATAGATAATAACGGATTAAATATGGCAAACACTATTTGTAAAAATATACATCCCATTTTTATTTTTACTCCCGAACAAGTTACAAAATTAAATCCGTATAAATCAGAGAACTCAGTCCAATTTATGATTGAAAGTTTACTCGAATTGTCAACAGATATAAAATTAAAAGGAGGTAAACTATACTTTTTTTTTGGAGAAAATAACAAAATAATTACTGAATGTGTTGACAAATTTAAGATTGATGCTATCATTTTTAATTACGATTACACTCCTTACGCCATTAAACGAGATAATAGTATTATAGAGTTGTGTAAGAAACTAAAGATTGAATGTTTTTTAGAACACGATTATTATTTACATTTTCCAGGTTCGATTTTAAATGGTTCTGGAGGTCCATACCAAAAATTCACGCCTTATTATAACAAAGCATTAACCCTGAAATTTCAAGAACCGGCAACATTTAAAAAACTTAACTTTAATACAAAAAATATCAAGATAAACCATACGATTTCACTTTCAGATGCCATTACAAAATTCACTAAAATAAATAATAATATCTTGGTTTTTGGAGGAAGACATAACGGATTAATTGTTTTGAAAAAAGCGGTTGAATCTCAGAAACATTATTCTTCAACCCATAATAATTTAAGTCATCCCACAACACAATTAAGCGCATATATTAAATATGGGTGTGTTTCTATTCGTGAAGTATATTCGACTTTTAAAAGTAACAAGTATCACGATTTAATTAGACAACTTATATGGAGAGATTTTTACGCAAATATACTATTTTCATTTCCTCATGTATTAGGTCATTCACTAAAACCGAATTACGATAAAATAAAATGGGCACACAACACTAAATATTTAAATGCCTGGAAAAACGGTCTTACCGGATTTCCTATTGTTGACGCTGGTATGCGACAATTAAATACCACTGGATACATGCATAATAGAGCAAGATTAATTGTTGCGAGTGTATTAGTCAAAACATTACTCATCGATTGGAGAGAAGGAGAACAATATTTCGCAACAAAACTTACCGATTATGACGTCGCGAGCAATAACGGTAATTGGGAATGGATTATGGGAGGAGGTGCGGACTCACAACCATATTTTAGAGTTTTTAATCCTTGGTTACAATCGAAAGAATACGATTCTGACGCTTCATATATTAAAAAATGGATTCCCGAATTATCCGAGGTTCCTGCGCGCTCAATTCATAAATGGTATTCTGAGTATAGTTTATTTAAAGACGTTGATTACCCTTCTCCTATTGTTGATTATAACGAACAAAAAAAACGGGTTATTGACATGTATAAACAGGCATTTAATTAGATATATTTAAGTATTTAAATATAATCGAAAAGTAAAAAATTGAATTATAATTATTTATTTTATAAAATGTAAAAAAAAGAATGAATAATATTACAGAACTTCAAAAGACTTTTCCAAGTATCGGCGAGATATATAAGTATAATACCAATAATAAACTTTATAAAATTAAGATTAAAGAGGTTATTAACGCAAAAATAAACAGTTCAATTGTAAACTGGCAGAATAATAGACCTGCTGATATGACTCGATGTCAAGAAATAAAACAATACATTTTAAAATCATATGAACAAATTGAAGGAATGATATATTTATTTTATAACAATGATTCGCATAAGTTTGAAATATTCGATGGACTTCATAGAGTCACTGCTTTATGCTTAATTGCCGAAAATAACCTTATTCCTTATGATTGTCGAGGGAGTTTTGCTAATGTATACGAGAAAGAAATGCTTGTAAATATTAGGTTTAATTGTCAGGAAATTGAAATTATGAAGGTATTTCAAAATATCAATTCGTCCGTTCCGGTTCCGCAGGCATATATGAATTCGCGTATTGATAAAGTTACTACAATTACGACTATATCAAACCAGTTTCAAATTAAATACAAATCTCAATTTAAAACCACAAGAAACCCTTTAATAGGAAATATTAATGTAAATAATTTTACAGATTTGTTAGATTATTTATACGATAATAAATATAATACAATTCAATTATTAGAAAGTAGATTAAACGAACTAAATGAGTATATAAAAATTAATCCCCCACCAAAACTAAACGACTCTGCTAAAACAAGATGTGAAGAATCAGGTTGGTATTTACCAACATATAGAGTTCAACATATAATTGATTATATAACTGTGATGAATGATTAATTAAATACCAAATTATACCCGTAAAAAATAATAAATTTATTTCTAACAAATATTATGCTTGATTTATCAAATTATAACATATTAGAAATATATTTATTATTTTTTTATTCTTTTTTCGTTAATAAAGTAAACACCGATTTAATCATCGGTGTTTTCTACATAACTATTCATTTTATTTATGTAGTTTTACTTTGCCTAGTTGTATTATTAAACACGAATATTTTACATTTGTTTATTATGATTATTATAATTACAATAAATGTATCATTAGTTATATTTTGTCGCACGTGTCCTTTAATGTTATTGGAACTAAAATACTTAAATATTTATGCTTTAAAATCATTTTTTAAATTATTCAAACTTAAAAAGAAATCTAAACGAACCGAAAAGCAAAAAACAAAACACTTATCCAAATATTTATCAATTAGATTAGATGAACTTACTCTAGAATCGTTATTATTGCTATCCTTAATTTATATTATTAAAATGATGGTTCTTATGATATTTTATTAACTCGTCGTCAAAACATCATTCGTATAATATTGGAATTTATCTAATGCGTTTTTTTGAATTTGTATTTCCTGTTCTTTTTTATATTTTTCTATTATAGCAGTTGCCGAGGCAAGTTCTGTTTCGCTAATTTTACCATCGTTATTTGTATCTATTAATTTATGTAAAATTCTATAATTGTGCGGAACGATACACAAACGACTTTCCTCATTTAATAAATAATCAGATAAAACCGTAAATACTGCCGTTAAAATTAACGCGGTATATATATCACGTGTAGCCATCCACGCCATCGCAAATACTAGAATTTGTTTACTTAAACTATACTTCATATATTCTTCGGTTGATCTACTAAATTGAATTGAAATGAGTTTACCTCCCATATTCAGTAAAATCATAATTACACCCGCAAAAAACTTACTACTGTTTAAAAACATTATATGTTCGTGAATATAATTTATTCCATATTTAAATGGATTCATCGGTTCCCCTCCCGTTGGTTGATTATGAACATTATGTTTTTTAACCATATATTACAATTATAAAAAAGTAATCACCATACCCCTTTTTTTCGAAAATAATGGACCATATTCATATAATAATCGTTGTGTAATTTATTCACATAATACCTCATATTTCTAATACGAGGTCTATAAAATGTTCTAAATCCGGGAGTAAACGACTCAGTTTTATTTACACTATTTTGTATAAGCAATATTATAATAAGTAATAAACAAATGAGTATTAACCAAGTAGGCATTATATAATTATACCACTATAAAATTTTAGTAAATGCTAGCATAACTGGCAAACCCTTCTTTACCTGGATTATTCGCAACGGCATTTTCCGCATTTTGTTTCAAATCAACCGGGAGTTGATTGGATTGCTTTCCTGTTAAAATTTTACGCTCTTTTTCGGCAACATCACTCGTGCTTGGTTTTTCAATATCAGTTGGTTTAGGTAAAGTTGGAATACCTAAGGTTTCCATTTGTGCTGATATTTTTTGTTTAAGCATTTCTTGAGTTGTCGGTTCTTTCTCCATCTCAGGTTTGGAGTTTTCCATTCCTTCATATTCGCTAATATAATGGTTATTCAATATCATAACGACTAACACAAAAAGAAGACCTGCTAACATATTATAAGATGTAATTCCCACTAACACAAATATTACAAGTAATCTTCCTAAAAAAGAATTAAATATTGTTTTTCTATTAATTAAAATAAATAATAATATTAAAAATATAGAAACACACATAATATTTGACTTTTTAAGATTTAAATTAAGATTCATATTTATATAAATAAAACAATATTTTTTATTTCAGTCCGTTTTATAAATTATAATCTAAATTTTTATTAGTAATGTCTTCTTTAGCAATATACGCCGCCCCTTTTGATAATTGGTCTACTGATACCAACGACGAAAACATTGTAGACAAAAAAAAGAACGCACATAATAGAACACAAAAAAGGTATCCTAAAGATAACTATAGCTCAGAAAAAGTAAATTCGGTTTTACAAACATTACATAATAATCAAGAATCTGGTTCCGATGATAACTCGATGGGAGATTATTTTAATCCTCCACCTAAACCTCAATCGGCAGGAGTTCAAAAAACCATCACAACCGAAAATATGCAGACTATTTCAAATACACACGGAATACAACCATTGCCAAACGTTGACTCAAATAACAATCTTGATTTAAATAATTTTAACGATAATTATGGTGATCATAAAACTGCCGAAAAATATTATAAGAATATGATACCGAATTATAACTCATCTCCGCAAAATACACACAACCGACAATATTATCAAGCAGGAACCCAACCGGAAATAGGAAACTCAAACGATATTCTTATGCAAAAATTAAATTATATGATACATTTACTTGAAGAAAGACAAGACGAAAAAACCAATAATGTTACCGAAGAAGTTGTGTTATATTCATTTTTAGGAATTTTTATTATTTTTGTTTGTGATAGTTTTGCCCGCGCCGGTAAATACATCCGTTAATTTAAAATAAATGCTTTATCCGCGTTAAATGTTGGGTATGCGAAATTATAGAAAAAATAAGCACACGGACTTATTATTTTAGGAGGGGTTTTTAATAATATATTTTGAATTATATCGTTATTGTGTGAGATATTCTCAATAGCTGAAAAACCGAAATTGTATTTTTCAGAGATATTCCAAAAATTTATTTTAAATCCGTGAATAAATATACTATTATCTAAGACCCCGTTATTTATTGACGCAATACATGTTAAAACCTCCAGGTCTTTTTCTATAAACGTATTCGATTTTTTAAAGAAATACGCGCTACAAATTTTATCCTTAAATAGAATTACGTAAATAAACATATTTTTCGTATTTATTAATTCTAATAAATTCGACACTTCAGGCATAATCACAATATCAAACCTCTTTTTATTTTCATTTATAAATTCCACTAATAAGTACATATTTTGTTTACATATTTCTATCATAGAATATATTGCCGATAACTCAAGCGGTTTTCGCCATTTTATTACCGAAAAACCATACGTTTTATAAACACATAACGGCATTATTCCGGTTAATTCGTCTTCTCTTTTAAATAACGAGACACTTATTTTTGTGTTTTTATGTCTTTGGTTATACTCATGAGTTTGAATTATTTGGGGAGCAATACCCTTTTTTCGGTGGTTTGTGTCAACACATAAATAATCCGCATAATAAACATAAAATGTATTTTGTATATTTTGTTTTTTATTTAGATTATTTATTGTAACACGTAAAGGTCTAGATGTCATCAACCCTATTATTTTATCTTCAGTTATAGTTGTATTATTTGTTAAATCTTGTATCAAATAATCTTCCGTGTAAAATGAAAAAAACGACGGAAACTGATGTCCCTTAAAATATGAAATTATATTTTCCTTTTTTGGAACATACATATTATCTCCATTCCTTAAATAATTTAATTTTATAAAATTTGTAAACTGCGTCATTTTCAAATCGGATATTTCAGAATATATTATTGTTGTAACATTTATTAAATTCGTATACTTATTTATTTTCGGCAATTCCGTATTTATTATCCCTCGAGGAAATAACATATAAAATATATCATAACAATGAAATACCGGTTGAGATATCCAAAAACCATATTTTATACGAAAATATAGAAATGTTCCCAGAAGTATAATGACTAATATTATGTAGCACAAATAATCATACATAATATTATTTCCTTTTTTAAATACATAATTTAACGGTAATTATCTTAACGGTAATTATCTTAACGGTAAATATCAAATTATATGTGGTTTGAGTCGCATTCAACCATTTCATTTACAATCATATTAAAATCATATTCACACGTCCAGTTTAATTCTTTTCTTGCTTTAGTCGAATCTCCTAATAACTCGTCTACTTCCGCAGGTCTAAAATACTTCTCGGAAATTTTAATTAACTCATTCTGTGTTTTACTATCATAACCAATTTCATCAAGTCCTGTCCCTTTCCATTTTATTTCAATATTTTTGTATCGAAATGCTTTTTCGATAAACTCTCTTACACTATGATACTCATTTGTAGACAAGACATAGTCATCCGGAACAGGTTGTTGAAGCATCAACCACATACCTTTTACATAATCTTTAGCGTGTCCCCAATCCCGTAAAGAATTAATATTTCCTAATGTTAAATGGGTGATTTCATTATTCAATATTTTATTTAAACCAATTGTGATTTTACGAGTAACGAAATTATGTCCTCTTCTTGGACTTTCGTGGTTAAATAAAATACCGGAACACGCAAACATCCCATAAGATTCACGATAATTTTTTATAATCCAATGACCATATAACTTAGCAACTCCATATGGAGAACGTGGATAAAACGGAGTTGTTTCCGTTTGTGGCACTTCAACAACCTTTCCATACATTTCAGATGTTGATGCCTGGTAGAATTTTATCTTATTATTGGGTATACCACAATTACGCGCGGATTCCAATAATCGTAACACACCTAATCCATCAATATTTGCGGTATATTCAGGCATATCAAAGGATACTTTAACGTGACTCATTGCTCCTAAATTATATATTTCAAATATTTCGAGGGTTTCTCCATAAGTATTGTGTATTTCGTTAAAAATATTTAGTAAATTTACACTATCAGATAAATCTCCATATCTCAAATGTAAGTTTTTAAATATATGTTCTATTCTAGAAGTATTAATATTCGAAGAACGACGGATTAACCCCCACACATCGTATTTTTTATCCAATAAAAATTCTGCCAGATATGAACCATCTTGTCCTGTTATTCCTGTTATTAATGAAACATTCACCATTAGTATTTAATAAAATACTTATTTAAACCTATTTTTTAAATTATTACTTATTTAATATAAATGTCCGAATATATGTGTAATAAAATTGTCGAAGAATACCTCGAAAACGCATACATTAATTCAAAATTTAATATACATAATAAAACAAACGATGAAATCGACATATGGTGGAATTACGTTTTTTTACCTAATGTCGTTAGAAATGATACCCAATACGACTATGAATATAATATAAGTGATTTTTACGACCCGGATGAGTTTTGGAAATTGGCGCCCAAAGAATTATTGGTTAATCACTATTGTAATGATTATTTCAGTATTGCCGAATTCGAAAAATTAGACAATTCACATTTACAAAACTGTTATGCTGAAATATACGCTTATAATAATAGCGATTACCTAAAAGATAAAATAGTTTTTAGAATAAATAATTGGAGGTTATTCACCGATTAAGACGGTTTTCGTAATATGTATATATATTGAGAATCATACCCGGCATTCATTAAATCTATCTCCCCATCAACTATAAACCCCGATTGTTGTGCCATATTTAAAATTGTCGTTGTATCTTCCATATATAAAATATGTTGGTTTTGACGAACCTTATCCGTATCCTTAAATTTTATTTTCTCGTTGAAAATCGCGATGTTTTTATCCTCATTTAAATCAAAGTCCGCATTATACACGAAATTGTCAAACGTTACCTTTGTTTTAGTTATTCGTTTATTTGAATATTTTTGTGGACTAACTATTAAAAAACCTTGTCCAGCAGGGAGTATTGGGTCAAACGTTTCCCTATCAACCAAATGTAATAATAAATATCCGCCAGGAATTAACCAATTCATACAATTTATAAAAAACGCATTTTTATTTTTCATATAATAAATTGTAAAATAAAGAGACAATACATGAGTAAAAGAATTATAGTTAACATCCGGAGACCCTGTTGCGTCTCCTAACATAAATTTACACGATGGGAAATTCTCCTTTGCCTTTTTTAACATTGCTGGTGAAATATCCATTCCAATAGTTCTATATCCCTGTTCATTTAATTTAGCAACATGGTGTCCTGTTCCAGACCCAACATCCAAAATAATACTTTGTTGAGTTACTCCGGTTTTATCCACAAGTTGACTTATTTCATAATCATCTTTCATATCATTATATACTAATTCATCATATATATCAGCATAAAAATCATCATATATATCCTCTCCATCCTTTAATAAATATGCGTCATTCTGTGCGTATCCTTCTGTAATTCGGGGTGCTTTTACAGATTTAAATAATACTACTAAAATTAAAAATAATACACAAAAAACCAATATTTTACCCCAATTAGATAAATTATTATACATTTTAACTATATTCATTTATATGTATTGTTAATATTTTTTTTGTATATTTTTTATTATATGTCTGATTCAGAAATAAATGATATCAGAGACCCCAAAATGTTTAAAGGAATCACATTTTCTAAATTTAAAAAATCGGATGTTAAAAAAGAACTTCTAAACAGTTTATTAAAGTCGAAAATCGAACCGGCATGTTATTGGAGCGCCGAATTGATTTGTTCCGGTCATTTTTGTGAATTATGGGACATACTTTTATACTTTTACTGTAAAAATATACATATCGGTAACTCAAAACTATCCATATATTTAGATTTAAGAATAAATAACTTTAAAAAAATTTTGTCCAACGGGTATGTCAACAACGAACTTAAAATGAGAAACAATGAAAATATCCGAAAATTATTCAGTGAAGTAATATGTGTCTTATGCGACTCTAAACGAAAACACAGTTTTAACGAAATCAAAATCAAAAAAGAAGATTTTGATTTAACATATATGACCGAAAGATTTAATGCGCCATCCCTCACTTATATTGAAAATATTATCTTACCTGATGACCCAAAAGAAATCATTATTGCCATTAACGAATTGTCTTACAATTTATCGATTGGGGTCACCAATAATGTTAATTCATGTTATTGGATTGAATGGATCCTGGAATTCGAACATATATGTAAACTCAAAAAGGAAAAATTTAAATGTGAAAGAAGAACACACATTAAAGTTAATCCTAAAGACCAAATGGATATTATATGGATTATTTGGGATGTTTTCTTCAAACACGTTGACAACCAAAACAACTTAGTTAAAAAAATAGTAAACAGTTTATTAAACCTATTCACTCTTAAATATTCAAATACGTGTTGTAAAAAACGCAAATATATATTATATTTCGTAGTATCTATTCTAACCGAAAATATAAATTTAAATGAAGAAATAGTAAGCGAAAAACAAAAAGACGTAATATTAAACGTTACTAAAAAAATAGATACCATTTATAAACAAATTAAAAAAAACGAAAAATCACCAGGAACCGATTATTTATTTACACATGTCACAAATTCTAATTTAGAAAAAACAATTGAAAAACTAGACAAAATGAACTCGTTCGGTGAATCATTTATACCCAGATTATAATTTAGTATAATATATATATAATATATAATATATGAAGACAAACACCAGAAAAAGATACACCAGAAAAAATCTTACAAGTAACCAGTTTCAATCAGAAATTACCTGTAAATTTTTAGAAATGTTAATTATGGTTAAATTATACCATTGGAAAACACAAAGTTACGCACAACATAAAGCAACCGACGAATTATATAGTAAACTCAACGAAAATATAGACAAGTTTATGGAGGTATTATTAGGTAAAACTGAAACACGAACTAATTTATTAAAAAAACCAACTATATCTTTGATTGATTTGTCTTCAAAAGAACAATTGAAAAAACAAATTGATGATTTTAAGGTATATTTGGTTAATTTAACAGATAATAAATTTATAATTAAAATGTCAAATACCGACCTATTAAATATCCGCGATGAAATTTTAGGTGATTTAAACCAATTTTTATATTTGTTGACATTCAATTAAAGTTTTATCCTGTATTTTAATATATTTATTTTTATTATAATGAGTAACAATACTTTTAGTATATCCCAACCTGAATTCAAATCCGTGTTTTCAAGTGATTCATCTCCTTCTTCTTTTTTTGAAGGAATTAAAGAGGTTAAATTTACTACTTGGATTATTATCTTTTTTGTTTTGTCATTTTTAGGATTTAATATTTTTGTTTATTTAGCAAAAGGAACACAAACAATAAGCGAAATTTTTAAACCTGTAGTTGAAAGACTCGGTTATTTATTAGGTATAACCACATTACAAACAATAAATGTATCTGCTAAAGGCACCCAATCAGTTGTTAACGCTACGACTGACGTCATTAATACAAGTCTTAACTCTATTGAAAACACCACACAGGTTAACCAATCGGGACAAACCCAAAATAATTCACATCCTGATATAACACAACATAACACATTAAACCAGGCATTAAATAATACCACATCCCAAAGACAACAATCCGGTGGAGAAGATTACCAAGCAGATGATTCTACAAGCAGTATTCAACTTGGAAAAGCAGGATGGTGTTATATCGGCGAAGACCGCGGGTTTCGTAGTTGTGCAGAAGTTGGGGTTAACGATACCTGTATGTCTGGAGAAATATTCCCAACAAATGATGTTTGTGTTAACCCGAATTTAAGGGTTTAAACCGTATTACATTCTGGGAAATCAAAACAAAAATTGGTTTTAGGTTCTGAATTATTATACATTTCTGAAATAATGTCTTGGTTTAATTTATCTATAATATTATCAAACTCAATATCATTAATCTCGTTTGATTCAACGCAATCCTCGAATATTTCATCATTATAATCATATTCTTTCTTTGATTCTGCTATAATATTGTCAACAACTTCTTCTTCAGTTTCTTCTATAATATTGTCAACAACTTCTTCTATAGATTTTTCTTTAGTTTCTTTGAAATAATTGTCAACAACTTGTTCTTCAGATTCTTCTATAATATTGTCAACAACTTCTTCTT
>Ga0209189_1000874_pt1 | contig 23426 bp, 14 predicted proteins | sample C_130820_EF_Meta_FD_187308 | JGI IMG/M metagenome (GOLD analysis project Ga0209189, IMG submission 187308) | Freshwater microbial communities from Lake Croche, Canada to study carbon cycling - C_130820_EF_MetaG (SPAdes) (version 3) | ecosystem: Environmental > Aquatic > Freshwater > Lake... | reverse complement strand
CGTGAAACAGGGGCTCGTGGACATCATGCTCATGAGCGCGAGCACGAGCGAGGTGCTGGCGATCGAGGAAAACATCTTCGCCGGCACGGCCGTCACCCCCGCCGTGCGGATGAACGACACGACCGACATCTGGCTCGCCGCCGGGAGCGGCAGCTACTCCCGGCAGCCCGCCCTGCCCTTCTCCACGACCACGATCGCGCAGGCTCGCTGCGGCCGCGTCGATGGCTCGCATGCGGAGCCCGATCGCGGCGCGAACCTCGGCCTGTTCTCGCTCACACTCAACGACGACGCGGCGCTCGACAGGGAGATGCTCGAGGCCTACAAGACGTTTCGGATCGAGGCCGAGCGGGCGGGCTTCCGGCACTTTCTCGAAATGTTCTTTCCGAACGCGCTGGACCGGGTTTCAGGCCGGCCCGCCGTCGAGCAGCCGAAAGACGTGGCGCGATTTCTCGCCGACCACGTCGCCCGGTGCCTCGCCGGCGTGCCGCGGGCCGGCCGGCCGATCTTCCTCAAGATTCCGTATCTCGGCCCCGAGGTCACCGAGCAGCTGGCCGCCTACGACCGCTCCGTCGTGGTGGGAATCCTCGGCGGCGGCGCGGGCACGACGCACGACGCCTTCGGCCTCGTCGCCGAGGCGAAGAAGCACGGCGCCCGCGTGGCCCTCTTCGGCCGCAAGATCAACGCCGCCGAACACCAGGTCGCGTTCGTGAGGTTTCTCCGCGCCGTTGCCGACGACGAGGTCTCCGCGGAGGAGGGCGTGAAGGCCTACCACGGCGAGCTCGCGAGCCTGAGCATCGCGCCGCACCGCTCTCTCGAAGCGGACTTGCAGCGGTCCCCCGCGGCGACCGCATACGGGGGCGGCCGCTAGGCCGCGGCCCGCAGCATCCACGCGGCGAGGACCGCCCGCAGCGTCCACAGAAGCGTCCGCAGCCAGTTCGACCGCACGAGCCGGGTCACGACCGCGGCCGCATGCCCCTCGCGGGCGAGCCGGGCGTGGAGCGGCATCTGCACGAGCGCCGTCGAAAGCCAGAGCGCGACGACGGCCGCGAGGCCGAGCATCGCGACGCCCCGCGGCACGCCCGCCGGCGGGTTCCAGGCGAGGCAGGCCGCGGCGAGCCCCTCGGCCAGCATGAACGGGATCACCACGCGGCCGGTGAGCCGCTGATTCTCGAGGGCGAACGCCCGCTCGTCGCCGCCCGACCGGGCGAACAGCGGGTAGTGGACGACCTGCACGAACCAGATCACTCCGCACATGGCGCCCGATGCCACCGCCTGCACGATGAGCAGAAGGTCCGTGGGTGTCGTCATGCGGCGGTGCGCCGCCGGACGGCGCCCGGCATCACGGAGCCCCACGTGAAGCCGTGCGCGCGGGCGGCGTGGCACAGGATCAGGCCGAACGGCACCCACCACACGAGGTCGTTCGTGGGCAGCGTCCAACCGAAGGCCGGCGGCACCTCCCCCTTCACCACGCCCATGGCATAGCCGAGCGGGCCGAAGATCTTGCCCAGAAAGCCCACCAGGACGATCGGCCAGTGCCGCACGGGGTCGGCGGCGGCGGCGAGGTAGCCGATCCCGTACACGCCCACGATCATCCCCACGCACTGCCAGATGAACGGATAGTTCGGCTGCTCCATTCCGGTGAGCGTGAACAGCCACGATGGCAGGAGCACCGTCAGGGCGCCCCACGCCAGGTTGTACACGCCCGCCGCGACGAGCCACCGGCCCATCCACGCCGGGGCGGTCGATCCTCCGACGTCGGAACGAAGGCTGTCTGTCACGGTCGGCATTCCTCGCGATACCGCGGCCGGCGGACGCACGGCACGGCCACCCTGCTGGAATAACCGCACGTCGGCCTCGCTGCCAACAGGGGGCTGCCGGAATTCAGGCCGCCTCGCCGGACCCGACGGCAGGCCGGATCCTGAGCACGAGCCAGGCCGACAGACCGGCGAGGGCGGCGAAGCTGCCGAAGATGAGGGGGAGCGGCACCTGCCGGTCGCGCAGCCAGCCGAACCCCACGTCGGCCAGCCCGCCACAGGAGATGCTCGCCAGGTTCATGAGGCCGTAGCCCGCCGCACGCTGCTCCGGCCGCACGATCTGCGCGAGGATCGGCATGTTGTTGGTGTCGAAGAAGCCCCAGCCGCACCCGAACAGCATCAGGAACAGGATCGCCAGCGGCAGCGACTTCGTGCCCACCACGACGCCCACGCCGAGGAGCGCCGGCACGATCGCCGCCATGCCGAGCGCGCTCACGTAGATTCTTCCGCGGTCGCTCGACCGCATCCAGCGGTCGGCGAGCCAGCCCCCGACGACGGCGCTGGCGATCGCGGCCGACTGCCACCAGATCACCGCGCTCACGCCGGCGAGCCCCTGCGTGAGGCCGAGATCCTTCTGGAGCACGCTCGGCATCCAGTCGCGCACCACCCACCCGGCGATCGCGGGCAGCGTGAAGTAGGCGAGCAGCAGGCGGAACGACCGATTCCCGAGCAAGTCGCGCCACGAGTCGAGCGGCGATTGTGCCGGTCCGCGCGACCGCGTGCCGCCGGCGCGCGGCTCCCGCAGGAAGAGCGCCAGCGGCACCGCGTAGGCGATGCCGGCGATGCCGATCGCGGAGAATCCCCGCCGCCAGCCGATGGCGGGACTGTCGGCCACGAACCCGCCGAGGCTGCCCAGCATCACGCCGAGATAGATCCCGATCTGGTGGATGCCGATCGCCCGCGACCGCGTCGCCGAGGCGTGGTGATCGGCGATCAGGGCGAGGGCCGTCGGGATGTAAAACGCCTCGGAGAGGCCCATCGCCGCCCGCGTCGCGAGCAGGTGGTCGTAGGTGGTGGCCTGGCCCGTGGCCCAGGTGACGGCCGACCAGGCGGCGAGGCTCGCGCACACGATCAGCGGCTTGCTGAACCGGTCGGCGACGAGCCCGGCGAACGGGCTCGCGAGGGCGTAGGTCCACTTGAACCAGGCGAGCATGTGCCCCCACTGCTCCTGGCTCTCGATGCCCGACACGTCGCCCATGATCGACCGCTGCATCGTGGCGACGAGCTGCCGATCGAGGTAGTTGACGAGCGCCACCGGCACGAGGAGGGCGACGACGAGCCAGGCGGAGCGGTTCATGGCGGCCCTGAGCCGGTGATGCACGTGCGATCGAGCGGACGTTGTACGGCGGAAGCCGGCCGGGGGTCGAGACGGGAATCGCGGCGGTCCGCCCACCGCCCGGCCGAGCGGTGGTACCATTCCGGGCACCGCTCGATCGCCTCACCAGCCACGTCGTACTGAATCATGTCACGCAGTGTCCTGATCGCGTCCGCAGCCGTCGCATGCCTGCTCGCCGCCGGCCGCGCCCGGGGCGAACCGTCTCCGAACACGCTCACGGAGGCCGAGCGACGCGGCGGGTGGAGGCTGCTGTTCGACGGCCGCGACCCGGCGGCGTTTCGGCGCTACCGAGGCGACTCGCTCGGCGATGGCTGGCAGGTGCGCGACGGGGCCCTCGTGCGGGTCGCGGATGGTGCGGGCGACATCGTCACCCGCGACGAGTTCGACGCGTTCGAACTGCAGGTCGAGTATCGGATTTCCCCGGGGGGCAACAGCGGCGTGATGTTCCACGTCACCGAGGACGAACCGAAGCCGTGGCACACGGGGCCGGAGGTGCAGATTCTCGACAACGCCGTCACGAAGGAGTCGCAGAGAGCCGGCTGGCTCTACGGGCTCTACCCGCCCAAGGTTCCCGACTGGGTGAGGCAGGCCGACGAGGACGTGGGACGCACGACGCCCGAATTCATCGACGCGACGCGGCCCGCGGGCGAATGGAATCACCTGTACCTGCGGGTCGCGCCCGGCGGCTGCGAGGTGTGCGTCAACGGCGTGGCCTACGAGCGGTTCAAGGTCGGGAGCAAGGACTGGCGGGAGCGGGTCGCGCGGAGCAAGTTCGCCTCCCTGCCGAAGTTCGCGACGGCCGGCCGCGGCCGCATCTGCCTGCAGGACCACGGCGCGGAGGTGGCGTTCCGCTCGATCAAGGTTCGCGACCTGCCCGCCGCAGGGGACAGCATCGGGACCACGGACGACGCCGTGGCCGTGCGGGCCGAGCCCGCTTTCCCCGGGGCGACGTGGGAGGGCTGGTCGCCGGAGTCGGCCGACGGCTCGCCCGTGGTGCCGCTGCGGCCGCTCGTCGTGACCCACGCGGGCGATGGCTCGGGCCGCCGGTTCGTCCTCGACCAGTCCGGGATGATCCACGTCTTCCGCCCGGGATCGGTCGTCGGCACGCTGTTCCTCGACCTCCGCGCGGGAACGTCGCCGTGGGGGAAGTACGACGAGGAGGGCCTGCTCGGACTCGCCTTCCATCCGCGGTTTCGGGAGACCGGCGAGTTTTTCGTGACCTACAGCCTGAGGGGCGACAAGCGGGTGGAGCGGCTGTGCCGGTTGCGGGTGAGCCGCGCCGATCCGGACCGCGCCGATCCGGCGAGCGAGGAGTTGGTGCTCGCGATCGATCAGCCCTTCTGGAACCACAACGGCGGCTCGATCGCGTTCGGTCCCGACGGCCTCCTCTACTGGGGGCTCGGCGACGGTGGCAGCCGTGACGACCCCTTCGGCAACGGGCAGAAGCTCGACGTGCTCCTCGGCAAGATTCTCCGGATCGACGTCGATCGTCGCGAACCCGGCCGCGGCTACGCGATCCCCGCCGACAACCCGTTCGCGGGCCGGGGGGACGCCCGCGGCGAGATCTTCGCGTACGGCTTCCGCAATCCCTGGCAGATCGCCTTCGACCGGGAGACGGGGCGGCTGTGGGCGGCCGATGTCGGCCAGGAACTCCTCGAGGAGATCGATGTCGTCGCGAAGGGGGGCAACTACGGCTGGAACCTTCGCGAGGGGACGCATCCCTTCGGCAGCCGGTCGGACGCGGGAGCCGCGGCGATCGACCCGGTGTGGGAATACGATCATCAGGTGGGCAAGAGCATCACCGGCGGGTTCGTGTACCGCGGCCGACAGATCCCGGCTCTCTTCGGTTCCTATTTATACGGCGACTTCGTGTCGGGGCGGCTGTGGGCGTTGCACCTCGACTCGGCCACCGGTCGCGCCACCAACCGTGAGATTCCCTGGAACGGGTTGCCTGTCTTCGGCTTCGGCACCGACGCCGACGGGGAGGCCTACGTGCTCACCAGTTCTCCGACCGGGCAGGGCGTGTTCCGCCTCGTCCCCGAAGCCCACGCCGGCAGCGGTGCGACGCCCCCGGCCCCGACCCGCTGACCGCCGTGCCGCACCGCGCATCGCTCGCGCACGACTGACCAGGAGCGTCGCGGGCCGGTCCGGGGCATGGTATTCTGCCTCGATCGTTTTCTCGCAATCTGAGGGAGTTTCGCCATGAGCCTGACCCGCCGTGACTTCGTCGAACATGCTCTCGCGCTCGCCGCCGGCTCGCTGGCCGCCGGACGAGCGATCGCGGCCGAGCCGGGAGCCTCCGCCCGCCCCGTCGGCCCGAACGACAGGATTCGCGTGGCCGTGGTCGGCGTGGGCCCGACGGGCCGCGGCTTCAGCCACATCGGCGGCTGGCTCGGCAATCCCGGCGCCGAACTCGTCGCGATCTGCGACTGCGATCCGGAAGCCGAGGGCCGCGTCGCCAAGCGGCTCGAGAAGCAGACCGCGAAGCCCCGCTTCGAGAAGGACATCCGCCGGCTGCTCGAGGACAAGTCGATCGACGTGATCTCAATCGCCACGCCGAACCACTGGCACGCCCTGATGGCCATCTGGGCGATGCAGGCCGGCAAGGACGTGTATGTCGAGAAGCCGTGCAGCCACAACGTCGAGGAGGGCCGCGTGACCACGCAGTGGGCCCGCAAACTCGGCCGGATCTGCCAGATGGGTGCGCAGAGCCGCAGCATGCCCGGCATGCGGAAGGCGATCGAATTCGTGCACTCGGGCGCCATCGGCAAGGTGGCGCTCGCGCACGCCCTCTGCTACAAGCGTCGCAAGAGCATCGGCCTCGTCGACTCCCCCGCTCCGCTGCCGCCCGGGCTCGATTTCGACCTCTGGGCGGGCCCGGCCCCGGCCGTCGTGCCCCATCGCGAGCGGCTGCATTACGACTGGCACTGGAACCGTCTCACCGGCAACGGCGACCTCGGCAACCAGAATCCCCACGAGCTCGACAAGGCCCGCTGGGGCCTCGGCAAGCAAGCGCTCCCCACGAGGGTCGTGAGCCTCGGCGGCCGGCTCGGCTACCACGACAACGGCGACACGGCCAACAGCCAGATCACGCTGTTCCAGTGGGACGACGCGACGGTCATTTCCGAGGTCCGGGGGCTCGAGCTCAAGACCGAACCGACGATCGCCCGGCAGGCGGGGCCCGTCGCCGTGGCGAACATCTGGTGGGGCACCGACGGCTACGTCGTCGCGCCCAACTACAACAGCGGCGTGGCCTTCGACTACGACGGCAAGCAGCTCGGCAAGTGGTCGGGGGGCACCGACCAGCTGCACTACGACAACTTCCTCGAGGCCGTCCGCAGCCGTGACCGCTCGCGGCTCCACCTCGACATCGAGGACGGGCATCTGTCGAGCGCAATGGCCCACCTCGGCAACGTCTCGTGGGCGCTCGGCGAACAGGCGCCGCTCGGGACCCGTCCGAAGCTGGCCGCCGTCGAGCCCCGCGTGGCCGAAACCTTCGCCGCCTTCGAGGCCCACCTCCGCGACAACGCGGTGGACGTCGCCGACACGCCCTACGTGCTCGGCCGCGAACTCACGATCGACCCCGTCGCGGAGCGGTCGAGCGATCGCGAGGCCAACGCCCGGTTCACGCGCGAGTATCGCAAGGGCTACGAACTGCCGCGGGTGTGAGCGTCAGGCCTCGACCTTGACGACGACCTTCACCACCTCGGACGGGGTGTCGAGGCAGCAGCACGGGGCGTGCGCGTCGTCTGCGAACAGGATCGTGAACTGCCCGGCCCGCAGCGACACCGGCACCGTGACCGGCGGCAGCGCGTACAGGCCGGCATCCTTGACGGCGTCGTACGGCCGGGTCACGTGGTCGAGATCGCGAAGCGGCGCCCAGCGGATCACCTCGGCTCCACTGACGAGGTACTGCACGTCGATGTACCGGCGGTGCGCCTCGAGCTGCATCCCCTCCACCGGTCGCGTCTGGTAGCGCTGCACGAGGGCGTAGATCGAGTCGCCGGCGATCTCGTGGCGGCCGATCGCGATCTCCGGCCTCACCTGCTCGAGCCACGCGAACGCCTCCGCGAACCGCCGGTGAAGCGGGGCGTATCGGTGCCACTGGGAGAGCGAATCGAGAATCATCGACATCTTCCTGGTCGGGAGGGCAGATACTATACCCGTTCCCGGGCGGTCTCCTCTCCGTGGGCCGTGAGCACCACTCCGCGCGGGCCGCCCCGGTCGCGGTGCTCGCAGAGATAGATTCCCTGCCAGGTGCCGAGGCACAGCCGGCCGTCGGCGATCGGCACCGTCACCGCGCTGCCGACAAGCGCCGCCTTCACGTGGGCCGGCATGTCGTCCGGGCCTTCCATCGTGTGCACGTAGGGAAAGTCCTCGCGGGCGATCTCATTGAACGCCATCTCGAGGTCGCGGGGCACGTCGGGGTCGGCGTTTTCGTTGATGCACAGGCTCGCCGACGTGTGCTGGATGAACACGTGGAGGAGTCCCGTCCGCAGCCGGGCGAGCCCCGGCATGGCGGCCTCGATCTCCGGCGTGATCAGGTGAAATCCGCGGCGGCGCGGGGCGAGCCGCACGTGCTCCTGCAGCCAGACCATGGATGAGTGCTCCGGGGTGACGGGCCCGCCGCCGCGTGCGTGCTGGCGAAAACGCGCCGGCGTTCGCTACATTCGCCGGCTTCCAGGCCCGGACCCATGATGCACGAACTGCCGAAACAATACGATCACAAGGCCGCCCAGGCACGCTGCCGCACGCTCTGGGATGCGAGCCGTTCCTGGCACGCCGAGCCCGGACCGCCCGGCGACCGCCGGCCCGTGTTCTCGATCGTGATCCCGCCGCCCAACGTGACCGGCGCGCTGCACCTCGGCCACGCCCTCAACAACACGCTCCAGGACGTGCTCGTGCGGACGCGGCGGATGCAGGGGTTTCGCACGCTCTGGATGCCGGGCACCGACCACGCCGGCATCGCCACGCAGGCGGTGGTCGAGCGCCGGCTCCTCGAGGAGGAAAAGCTCTCCCGGCACGACCTCGGCCGCGACAAGCTCGTGGAGCGGATCTGGGCCTGGAAGGAGCAGTATGAGAAGCGGATTCTCGGCCAGCTCCGCGACCTCGGCGCGAGCTGCGACTGGGACCGCACCCGGTTCACGCTCGACGACCGGTGCGCCGCCGCCGTCCGCGAGGCGTTCTTCCGCCTCTTCCAGAAAGGGCTCGTGCGCCGCGGCAAGCGGCTCGTGAACTGGGACACGTTCCTCCAGACCGCCGTCAGCGACGACGAAGTCTTCCACGAGCAGGTGAAGGGACACTTCTGGCACATCCGCTACGACGTCGTCGATCCCCTCCCGGGTGAGCCGGCGAGCGTGATCGTGGCGACGACGCGGCCGGAGACGCTCCTCGGCGACACCGCCGTCGCCGTCCACCCCGCTCCCGCGGCCGCCCTCGAGGCGGCCGAGCGAACGCTCCGCGAGAAGCGGGCGCAGGCCAATCCCAGGGAGCACGCCGAGATCGACCGGGCGCTCGACGACCTCGCCGCGCGCCGCGCCGATCTCCTGCCCCTGCTCGAGACCCTCGCCGCGATGGCCCGCGCGGGTCGGCTGGTGCGGCTGCCGCTCCTCGGCCGGGCGATCCCGCTCGTGGCCGACGAGTGGGCGAAGCCGGAGATGGGCTCGGGCTGCGTGAAGATCACGCCGGCCCACGACCCCAACGACTACGACGTCGGCCGCCGGCAGTCGCTGCCCATGATCAACATCCTGAACTCCGACGGCACGCTCAACGCCGAGGCCGGGCCGTATGCCGGGCTCACGATCCAGAAGGCCCGCACGCGGGTCGTGGCCGATCTCGACAGTGCCGGGCAGCTCGTGCAGGTGGAGGATCGGGTCATCGAACTGGCCCATTCCGATCGGTCGAAGACGCCGATCGAGCCCTATCTCGCCGACCAGTGGTTCATCCGCATGGACGAGATCGCCGAGCCCGCGCTCGACGCGGTCGCCGGCGGCGCGGTGCGGATCCATCCCGAGCGCTACGCGAAAAGTTACCTCGACTGGCTCGGCGAGAAGCGCGACTGGCCGGTGAGCCGACAGCTCTGGTGGGGCCATCGGATCCCGATCTGGCACGTCTCGGACGTGAGCGAGGCCGACCTCGCGCGGGCGTTCGCCGGCCGCGACGGCGTGGCCTGGACGGCCGACGGCGGCTCCGGCTGGCACGTTTGCTCCCGCGACGAATCGCTCGGCCTCGACGCGATCGCCGGGAGGCCGCTGGTGCGCGATCCCGACGTGCTCGACACCTGGTTCTCGTCGGCGCTCTGGCCGCACTCCACGCTCGGCTGGCCCGCCGCCACGCCCGAGCTCGCCTGCTTCTATCCCACCACCACGCTCGTCACCAGCCGCGACATCATCACGCTCTGGGTGGCCAGGATGGTGATCATGGGGCTGTTCGACACCGGCAAGGTGCCGTTCCGCGACGTCGCCATCCACCCCAAGATTCTCGACCGCTACGGCGAGACGATGAGCAAGAGCAAGGGGAACGGCGTCGATCCGGTGGACGTGATCGAGGCGCTCGGCGCCGACGCGCTGCGGTTCGGGATGACGAGCATGGCCACCGAGACGCAGGACGTGCGGATGCCGGTCGAGTTCCAGTGCCCCCACTGCGAGGCCCGGATCGAGCAGACCACGCAGAACCGGATGCTGCCGCGGATCGAGTGCCCCACGTGCAAGGGGGCGTTTCGCACGCAGTGGGCGACGAAGCCGGACGACGTGGCCCTGCCCCGCGGCCCGGCCCTGTCGGAGCGGTTCGAGGCGGGCCGCAACTTCTCCAACAAGCTCTGGAACGCCACCCGGTTCGTCCTCATGAACCTGGAGGGCTTCGCGGCGGGGCCGCTCGCGGCCGAGTCGGTGGCGCTCACGGCTGGGCCGGTGCCTCTCGAAGACCGCTGGCTCATGAGCCGGCTGGCGAGCGTCACGGGCGAGGCCACCCGGGCGATCGACGAGTATCGCTTCGCCGAGGCGGCCCGCGTCCTCTACGCCTTCGCCTGGGACGAGTACTGCAGCGCCTACCTCGAACTCTGCAAGGCCCGCCTCGCCGACCCGGCCACGCGGCCGCAGGCCCAGGCGATGCTCCTGCTCGGCCTCGACACGATCCTGCGGCTGCTCCATCCCATCATGCCGTTCGTCACCGAGGAGATCTGGCAGCATCTGCGCACGATCGCGCCGCATCGGCGCGCCCCCTGGGACGCCGCGCCGCTCCCCGAGTCGATCATGGTGGCCGCGTGGCCCCAGCCGCCCGCGGGCTGGATCGATTCGCGCACCGAAACCCAGTTCGGCACGTTCCTGGCCGTGGTCGGGGCGATCCGCGAGATCCGCTCCCGCCAGAACGTGCCCCCGCGCACGGGCGTGAAGGTCGCGCTCCGGGCGTCCCCCGACACGGCCGCGCTGCTCGCGCCGATGCTCCCGTCGATCGCGACGATGGCCGGCGCGGAGATCACCGGCCACGGCCCCGAGGCGGCCGGCGCCGAGGGGGCGGCCGCGACGTCCGTCGCCGGCTGCGACGTGTTCGTCGATCTCGCGGGGCTGATCGACGTGCCGGCGGAAATCGCCCGGCTCACGAAGGAGAACGAGAAGACCGCCGGCTTCATCCGGGCGAAGCAGGCGAAGCTCGCCGACGAGAAGTTCGCCGCGAAGGCCCCGCCGCAGGTCGTGCAGAAGGAGCGGGAGCAGCTGGCCGAACTCGAGGCCAGGCTCGCCAAGGGCCGCGAAACCCTCGCCGCCCTCGAACGTCGCCCCGACCGGTGAAACGCCCGCGGGTTTCGGGTACCATTTGCCGGAGGGCGGACGCAGATCGGCGGACGCGTCTCCCGCCCCTCCCCGTCGCTGCCCGGAGCCGAATCATGAGCGTCCAGATGGAACTCTCGCGGATCATCATCAGCGAGATCAACGACCAGCAGGTCGTGTACCTCAAGGAGGTCGAGGGGGACCGCACGTTTCCGATCCTGATCGGGCTCTTCGAGGCCACGAGCATCGATCGCCGCGTGAAGCACCACCAGTCCCCCCGGCCGCTCACGCACGACCTGCTCGTGGCTTCGGTGGAATTGCTCGGCGGCGAGTTCCAGGACGTCGTGATCAGCGAGCTCAAGGAGCACACCTACTTCGCCACGATCCGCGTCCTCAAGGACGGCGAGGTGGTCGAGATCGACGCCCGTCCCTCCGACGCGATCGCGGTGGCCGTGACCTGCGAGCCCAACCTCCCGATCTACGTGGCGGACGAGGTGCTCGAGAACGTGCTGGGGTAGCCCCCGAGCAGCGCTACCCTGGCGGCCAGCCGAGCCGGCGGCCGCCCAGCAGGTGCACGTGCAGGTGGTCCACCGACTGCCCGCCGTCGCGGCCGCAGTTGACCACGAGCCGGTAGCCGTCGCCGAGGCCGAGTTTCGCGGCGAGCCGCGTGGCCACGAGGACGAGGTGCCCCACCAGGGCTTCGTCGGCGGGTTCGACGTCCGCGAGCGACGGGATCGGCTTCTTCGGGATCACGAGCAGGTGCGTGGGGGCCTGCGGGGCCACGTCGTGGAAGGCGAGGCAGAGGTCGTCCTCGTGCTCGATCCGGGCCGGGATCTTCCGGTCGATGATCTTCGAAAAGATGGTTTCGGCCATCGACATGCTCCCTTTCGACTCCGCTTCCTTTCGACTCAGAGCCCGAAGGCCTTCCGCAGCACCCGCAGCGACTTCTCGCCGTGCTCCGCGGCCACGATCACGTTCAGCCGCACCTCGCTCGTGCTCACGAGGTCGATGTTGATCCCCTCGTCGGCGAGCGGCTTGAACAGCCGGTCCGCCACCCCCGCGTGGCTCCGGATCCCCACGCCCGTGATCGAGAGCTTGGCCACGTGCGGCACGTCGGCCACGTTCGCCCCGCGGGCGGCCGCGATCTTCCGCGCCACGTCGGTCGCCTTGTCGCGATCGCCGGCGGGCACGGTGAACGAGATCTCGGCCCGGCCGTCGCGCGGATGGCTCTGCACGATCATGTCCACGTTGAGGCCCGCCCGCCCCACCTCCTCGAACACGGCCGCCGCCACGCCCGGCGTGTCGGGCAGGTCGGTGAACGTGACGAGCGCCTGCGACGAGTCGAGCTGGCAGTCCTCGATCGCGAGGTCCTCCATCCCCTCGAGCCGCTGCACCACCTCCAGCGGGCTCGACTTCACGAGGTGGGCGCCGGAGATGTCGGCCTCGCCGTCCGCGGTTTCGGCCTCCAGGCCGAACGCCCGGTGCACCGCCTGGACGGCCGCCTGGGCGTCGGACCGGTCCACGAGCGCGGAGATCTTGATTTCGCTGGTGGTGATCATCCGCACGTTGATCCCGGCGGCGGACAGCGCGGAGAACATCCTGCCGGCCACCCCCTCCTCGCGTTCCATCCCGACGCCCACGACGCTCACCTTCGCGAGTGCCGCGTCGTGCGACACGCCGGTCGCCCCGAGTTCGCGGCTCACCGCCTGCGACAGCTCGAGCGCCTCGGCGAGGTCGTCGGCCGGCACGGTGAACGAGATGTCGGCCCGGCCGCCCTGCCCCACGTTCTGCACGATCATGTCCACGGCGATGCCGCCGGCCGCCAGCCGCGAAAAGAGCGCGTGGCTCGATCCCGGCTGGTCGGGGACGTTTTCGAGCGTGATCCGGGCCTCGTCCTTCGCGAGGGCCACGCCGCTCGCCGGCCGGGGCGTCGATTCCTCGGCCGAGAGGATCACCGTGCCGGGCACGTCCTTGAAGCTCGACCGCACGAGCACCTTCACGCCGAACTTCTTGGCGAACTCGATCGACCGCGAGTGCATCACGCCGGCCCCGAGGCTGGCGAGTTCCAGCATCTCGTCGTAGGAGATCGACCCGAGCCGGCGGGCCTCCGGGAGCATCCGCGGGTCGGTGGTGTAGACGCCGTCCACGTCGGTGTAGATCTCGCAGAGATCCGCGTCGAGGACGGCGGCGAGCGCCACCGCCGTGGTGTCGGAACCCCCGCGGCCGAGCGTGGTGATGTTGCCGTTCTGGTCGATCCCCTGGAACCCGGCGGCGATCACGATCGCCCCGTCGGCGAGCAGCTGCCGCACGTGGTCGGTGGAGATCGACTTGATCCGGGCCTTGGTGTGGGTGGAATCGGTGCGGATGCCGATCTGGGCCCCGGTGAGGCTCACGGCCTTGTGGCCGAGCGACTGGATCGCCATCGCGAACAGCGCCACGCTCACCTGCTCGCCGGTGGAGAGCAGCATGTCCATCTCGCGGGCGCTGGGGCGGTCTGTGATCGCCTTCGCGAGGTCGACGAGGATGTCGGTCTGGTGGCCCATCGCGCTCACCACGACCACGACCTGCTTCCCCTCCGCGTGGCGGGCGATCGCCTTCTTCGCCGCCGCCACGATCTTCTGCGGGTCGGCCACGCTCGTGCCGCCGAACTTCTGCACCACCAGAGCCATCGCCACTCAGTCCTTTCCGAGGAATGCGCCCATCAGTGTCCAGCCCGGCTCGATCAGGTCGCCGCCCGCGGCCGCCGCCTGCTCGTCGTAGGTCCGCGGACCGCCCGCGGCGACGCCCGTGCCCGCGATCAAAAACGGCACCCGGCCGCGGGAGTGCGTCTTCGTGGAGAGAAACGTCGGGTGATCCGGGCAGACGAGAATCCGGTGCGGCCCGGCCGCCTCGAGGTGGGCCGCCAGCGGGCCCACGATCTTGGCGTCGATCTCCTCGATCGCTTTTACTTTCTCAGCGGAATTCCCCTGGTGGCTCGCCTCGTCCGGGGCCTCCACGTGCACGCACACGAGGTCGGCGTGCCGCAGCTCGTCGATGGCGGCCCGGCCCTTCGCCGCGTAGTCGGTGTCGAGGTAGCCGGTCGCTCCCGGCACCTCGCGCCGCTTCCAGCCCGCCAGGGCCGCGAGGCCGCGGAGCAGATCGACCGCCGTGATCATCGTGCCGGTCATGCCGTATTTCGCGGCGAACGGCTCGAATGCCGGCGCCTTCCCCACGCCCCACAGCCAGACGTGCGTGGCGGGCCGCATGCCCGCGGCGAGCCGCGCCCTGTTCACCGGATGGTCGCCCAGCCACGTCGCGCTCCGCGCCATGATGTCGGCCAGCAGCCGGCTGCCGAACCCGCGGGGAAACGCGTCGGCCACCGGCTTGTCCATGAGGTCGTGCGGGGGCGTGGCCTTGAGATCGGCCGCGAGCGGGGCGGCGTCGGCGCGGCCCCGGTGGATGAGCAGGTTGCGGTAGCTGACGCCCGGCCTGAACTCCCACCCGGCGATCTCGGGGAAATCGGCCGCGAGTCCGCGCTGGCAGGCCGCGAGCAGTTCCGCGGCCTCCGCGGTCGAGACGTGGCCGGCCGTGAAGTCCTCCATCACCGGACCGCCCTCGGCCGGGGAGATCGTCACGAGGTTGCAGCGCACGGCCCAGTCGTGGGGCCCGAGCACGATTCCCTGCGCGGCCGCCTCGAGCGGCGCCCGGCCGGTGAAATACGCGAGCGGGTCGTAGCCCAGGAGGCTCATGCAGGCCACCTCGGAGCCGGGTGGCAGGCTCTCGGGCACGTGGTTCGTGAGGCCCACGCGGCCGCGGGCGGCCAGCGCGTCGAGCGCGGGCGTGCGGGCCGCCTGGAACGGCGTCCTCCCGCCGAGCGACTCCTGCGGCGCGTCGGCCGCGCCATCGGGGATCACGATCAGGTATTTCATGGCTTGCATGGGGTGCGGCCCGCGGCCGGGTCAGTCTTCGAGGACGCTCAGGCAGACGCTCCGGCCGCTCACCACGTCGCTCGCGTCGATGTGATCGACCGCCTTCCGCAGGGCCGTCGTCCCGCAGGGGTGCGTCATGATCACGAGCGGCACGTTCGCGTCGCCCCCCTGCCCGGCTTCATGCTGGATCACCGAGGCGATCGAGATCCCGTGCTCCCCGAGGATGCCGGTGATGCGGGCCAGCACGCCGGGGCGGTCCTTGACGCGGATCCGCAGGAAGTGCCGTTCCTGCATGTCCACGCCCGCGATCCGAGCCGCGGGCGTGTCGGCGGACAGCACGCCCGTCGTCCGAAACGTGATCGCCGCCCGGCCCACGACCGTGTCGATGATGTCGGCAACGACGGCCGAGGCCGTGGGCATCTGCCCCGCGCCCAGGCCGTGGAAGAACATCCGCCCCACGGCGTCGCCGACGATGCTCACGGCGTTGTAGGCGCCGCGGGTCTCCGCGAGCGGCGTGCCGATCCTCACGAGCGCAGGCGCGACCCGCATCGCGAGGCGGCCGTCGCTGCGCGTGGCCACGGCCACGAGCCGGATCCGGTAGCCGAGTTCGCCGGCGTAGGTGAGGAGGTCGAGGTCGAGGCCGTCGACGCCGGTCCGCGGGATCTCGGCCCACGGCACCCACACGCCGAACGCCAGGTGCGCGAGGATCGCGAGCTTCTGCGTGGCGTCGGTGCCGTCCACGTCCATCGCCGGGTCGGCCTCGGCGAAGCCCTTTTCCTGCGCGAGTTTGAGCACGTCGGCGTAGTCGGCGCCGTCCTCCTCCATCCGCGTGAGGATGAAGTTGCTCGTGCCGTTCAGGATGCCGCGGATGCTCTCGATGCGATTGGCGGCCAGGCACTCGCCGATCGCGGCCACGATCGGGATGCCGCCCGCCACGGCCGCCTCGAACGCGATCGAGCGGCCTTTCCGCCGGGCGAGTTCGAAGAGTTCCGGGCCGTGCTCGGCCAGCAGCGCCTTGTTGGCCGTGACCACGTCCTTCCCGTGCTCGAGGAGGTCGATCATGATCGTGCGGGCAGGTTCGAGCCCGCCCACGAGCAGCGCCGCCACGCTGATCGACGGGTCGCGCGAGACGTCGCGCCAGTCGGCCGACAGCCTGCCCCCCGGCACGTCCACGCTGCGGGCCTTGGCCAGATCCTTGACCACCGCCTTCTCGACGACGATCGGCCGGCCCGCATGCCGCTCGATGTGGTCGGCCGATTCGACGAGCAGCCGCACCACGCCCGACCCGACGGTGCCCATGCCCACCACGCCGACCCGCACTGGCTCATTCATCCGCATCACGCTCCTGCGGCGTCCGAAACGCCGGCCGCTGCGGGCCTCGGACGCACGTCCCCGATCGTAATGACGACGCTGTTCGGCCGAAAGCGCGAGGCCGAATCAGGGCCGCAGCGCGGGTGCGGGTCGTAGCGGTCGTGCGGCCCCTAGCGCGTCGCGTGGGCCGATCGCCGGCGCCGGATGGCCCGCCAGCCCGCCGCGAGCCCGGCCACCAGCAGGCAGCCGGTCGACGGCTCGGGCACCGCGACCACGCTGGCGAGTCGGAAGCCGTAGCCCGAGTTCGCGTCGGCCGCATTGGCGAGCGCGGCCCCGGTCGCCTTGTCGAGCGAACTGGGGTTCTGGCTGTTCCAGAAGCCGCCGCGCACGCCCACCCCGCGGTAGAAGCCGCTGTAGAAATCGTCGTTCCACTCCTGCACGTTGCCGTTTTGGTCGAACGTGCCGTAGTAGCTCGCGCTCGCGGAAAACGCGCCGCCGTCCGTGAGGTAGTTCTGCGAGGCGGAGTATGGCTCGCCCGCGTTCGTCGTCGCGTAGTGCCCGCCGGCGTAGTAATTCGCCTGATCGGCTGTTCCGCCGATCGTGTTGCCGGGGGCCGTGTCGCTCTGCGTGGCGAAGGAGTAATAGCCGCCGGAGCCGCCCTTGGCGGGGGAATAGAACGCGGCCTTGTACCACTCATCCACGGTCGGAACGTAGACCTGGGCGCCCGCGTTCTTCGCCGGGGCGGAGCCGCTCGTCAGGCCGTTGAGCGTGTAGGCACCCGTTTCCGTGCTGCCGGAGCCCTGGCCGTTCTGCATCCAGTTGGCGAACCGGGCCGCGTCGAACCAGCTGACGTACGCGATGGGCCGGTTCGCGCTGCCGATCACGGTGTAGGTGTACGAGCCGCTCGCTCCCGACTGCGAGATGCCGGCGATGTTGAGGTCCGTCCGCATGTGATCGTCGTACAGGCCGTAGGGATCGCTCTTGGCCGCCGCGTTGAGGAAGTCGGCGTACTGCCCGATCGTGACCTCGTACTTTCCGATCTGGTAGTCGTGGTCCACGGCGCCGTGTCCGTTCAGGTCGGCCGCGTTGTTCGGGTTGCCGACAGTCACCCACGTCATCGTCACGGCCCACGCTTGAGTCGCTCCGAGTGCGAACAAGATCAGCAGTGCCGTTGCGGTGGCCGTGCGCACCCCTTCGGTCGCGAGCGGTTGTCTCTCTATGAACATGTGACCACGTGCCCTTCCTTGCGTGCCCCGGGCAGAAGGTTAGCAGACGGCGATCGATCCAACAACGCGTTCACGGTGGGTCTGTCAACCGGTGGCACCAGCGTTGCAAGCGGTGTTTTTCAGCCGAAATCTGCGGTTCGAACGGCTCATTGAAAAAAAACAAACCGATTTCTTGACTGCGATGGAGAGCGCGATGAATATCACACCCACGGGGTTCACGATCGGAGTTGAGCCAAGCACGATTCAAAACACTCAGTCACATCACCACACTTCACCGCGAGGAAAGTTGCAGCCATGCGTAAGCTGATCCAGGGTCTTGGTCGGGTCTTGTCGTTCAAGCCGCTCTGGCCGTCGCGCCGCTTCAAGGGCGCCGTTCCGACCCGCTCCCGTCGCCGCCGTGGCGGCTTCCAGATTCCGGTCACGTCGTTCGCGTTCCAGAACCTCGAGCCGCGCTACGCGATGGCGAACGCCTCGGCCGCCTCGGCCCTCTCGATCTCGGTGCCCGCCGCCGGCACCTACAAGACCGATGACGCCCTCGCCTTCCACGTCACGTTCAGCCAGCCGGTGACCGTCTCCGGCACCCCCACGGTCGATCTCATCGTGGGCAACGCCGCCCGCCAGGCGGTGTTCGTCGGCATGTCGGGTGGCCGGACCGCCGACTTCGTCTACAAGGTCCAGCCGAACGACCTCGACACCAACGGCATCTCGGCCTATCGGTCGCTCGGCCTGCCCGCCGGGGCGTCGATCGTCGACAACGCCGGCAACGCGGTCTCCCCGCGGATCGTCGGTGGCGTGCCCAGCCTCGCGCGGGTGAACGTCGATGGCGTGGCGCCGGCCATCAGTTCGATCGCCCTCCCCTCCCCGGCCAAGATCCTCGGCGCGGGCAGCACGATCACGGCCACGGTCACGTTCACCGAGCCGGTGTTCGTGAGCGGCAAGCCCACGCTGCCGATCAACATCGGCGGCACGATCCAGGACGCCGTCTACGCGGGCGGCAGCGGCACGAAGGCGGTGCAGTTCACGACCCGCGTGCAGGGCGGTGCGCTCGACACCGACGGCGTGACGATCGCCGGCCCGGTCTCGTTCGCCAACGGCTCGTTCATCCGCGACGCCGCCGGCAATCGGGCCGACGGCCAGTTGCCCATCTCGGCGGCCGCGGTGGCTGCCGGCGCCATGGTCGACGCGGTCGGCCCGAGCCTGGAGTCGGTCTCCGGAGTGGTCGCCGGAGCGAAGTCGGCGTCGGTGCAGGCCACGTTCAGCGAGGCCGTGGTGGCGACCGGAAAGCCGTTCGTCACGGTGACGGTCAACGGCGTGGCGAAGCGGTTCGACTACGCCAGCGGCTCGAAGACCGGCGTGCTCACGTTCACCTATGCCCTGCAGAAGGGCGAGACGGCGGCCCAGTTTGCCTCGGCCGTGGTCACCGATTCGGTCACGCTCCCGGCCAGCCCGAAGTCGTCGATCACCGACACGCTCGGCAACGCGGCCCTGTCGCTCTCGGCCACGCAGACCCAGCAGACGCGGCTCTATGCCCGCATCGTCTCCGACTGCGGCGTCGATCCGGCGATCTACGCCCTCAACGCGCCCGGGTTTGACGGCATCCTGAACTCCGTGTTCGGCCACACCGGCACCGATGCCGCGACGTTCGCCGCCCGCGTGGCGAGCCTCAAGCAGCGGATGGCCGGCGGCATCGCGAACCTCGGCCTCAAGGTCGTGGTGCTCGACCGCAGCGTGATGGGGCCGGACGAGGGCGCGTTCAGTGCGACCGCGGCCGGCGGCCCGACGATCTTCATCCGCAGCGACCTGCTTTCGGATCCGCCGGTGCCCGACCTGCTGCTCAACGTGTTCTGCGAGGAACTCGGCCACTTCACCGACTACACGCTGAACGCGGGCGTGGACACGGTCGGCGACGAGGGGGAACTCTACTCGGCCGACGTGCGGAGCATCCCGCTCAGCGACGCCGACCTGGCGCGCATCGCGGTCGAGAACGACCACGGCACGCTCGTCGTCAACGGGCAGACCGTCGCGGTCGAGTTCGCCTCGGTGACCAACGCGGCGACGACGGCGGCCTACACCGAGGGCGCCGCGGCGGTGAATCTCCAGTCGGCGATCTCGGTCGCCCGCAGCGGCACCGAAAACGTCACCACGGTCACGCTCTCGATCGCCTCGGCGGCGACCACCGACCGGATCTCCGTGCCCGGCACCCGTGCCGGCGGTCTCAACTTCGGCAGCACGCCGATCACGAACGGCGTGGCAGTGCCGGCTGCCGTCACGGCCTCCGGCACGTTCTGGCTCCCCAGCAGCGCGCTCGCCGGCAACCAGTGGAACTACTCGGTGACGTCGGCCGGCGTCTACACGTTCACGCTCGGCAGCAACGGCCTCGGCCAGACCACCGGCGCGGCCTCCGCCACCGCAGCCCAGCTGCTGCTCCGGACCATCAAGTACGACTCGACATCGCAGAATCCCGGCACTGCCGGCCGGACGCTGAGCTGGCAGGTGACCGCATCGGCCCCGCCGACCGCCAGTTTCAGCCAGACGCTCACGATCACGCCGGTGAACAACGCCCCGACGATCAACGTCGGAACCCCGACGGCCACGCTCGTCGAGGCCGCCTCCGGCAACGCTGGCACGAGCGCCTCGTCGAGCACGCTGACGCTGAACGACGTGGACGGCACGCCCAGCTACGACACGGCTGCGCTCGTGACGAACGGCTGGTCCACCACCGACTCCGGCCTCACCTACACGAAGAACGGCACCTACGGCACCGCCACGCTGACGATCGCGACCGGCGTCGTGAGCTACGCGCTCGACAACGCCCGCGCCGCGACCGACAACCTCACGACCGGCCAGACGGTGACCGATGCCTTCACCGTCTACGCCAAGGACAACGGCACGCCGCTGCCCGCCCAGACTGCGAATGCGCAGGTGACGTTCTCGATCCAAGGCCGCACCGACGGCGCTTCTCTCTCCGCCGGCACCGCATCGAACGGCCTCGTCGAGGCCGGCTACAACGTCGCCGGTGTCGCGGCTGCGACCGTGCAGCTCACGCGGAGCGGCAGCTACGACACCACCTGGCTCGGGAACAACGGCTGGAGCACGGCCGACGCCGGCGCCACCTACACCAAGAGCGGCACCTACGGCACGGCCACCCTCACGGTGGCGACCGATGTCGTCGGCTACGCGCTCGACAACGCCCGTGCCGCGACCAACGCGCTCACCCAGGGCCAGCAGGTCAACGACAACTTCGCCCTCCGGGCGACGCTCTCCGGCGTGACCGCCGATGCCACCGCCTCGTTCGCGATCACCGGCACGAACGACGCGCCGACCGTCAGCGCCGGCACGGCGTCGAACACGGTCGTCGAGTCCGGCTTCAACGTCGTCGGCGTCGCGGCTGCCACGCTGCAGGTGTCGAAGGCCGACGTGGATGGCACGGCCAGCTACGACGCCGCCGGCCTCGCGAGCCTCGGCTGGACCGTCTCCGGCGTGAATTACCAGAAGGTCGGCACCTACGGCACCGCCACGCTGACGACCGCGACGGGAGTGGTCTCCTACGCCCTCGACAATGCCAAGGCCGCCACCGAGGCCCTCAGCCAGGGCCAGCAGGTGAGCGACGACTTCACGATCCAGGTGACCGACGGCGTCGTCACGGCCCGGGCCAGCTGCTCGTTCCCGATCGTGGGCACGAACGACGCCCCGACGATCCTCGCAGCCGCCGCCTCCAACAACGTCGTCGAGGCCGGCTACAAGGTGGCCGGGACCGCCGTCGCCACGGTGCAGTTCACGAAGGCCGATGTCGACGGCACGGCCAGCTACGACGCCGCCTATCTCACGACGGCCGGCTGGGCCACTGCCAACGCCGGCGCGACCTACTCGAAGGCCACGACCTACGGCAACGTCGTGCTCACCACCGCCACGGGCGTGCTCAGCTACACGCTCGACGACACGCTCGCCGTCACCCAGGCCCTGACCACGGGCCAGCAGGTGAGCGACCAGGTCACGCTCCAGGTGACCGACGGAGTTGCCACGGCCATGGCCACCGCCACGATCACCGTCGTCGGCACGAACGACGCCCCGCAGCTCACCGGCACCCCGGGCATCGTCTACGACAGCAACCCGGACACCGACCTGATCGTCCTGAAGAACGACCTGATCCAGGGCTACACCGATCCCGAAGGGGATGCGATCTCGATCCAGAACGTGACCTGCGTGTCGCCGGGCATCGTGCACACGGTCACGCTCCTGCCGTCGGGCGACTACAAGATCACGCCGCGGCCGGCCTACGTGGGCGACGCAACGCTGGGCTACAACCTCGTCGACACCAAGTCGGCCGTGACGCCCGTCTCGCGCACCTTCTCCTTCAACGCCACGAACACGCCGCCTTCCGTGTTGTTCGGCGCCCAGACGCCGTCTCCGGTGAAGGAGGCCGGCGGCATCAACAACGGCGTGGCCGGCGTTCCGACCGCGACGATCCAGGTCACGAAGTCGGATCTCGAAACCACGGCCGTGTACGCGCCCGACCGGCTCCTGTCGAACGGCTGGCAGGCTGCCGCGGCCGGCACCTACACGTTTGGCGGCACCTACGGCACCGCCGTCCTCAACACTGCCACCGACAGGCTCACCTACACACTCGACGACGCCCGGGCCGTGACCAACGCCCTCAAGGCGGGCCAGGCCGTTTCCGAGACGTTCCCGATCTTCGTGACCGACGGCCGCAAGCTCACCCGGGCCGACGCCACGTTCGCCATCGTCGGCACGAACGACGCCGTCTCGCTGACCGGCACGCCGACGGTGTTCTCCGCCGGCGTCGAGGACACGACCTACGTCGTGACCGCGGCCCAGCTCACCGCCGGCTTCAGCGATCCGGATGGGACGGTCGTGAACGTCCGCGACGTCCAGTGCTCGACGGGCACCGTCGTCGATCGCGGCAACGGCACCTGGGCGATCACGCCGGGCGCCAACTTCAACGGCGTGGCCACGATCTTCTACAACCTGACCGACGACCTCGGCTTCGCCACGCCGGTCCAGGCGTCGCTCACCTTCACCGCCGTCCCCGACGCGCCGGTGATCAAGAACTTCGTGATCACGGCCTACGATCAGGCCTTCATCCGCGATCAGGTCGCCGTGCCGATCGTCCGCGTGGTCCGCTACGGCACCGACGGGACGGCGTTCTACGGCTACACCGATCCCAACACGAAGGCGGCCGTCGAACTCGGCAAGCTCGGCACGTTCGACCTGATGCAGACGTCGTGGGCCACCTTCCTCCCGCCGGTCGTCGGCTCGCCGAGCACCGGCACCACGGCCGCCGGCATCGCCGATCCGTTCGGCATCCGCAACGTGCAGGGCCTGTTCAACAACCTCAGCAACCCCGATGCGGCCACCTGGGGCGCGGCGTTCACGCCGTTCTGCCGGCTGAGCAACGCCGACTACAGCCACTACCTCAGCACCAACACGTCGGGGGCCACGCTGGACCTCTCGGCCCAGTACGCCAACCCGTTCACCACGGTCTACGACGCAGCGCCGCGCATGATCTCGCAGACGGTGGATTCGTACGACGCCATGAACCGCGTCGATGCGGCCTCCGGCGGCACCACGATCACCGACCACCTGATCTACCAGATCACCGATCTCGCCACCGGTCTGCCGAAGGTGGGCGGCTACGACGCCAGCGGCAACGCGGTCGCCGGCGGTCTGTACTTCAAGGAAGACTTCATCCGGAACCTCAACACGCTGCCGGGCGATCCCACGCTGACCGGCCTGCACACGCTGTTCGGCCAGTTCTTCGATCACGGCCTCGACTTCATCGGCAAGGGGGGCAACACGACCGCCGGCGTCAGCAGCAAGGTGGTGATCCAGCTCTCGCCCTCCGATCCGCTCTACGATCCGGCCCACGGCGTGACGAGCCTCACGATCTCGCGGGCCACGGTGAACAACCCGCAGGCCGCCGGTCCCGACGGCAAATTCCAGACGGCCGACGACATCCAGTCGCCGGGTCTCGACGGCATCTACGGCACCGCCGACGACGTGATCGGCCCGACGAACCCCGACTACGTCAACCACACCTCGCCCTACAT
>Ga0209189_1000873_pt1 | contig 23430 bp, 18 predicted proteins | sample C_130820_EF_Meta_FD_187308 | JGI IMG/M metagenome (GOLD analysis project Ga0209189, IMG submission 187308) | Freshwater microbial communities from Lake Croche, Canada to study carbon cycling - C_130820_EF_MetaG (SPAdes) (version 3) | ecosystem: Environmental > Aquatic > Freshwater > Lake... | reverse complement strand
GGCGTTGTTCCTGCGCGAGATCCCCGGGCGGATCCTCCCCGGCGGCCTCCTCGTGCTGACGTCGCCCTACACCTGGCTGGAGGAGTACACGCCGCGGGACAAGTGGATCGGGGGCCGCCGGGAGCACGGCGAGCCGCTGTCGACCTTCGCGGGCCTGCGCCGGTTCCTCGAGCCGGCGGTCGAGTTCGTTCACCGTCAGGACATTCCGTTCGTGATCCGGGAGACGGCCCGCAAGCACCAGCACACGGTGGCGGAGATGACGGTCTGGCGTCGGCGCTGACGGGCCTTCCGCCGCCGCCGCGGCACCGTGAGGCATCACCCCCGGGGTGGGTGCGTGCGGGACCGCCCGCCCGTGGTCTGGAAAATGCCGGCGGTCTGCTCACAGGCTGTGGACAAACAGCCTGCGGGATCGCCGGGATGCGATCACGGACGCGCAGCGTCCGTGAAAACCGGAGGTTTTCATCCGTGGAAAAACGTCCGGAGGACTTTTTCCACGGGCTGCTAAGATTTCGGGCGTCACCCGTCCCGCCCGCCCCCCGTCGGGGCCCCTCCTCCCGCCTTTCCTGTCATGCCAAACGAAGCGCCTTTCGACCCCTGTCGGCAGTGGCTCGGCATCGACGCCGTCGAACTCGGTGACTCCCGCCGTGTGCTCGGCGTGAAGCCCGACGAGCGGGATCCGCTGGTCGTGCTTCGGGCCGCGGAGGCGCGGCTCGCATTGTTGCGGAAGATCTCACCCGGGCCGTTCGAGCTGGCACGGACGGGGCTCGTGACGCGGGTCGAGGAGGCGCGGGAGAAAGTGCTCGCGGAGATCGCCGCCGCTCCGGCCCGTCCGGCAGCCCCGGCGACCGAGCGGTTCGCGATGCCGCCGCCGCCATCGACGCTCGGCGCCGCCGCGCCGCCGTCGCCATACGCCCACGTGGCACAGCCGGTCGCGGCCGGATTCTCCGCGCCGCGGCCCCCCGCGGCCCCCCAGCCGCCGGTGCCGGTCGCGCCCCCGGTGCCGGTCGCGCCCCCGGTGCCGATGCTGCCCGCCGGGGGCGAGCAGATCCGCATCCGCACCGCGGTCTACCGCAAGGAGACGCCCGTCGCCGGCATCGTGGCCGCGATGCTCATGCTCGCCGGTGTGGCCGGCGGCCTCGCCTACTACTTCATCGAGAAGGGAAAGCAGAAGCCGGAGGGCAAAAGCGAGGTTGCCGTCGCCGACACGGAAGCCGCCGGACCGATCGTCAAACCGGCCCCGAAGCCGCGGCCGCCCCGCGATCCGGTCTCCAACATGGAACGCGTGGATGACCGACGGGCCGTGCCCCCATCAGGCAGGGCCGGTGGCCAGGAGGACGACGACGAGAGCAGGCCATTCCGCGTGCCCGCGCCGGTGCCGCCGGCGCGGCCTGGCAAGGGAAAAAATGGCGGGAAGATGCCCGCCGCCGACACGGACGGCGACGGCATGGCCGGGGATGCCATGGCGGGGGACGGCATGACCGAGGACGGCATGGACGGCGCCGACATGCAGGCCGCCCGCAGGCCGATGAAGAGGCCCGGGCCCGTCGGCAAGCCGGTGACCGACAAGCCGGTCAACAACGCCGCCGAAAGGGAGGCGCTCGCGAAGCTCGACAAGCCGCTCGGCGAGGCTCTCCAGGCGCTGCGTGACAAGGACACCGAGCAGGCCGCCGCGATCCTCGAGAAGGCCATGACGCAGGCCGGCAAGGGGGCGGGGGCCGACCGCGTCGCCCGCTGGCAGGAACTGTCGGAATACTACAAGGGCTTTCTCCAGTTTCGCGAGCAGGCTCTCGAGACGGTGAAATCGGGCAACGAATACGACGTCAACAACCAGAAGGTGGCGATCGTGGAGGCCGACCGCGAGAAGGTGGTCTACCGTTCCGCCGGCGGCAACAAGACCGTCACCCGCGACAAGATCCCCGCGGGGATCGTGCTGGCGATCGTCACCAGTTGGTTCGGCGAAACGAAGGCGGCCAACCACCTCTATCTGGGCGCCTACCATCTCGCCAAGCCGGAGTCGGATCCTCCCCGGGCCCGCAGGGAGTTCGAGGCGGCCGAGGCCGGGGGCGCCGACGCCTCGGGCCTGATGCCGCTCCTCGACGATCCCCTGTTCACGGCAAAGGCGGAATAGCGGCGGCGGTCGGCCGGTCAGGCGATCGACGCGAGCACGGCGCGGAGCGACCGGGCGTCGAGCTGCACGGGGTTGCCCCGCATGCTCGCGCCGCCGGAGTTGTCGGCGAGCCAGTCGAGCAGCCCGCCATCGACGCCCAGCTCGGCGAGCCGCCCCGGCACCCCGGCCGTGCGGCAGAGCGCCGCGATCCGTTCGACGAACGCGTCGGCGGCGATGTCGTCGTCGGCGGCGGCCCCGGGATCGACCGCCCGCTCCAGCCGGGCGAAGTCGGCGGCCACGGCGGACCGGTTCACCCGCATCGCGGCGGGCAGCATCACCGCGCAGGCCAGTCCGTGCGGCGTGCCGAGGGCGACGCCCAGCGCGGCCGCGACGCCGTGGGCCATGCCGAGCCCCGAGTTGGCGAGCGCCATGCCGGAGACGAGCGCCGCGTGGCTCATGGCGCTCCGGTCCGCGGCCGCGGTGCCGCCGGCGAGCAGCCGCGGCAGGGCGTCGACGGCGCGGGGCAGGGCGTCGAGCACGAGCGCCCGCGGCAGCGGCCGGTGGAACCGGCAGATGAACGACTCGACGAGCTGCGTGACGCAGTCGAGGCCCGCCGCGGCGACCGTGCCGCGGTCGCACGACGCAGTCAGCTCGGGATCGACCAGCGCCGCCCGCGGCACGAGCAGCGGGCTGCGCATGCTCTTCTTGAACCGGCGACGCGGACAGGCGATGACGGCGTTGCGGGTGGCCTCGGCACCGGTGCCCGCGGTGGTCGGCACGGCGACGAGCGGCAGCGGTGCATGGCGGATCTGGAGGCCGCGGCCCACCCCCTCGAGGTGGTCGACGACGAGGGCGTCGAGATCGGCGGCGGCCGGCGTGACGGCGGGGAGGAGCGGCGCGAGGGCGGCGATCGCCTTGGCGAGATCGATCGTGGAGCCGCCGCCGCAGGCCACGAGGACGACGCCGGCCAGACCGCCGTCGGCCGCGGCCCGGGGCAGGCGGGCCAGCGCCGCGGCCACCTGGTCGACCGTCGGCTCGCCCGCGGTCGCGGCCACGAACTCCCCGGGGATCCCCGCGGCGGCGAGGCTCGAGAGGATCCGCTCCCGCGTGGCCCCCGCCGCGAGGCTGCGCGGGCCGCCGACGATCCAGGCCCGCGATCCGAGCGTCGCCACGATCTCACCCAGGTCGGCGAGCCGGCCGGCCCCGAAGCGGACGAGGGGCGGGGCGAGGAAGTCGTAGGCGTCGACGTCGGACGGCGGCATGATGGTATGGTAGCCGGTCGTCAGGCCGCGCCGCTCGAACCCGTCCGTCATCCGCCCGCTCCATGCCCTCCGCCCGCGACATCCCCCCCTGTCTGCATCCGATCCGGGGCTCGATCCGGCCGCCCGGATCCAAGAGCATCACCAACCGGGCGCTCGTCTGCGCGGGCCTTGCCCGTGGAGAGAGCCTGCTCACCGGGGCGCTCGACAGCGACGACACCCGCGTGATGGCCGCCGGGCTCGCGGCGCTCGGCATCGGCGTGGAGGCCGACTGGTCCGCCGGCGCGGTCCGCGTGCGTGGCTGCGGCGGCGCCGTGCCCGCGTCGGCCGCGACGCTCGACTGCGCCGCCAGCGGCACGACGATGCGGTTTCTGTCGGCGGTCTGCGGCCTCGGCTGCGGCACCTACCGGCTCGACGGCACGCCGCGGATGCGGAAGCGGCCCATCGGCGATCTGCTCGACGCCCTCGGCAGCCTGGGCGTGGAGGCCGTCGCCGAGAGCCCCGGTGGCTGTCCGCCGGTGGAGATCCGCTCGCGCGGCCTCGAGGGGGGCGAGACGCGGGTGCGCGGCAGCACCTCGAGCCAGTTCGCCAGCGGGCTGGCGATGGTCGCCCCGTGCACGCCGCAGGGCATGCGGATCGAGTTCGAGGGAACGCTCGTCTCGCTGCCCTATCTGGACATGACCCGGAAGGTGATGGAGGCCTTCGGCGCCCGCTTCAGCGTCGCGGCCCCGGGCTGGCGGATCGCTCCCACCGGCTACGTCGGCCGTGAGTACGCGATCGAGCCCGACGCGTCGGCCGCCAGCTACTTTCTCGCTGCCGCCGCGATCACGGGGGGCAGCGTGCGGGTGGACGGGCTTTCGCGCCGAAGCATGCAGGGCGACGTCGCCTTCGCCGACGCGCTCGGCCGGATGGGCTGTGACGTCGCCTGGGACGAGTCGGGGGAGGGGTCGGTCACCGTCAGCGGGCGGGCCGCACGAGGGATCGACATCGACATGAACGCCATCAGCGACACGGTGCCGACGCTCGCCGTCGTCGCCCTCTTCGCGGACGGGCCGACGTCGATCCGCAACGTCGCCCACATCCGCGACAAGGAAACGGACCGGATCGGCGACCTGGCCCGCGAACTCGAGCGACTCGGGGCGACCGTGCAAGAGTCCCCCGACGGCCTACGGATCGAGGCGGGCGGCGGCGACCGGCTGCACGGCGCGACGGTGGACACCTACGACGACCACCGCATGGCGATGAGCCTGGCGCTCGCCGGGCTGCGGGTGCCGGGGCTGCGGGTGGCCGACCCGGGCTGTGTGGGAAAGACATTTCCCGACTATTGGGAACGGCTCGACGCGATCACCGCGGCCCGGCCGTGACGGACGGTGACGCCGCCGAACCCGCCTGTCAGCGCTTGGCTGCCAGGAGGATCTCGGCCCGCTCGATGAGTTCATCGACGCGGTCGGGCCGCGGCCGCTCCTTCTCGGCGACCGCCGCAGCGGAGCCGTCGGCGGGGGTCGCCACGAACCCGCCACCGCAGTGCTGGCAGTAGACACGCCGGCCGAGCAGCGTGACCGCGATCATCAGACCGCGGCCGCAGACCGGGCAATGCTGGTGGTAGCTGACGTGGTTTTCCATCGTGCGACGCCTGCTGTGCTGGTGGAACCCGCGGGGCAGGTCACTGTGCTGAGATCTCGCTGCGCTGAGATTTCGCTGCGCTGAGATCTCGCTGTGCTGAGATCTCGCTGTGCTGAGATCTCGCTGTGCTGAGATCTCGCTGTGAAGGATTCCGACTGGTCCGGCTCGTCGTATGGTGCGTTGAATGGATCCAAGAAACGTCGATCGGCGGCATCGGCGTCGGCGTCGGCAGCGATCAGCCCGCCCGTCCAACCGGCCGGCCGAAACCCGCCGAAACCCGACCGACCCGAAGCGAGCCGTAGTGTAGGTTCGGCGACCCTCACGGGCAACGGAGCCGGGTGTGAGTTTTCCGTAAGTCGCGTGATTGCAGGCGTTTTTCGCGACGGAAACCCCATGGCATCCATCCCGCGCGCGAGCGTCGTGCAACGCGGGCCGACCGGCTCCGGGCCGGGCGTCGTATCCATGCGCGGATTCCGAATCCGGCGTAGAATGCGGGCCGCGAGTGCCGCGGAATGGCGGTACGCGAGACACGGCGGCGAAGGGAACCTTTCTCGGGGGGTCGCCGCTCAACGGGAGCGTTCGGCGGGAAGCGGCGGATGCCGCGCCGCCCCCGTGGACCCTGATCGCGGCCCCATGCTCGACGGATTGAGATGCTCTACCGACCGTGGTCCATCCTGCTCGTCGTCGTCTTCTGGTGCGTGACCACCGGCTGGCTGGTGGTGGAGAAGATTCTACCGAGCCTCGCCCCCGGCTCGCCCCCGGGCTACCAGGCGCTCTACGCGTCCGGGAATCGCCTCGCGCCCGTGGCCTGGACGGTGTCGTGGAACGACCTGCCGCTCGGCTACGCGACGAGCGAGGCGGTGCGGACCGAGGCGGGGGGCATGGAGGTGGAAAGCCTGCTTCACTTCGACCGCCTGCCGATCGACGAGATGCTGCCGGCCTGGACGAAGCTCCTGCTGCGGCCCACGGTGGCCCCGGGCACCACGCTCACCCTCGATGCCCGCAGCCGGATGGAGATCGACGCCGACGGCCACCTGCGCGCCTTCAGCTCGAAGGTGGACCTGCCGGGGACGGTCGATTGCGTGACCCTCGACGGCACCGTCGACGACGGCGACGTGAGCATCCTGATCCGCGCCCGTGACATGCGGTACACGACGGTGCGGCACCTGCCCGCCCAGCTCACGATCGGCAACGAACTGTCGCCCCAGGCCACCATTCCCGGGCTCTACCGCAACCGACGGTGGACCGTGCCGATCTACAGCCCCCTGCGGCCGGGGCACGCGCCGATCGAGATCCTCCACGCGCACGTCGCGGGCGACGAGATGATGGCGTGGGGCGACGACCTCGTCCGCGTGCACGTCGTGCACTACGCCGACGATCCGGCCGCGCATCGCGAGCCCCGCTGCCGCCTCTGGGTGGACCAGGAAGGGCGCGTGCTGCGGCAGGAGTCGGTGATGCTCGGCTCCAAGCTGGCCTTCGTCCGCCGCACCGACGACGACGCGCGGCGGCTCGTCGACGAACACCCACGGCGCGGCCCATGATCGAGTTCGACCACGTCACCCGCACCTACGGCCCGAAGACGGCCGTCTCCGACGTGAGCCTCGCCATCCCGCGGGGCGAGCTGTTCGCGCTGCTCGGGCCCAATGGCGCCGGCAAGACCACCACCATCAAGATGCTGGTGGGCCTGCTGCGGCCCTCCCGCGGCGCGATCCGCGTCTGCGGCCACGACGTCGTCAAGGAGCCGCGGCAGGCGCACCTCCACCTCGGCTACGTGCCCGACGAGCCCACGCTCTACGACAAGCTCACCGGCCGTGAGTTTCTCTGGTTCATCGCCGACATGTTCGGGATGCCGCGGCACACGGCGCGGGGCTGCATCGACCGGGAGATCGCCGCGTTCGAGCTGGGGGAGTTCGCCGACGACCTCGCCGAAAGCTACTCGCTGGGCATGAAGCAGCGGCTGGTGTTCGCCGCCTCGCTCCTGCACGACCCCGACGTGCTCGTCCTCGACGAGCCGATGGTGGGCCTCGACCCGCGGAGCGTACGGATCGTCAAGGACCTGCTGCGGGCGCGCACGCAGGAGGGGATGATCGTCTTCATGTCGACGCACACGCTGGCGATGGCCGAGGAGATGGCCGACCGCGTCGGGATCATGGTTCGCGGCCAGTTGCGGTTTCTCGGCACCGTGGCCGACCTGCGCGAGCAGGTGGCGATCGACGCGACCAACCTCGAGCATCTCTACCTCGAGCTCACCTCCGGCGGCCCCGCCGGCCGGCCCGGGGAGGACCGCGGCGACGGCCCCCGGGACGTGTCCTGATCCCGGGAGAGGGGCCCCGTCATGCGCACCGGATCCTGCACACCGATCTCGCCCGAAGCGGAGGCGAGAGTCTTCATGCGGCTGCGGGCGACGATCGCCTGGCACACGCTCCGCGGGATGCTCGCCGACTCGCGGCTGCGGGTGACGCTCGTCGCCGTGCTCAGCGTCGTCTTCTGGGGGGCGCTCTACGGCCTCTTCCACGAGGGCTTCTCCTTCCTCGACTCCATCCACGCCGAGGTGATCTCGCTCCTGTTCAACGCGTTTTTCTCCTCGCTGATGGTGATGCTCGTCTTCTCGACCGGCATCCTCCTCTACGGCAGCCTCTACTGCGGCTCCGAGGCGAAGCTCTTGCTCACGCTGCCCGCCCGCGCCGAGGCGATCGTGGCGCACAAGTTCCGCGAGGCGCTCTGGTTTTCCAGTTGGGGCTTCGTGCTCCTCGGGAGCCCGATGCTCGTCGCCTACGGCGTCGTCCGCGGTGCGCCCTGGACCTTCTACCTGCTGCTGCTCCCCTTCATGCTGGCGTTCGTGCTGATCCCCGCCACGCTCGGGGGCATCTGCTGCATCACGCTGGTGGCCTGGGCGGCGCGGCTGCGGGTCCACGCCCTCTCGGCCGGGATCGTCGTCGTCGTGGCGGCGGCGGTGTGGATGGGCTGGTCGATCGTGGCCAGGCCGCCCGCCGAGGGCGTGACGGGCGTCTGGTTCGAGGAGATGATGGGGCGGCTGGCCGTCACGGAGCAGAAGGTGTTCCCGAGTTGGTGGCTCTCGAGCGGCCTCATCGAGGCGGCCCGGGCCGACGGCGATCCCGCCGTGCGGTTGGCGACGCTCTGGGAGGCGGTGAAGTTCCTGGCGCTGCTCGTCTCCAACGGGATGCTCCTGCAGATCGTCTGCGGCTGGGTGGCGCGGGCGTGGTACCGGGCGGGCTACAGCGAGCTCGTCGGCGAGATGCCGGCCCGGCGGCAGCGACGGATCGCCTGGATCGACGAGGTGCTCTCGAACTCCGGCACCGCCGCGGGGCGGCCGCTGCGGCTGCTCCTCGTGAAGGACCTGCGGCTCTTCCGCCGCGACGTCTCGCAGTGGTCGCAGTTCCTCATCTTCTTCGGCCTGCTCGGCCTCTATTTTCTCAACCTGCGCTCGTTCAACTACAACAACGCCTACGCCGCGATGATCAGCTTCCTGAATCTCGCCGTGGCCGGGCTGATCCTCTCCACGTTCACGACGCGGTTCGTCTTCCCGATGATCAGTCTGGAGGGGCGGCGATTCTGGATCCTCGGCCTACTACCGGTGGCCCGCGACCAGATCGTCTGGTCGAAGTTCCTCTTCTCGTTCGTCGGCGGGCTCCTGCCCTGCTGCGGGCTCGTCTTCCTCAGCGATTCGATGCTCGGCGTGTCGGGCAACCTCATCGCCATCCACGAGGTCTGCTGCGTGATGCTCTGCATGGGGCTGTCGGGGATCGCCGTCGGGCTCGGGGCGCGGATGCCCGACCTGCGCGAGTCGTCGCCGGCGAAGATCTCGTCGGGCTTCGGCGGCACGCTCTGTCTCGTGCTCAGCTCGCTCTTCATCATGGTGGTGGTGATCGTCGCGGCGGTGCCGACGCACCTCTCCCTCGCCACGAGCGCGTTCCCCGCGGGCGCCCGCCGCGGCCTCGTGGCCTGGGCCACGAGCCCGCAGGGCTTCGCCGCGAGCCTGCTCGTCGTCGTGGCCCTAGGGCTCGTGGCCACGTTCGTGCCGCTCGTCGCGGGCATCCGCTCCTTCCGGCGGCTCGAGCCCTGACCGGGGCTGGGCGTCCCCCCCCAATGGCCTCCCGGCGGTGCTGCGGGCCCTGCGGCCGGGGCCTGTTACGTTCGGCCCACCGTCGCGGTTCAAGAGGGGGCGAGCTGGTATCGCCCCCGGGCGTGACCCTCCACGAGGCTGTCGCTGCGGCGTTCGCAGAGGTTTTGCCATGTCCAACCGCTTCGCATCAGGTGCTCCCTCGCGTTCGTCGCCGTCGCCGGCGTCGGAGCCGCCCTGTCCCGCGGTCGCGTTGCCGCGGATCGGGGCGGTGCAGTACCTCAACACCCGGCCCCTCGTCCACGGGCTCGCTGGCCGGGGCGTGCGGGTGGAGTACGACCTGCCGAGCCGGCTGGCCGACCGGCTCGCCGCCGGCACGCTCGACGTGGCGTTGATCCCGTCGATCGAGGTCTTCCGTGGCGACGGCTACCGCGTCGTGTCCGACGCCTGCATCGGCTGCCGCGGTCCGGTGATGAGCGTGAAGCTCTACTTCCGCACCCGTCCCGGCGACGTGGCGACGCTGGCCGTCGACGAGGGTTCGCGGACGAGCGCCACGCTCGCCCGGATCCTCCTGGCGGAGCGGCACGGCGTGCGGCCGCAGGTCGAGATCCTCCCGATCGGGGCGGGACTCGCCGACACGGCGGCCGACGCCGTCCTCCTGATCGGCGACCGGGCGATCGGCGGCCAGCGGGGCAGCTTCCAGCTCGTCTGGGACCTGGGGGACGAATGGGTGCGCTGGACGGGGCTGCCGTTCGTGTTCGCCGTCTGGGCGGCCCGGCGGGGCGTCGACGTCTCCGCGGTCGAGCCGTTGCTGGCCCAGGCCCGCGACTCGGGCCGCTCGCATCTCGCCTCGATCGCGGCGGTCGAGGCTGCGGCCCACGGGCTCACGGTGCCGCAGTGCCTCGGCTACCTGCGCGACAACCTGCACTACGACGTCGGCCCCCGCGAGCGGCTGGCGCTTGGACGGTTCTACCGCCACGCCGAAGCGCTCTCCCTCGCTCCCGCGGGGCTCGACGTGGCCGCGACGATCGGGGCGGCGGTATGATCGGCGGCCGCCCGATCGCCGGGCGGGTCTCTCCTCGGACGCACGAGCCATGACAGCCTCGATCCAGCCGATCCCGTCGCTCCTCGAAGACGTCGTCGCGGGCCGCCGTCTCGCCGCCGCCGACGCCGTGCGCTTGCTCGAATCCCGCGACCTCGCGGCGATCGGCCGGGCCGCCGACACGGTCACCCGCCGGCTCCATCCCGAGCCCTTCCGCACCTACAACATCGACCGCAACATCAACTACACGAACGTCTGCACGGCGGTCTGCGACTTCTGCGCCTTCTACCGGGGCCCCAAGTCGCCCGAGGGCTACGTGCTCGACCGCGGGGTGCTGCTCGAGAAGATCGCCGAGACCGTGGCGGTGGGCGGCGACCAGATCCTGATGCAGGGGGGCCTGCATCCCACGCTCACGCTCGAGTGGTATGAGGAGCTTCTCCGCGACATCAAGGAGCGGTTCCCCGAGGTCAACATCCACGGCTTCTCGCCGCCGGAGATCCACCACTTCACGAAGGTCTCCAAGCGTCCGCTCCGGGAGGTGCTCGAGCGGCTCGCCCGTGCCGGCCTGGGGTCGCTGCCCGGCGGTGGCGGGGAGATCCTCGTCGACCGGGTGCGGCTGGCGATGACCCGGGGCAAGGTGCTCACCGACGACTGGCTCGAGGTGCACCGGCAGTGGCACGAGCTCGGCGGCCGCAAGCACGGCACGATGATGTTCGGCCACATCGAGACGCTCGCCGAGCGGATCGAGCATCTCGAGCGGCTGCGGCTCCTGCAGGACGAAACGGGGGGCTTCACGGCGTTCATCTGCTGGACGTTCCAGCCGGAAAACACCGAGATGGCCGAGATTCCGCCGGCCGGCCCCTTCGAGTACCTGAAGACGCAGGCGGTGGCCCGCCTCTATCTCGACAATTTCCCCAACATCCAGTCGAGCTGGGTGACGCAGGGGCGGGAGATCGGCCAGCTCGCGCTGCTCTTCGGTGCCAACGACATGGGCAGCCTGATGCTCGAGGAGAACGTCGTCAGCGCCGCCGGCACCGTCCACCACCTCACGCTCGAGCAGATGCGGTCGGCGATCCGCGAACTCGGCTACGTGCCCCGCCGCCGCAACGTCTTCTACGAACTCTTCGAGGACGACGATCAGGCCGTGGAGCCCGCGGCGGCCGATCCCGCCCGGGAGAAGGCCCGGGGCGTCAAGCTGCCCGTGGCGTCGTCGCTGCCGTGAGCGGGGCGGCAAAGCGATCGGCTGGCGGCACGGCCGGCGCTCAAACGAGCGTCATGCCCGACGGCCCCGCCGCTGCCAGCGTCGCCGACAGCAACGCCGGCGGCATGTCCGCCATCGCTGCATTGGCCGGCTTCACGCTTCGCGCCCGGCACGTGCTTCCGATGACCGGGGATGCTACCCTCGGGCGGGATGCCGGCAGCCGTCGCGGCGACCAACTCGAAAACGGCTGGGTGCGGGTGGAGCGGGGCCGCATCGTGGCGGTGGGGGGCGGTCCACGGGGAGCCCGCGACGCCGCGCGGGCCGGCGGCCCCGTCGTCGATCTGGGTGAGGCGATCATCCTGCCGGGCCTCGTCAACGCCCACACCCACCTCGAGTTTTCCGCGCGCGAGTCGCCGCTGCCCGCCGGCGGGGGGCTGCCCGACTGGATCGGCCGCGTGGTCGCGCTCAAGCGGCAGGCGGCGGCTGAAGGCGGCGCTGCCGGCGACGCGGGCGCCGCCGCTGCGGCCCCCCGGGCCGCGGCGATCGCGCGGGGGCTCGCCGAGTGCGGCCGCGGGGGCGTAACGACGGTCGGTGAGATCGCCACGGGGCTCGACGGGCTCGTGCCCATGCCCGCAGGCGGCCCGCGGCTGCGGGTCTTCCGCGAGGCCCTCGGGCTCTCGCTCCCGGCGATCGCCGCGTCCTCCCGCGGGCTCGCCCGCGATCTCGACAGGCTCGCGGCCGCGGGCCTGACCACCGGCATTTCGCCGCACGCCCCCTACAGCGTCGGCCGGCGGCTCGGCCGGCGGCTCATCGACCGCGCCGTCGCCGGCCGGCTGCCGGTGGCGATGCACGTGGCGGAGAGCCGTGAGGAGCAGGAGCTGCTCGCGACCGGCCGCGGCCGGTTTCGTGATCTGCTCGAGTCGCTCGGTGCCTGGCCCGAGGTGGGGGCCGAGCTGCTCCCGGCGGCCGAGTGGATCTCCCTGCTCGCCCTACCGCCCCGCGGGGTCGTCGTGCACGGCACGTTCCTGCCCGAGGATCCTGCGGCGTTCGCCCGGCTCGTGCGCCACCGCGACCGGCTCGCCGTCGCCGTCTGCCCGCGGACGACGCGGGCCCTCTCGGGCATCCTGCCGCCGGTGCGGGATTTTCTCGACGCGGGCGTGCGGGTGGCGATCGGCACCGACAGCCGGGCGTCGAACCCCGATCTCGATCTGCTGGCCGAGTGCCGCACGCTCGTCGAGGCGGGGCTCGCGAGCCCGCTTGAATCGCTCGTGATGGCCACGCGCGGAGGCGCGTTTGCACTCGGGCTCGAGCGTCGGGTGGGGCGGCTCGCGTCGGGCATGGCGGCCGACATCGCGGTGCTCGCGCCGGCCGGCGTCGCGGCCGATCCCTTCGCTGCCGCGGTCGCCGCATCGACCCGCGTGATCGCCACGCTGCGATCCGGCCGCCTTGTCGCCGATGGTCTCGCTGCGTGCCGACTCGCTGACGGCCGCAGCTCCCGCTGATTCGCCGACGCTTCCACGGCGGCGTGAGCTCGGGAGCGTGTCGCGCGGATGAGATCGCACATACGTGATCGCGCATGCGCGATCCGACAGGTTCTCCACCGCGGGCGACGGCCGCGTGGTCTGCGGCGGGGAACGGGCCGCGAGGACAATGTCTTCGCGCGGACGGCCACACGGCTTCCGTGATCGGCAGAATCGTCAGGGTCGCCGGCCGGCGATCGGCCGCGCTCTGTGCCGGTTCCAGTGCGGCCGAGCCGCGCGTTCATCGCAGATTCTGCGACGGATTCCCCCTCGGGGCGACGGGGCATCTGCACCCACGTCGCGAGGGGTGGGCCGGACAGGCCGCAAAGCTCCTAATTTCAGCTTTCTCGCGTGTCAATAAAAAATCGCGAGGATTTTGTTTGCATTGTTGACAGTTTTCTCAATGTCAGTACTTTGTGGCGAGTTTCTGCAAACAGCCAGGAAAATCTTTTGTCACGATGTTTCCGGCTGTTTTGCGGGCGTTCTGGACAGATGCTGCGGCCTCCGGCGGTCGATTCGAACCTTTCACCTGGGACCTCCATCCATGACCGGCCGTGACCGCAGACATACTTTTTTTTCGCGGGAAACCTTCTTTCCTAAAGCGTTTTCGGGCGCGCGGGGCGGTGGTGCCGGCGGTGTGGCCGGTGGCGCGGTTGCCCGTGCGGCCGCTCGCGGGGCACCTGTCCACGGGGCGGGCGACGCTCGTGTGACGCAGGCTGCCTCGCGACTGACGGCGAGGCGATTCGCGTCGCTGGCATCATCGTTCGTCGGCGTGGCGGCGCTCGCGATCGGCGGGCTCCTGACGGTGGCGATCGTGTTCTGATCGTGGGTCGGTGGCTGGTGGGGGTGGCTGGTTGGCGGGCTTTTCGTTCTTCAACGTGCAAAGGATGCACCCATGTTGACGCGTTTCCGGGCGATGAGTGGATCGCAGCGGCGCGGGGGAATCTTGTTCCCGGCCATGCCGGCCGGCTTCGTGCGGACGGCTCTGGCCGCCGCGGTCATGCTCACCACGTCGATCACGTGTTCGTCCGCGACCGCGCAGACGACGAGCATCACCGGCTCGAGCTTTTCTGGCTCACAGACGTTCGACGCCACGAGCGGCACGGCCGTGATCACCGGCAACGCCACGCTGTCCGCCAACACGACGTTCAACCTCGGCTTCCAGATCGACTACCTCGTCGTCGGCGGCGGCGGCGGCGGCGGTGTGGCCGTATACCCCAGTTCCAGTCTCACGTCCGGCAATGGCGGCGGTGGCGGTGGCGTCATGCAAGGAATCGCTTTTCTGTCGGCCACCGCTGACGTGACGATCGGTAATGGCGGCGTTGGCTCGAGCGACTCCAGCTCTGACGGCGGTTCCGGTGGGAACAGCGGTCTTACGATAGGCTCGCTGTCGATCACGGGCGCTGGTGGAGAGGGAGGCGTGTCGTACGGCGACGGCGGCGCTTCCGGAAACGGCAATTCCGGGGGCAGCGGGCCAGGAGGGGGCGGCGGTGGTGCGGGATCGACTGGTGAGAGTGGACCGAGCGGCGCGGGTGGAATCGGCGTCCTGTGGACTTCATTCCCGAACGCAACCTACTACGGCGCGGGTGGCGGTGGCTTGGGCGGGACGGGCGGTGAAACCGGCGGTGGCAGCGGCGGCGGCACCAGTGGGGGCTCCGGAACCGACGCACTCGGTGGCGGTGGCGGTGCGGGCGATGATGGTGGAACGGGCGGCGACGGTGGCTCGGGCACCGTGAAGTTCGCCTACCTCGGCAGCCAGACCGGCACGGCGACGAATGGCACGCAATCGGCCGGCACGGGGCCGGCCGCCGGCTACACGGTGGTGGACTATTCGACCGTCGGGTCGGGTTCGTTCGAGATCACGTCGGCACAGCTCGCAAGCCGGCTCGCCGCCACGCTCACTGGCACTCTCACGGGCTCGGGCGGCCTGACGTTCGCCGGGCCGGGCACGCTGACGCTCACCGGCAACAACACCTACACGGGTGCGACGCAGGTCACTGGGGGCACGCTGCTCGTCAACGGGGCCATCACGGCGACGAGCCTCACGACCGTCAGTTCCGGTGCCGTCCTCGGCGGCACGGGCTCGATCGTCAACGTGGTGCAGATCCTCTCGGGCGGCACGGTGTCGCCGGGGACGGCCGCCGGGACCGGGATTCTCACGCTCGGGAGCCTTTCCGGAACGGATTACTCGATCGCGATGGGCATCACGGGCACCGCCGCGAACCAGTATGACAAGATCGTCACGACAGGAAACCTGAACTACTCCGGGGGCACGCTGCGGCTCTCGATGACGGGCACCTATGCCAACGGCACCTCATGGGATCTGTTTGACTTCGCCTCCCAGTCGGGCACGTTCGCCGGTGTCTCGCCGATGGTCGCGGACCCGGCCTACAACGGGCTCGCCTGGGGCCTCGCGACGAACAGCACGAGTGTTTTCGACCAGCGGTACGGCGGGGGCGTCTGGCTTTCCGACTGGAGCAGCGGCGGCCAGCGATTCATCTTCAACCAGTCAAACGGCGTCTTGACCGTCGTTCCTGAGCCCTCGACGTTCGTGATGGCGGGTGCCGGTATCGCTGCCCTCGCGGCGATACGGTGGCGGCGGCAACGCCGCCGCACTGCCGCGGCACGTGAGGGAGCGGCCGCCTCGTCGGCGTCCTGAGCCCGGCGGCACAGCCTGCTACAGCCGGCAATTCGCGATCTGGGTCTCGATGATCGCCGAGGCGCCGATCTGCTCGAGCTGCTCCATGATCGCGTGCGCCTCGCTCCGCTTCACCATCGACCGCACGGCGCACCAGGCGGGATCCTCGAGGCCGCTCACCGTCGGCGAGTTGAAGCCCGGCGTGATCCGCTCCGCCTCCGCCAGCCGGGACCGCGGCACGTTGTATTCGAGCAGCGACCAGGAGCGGGCGATCACGATGCCCTCGAGCCGCCGCACGATCCGGTCTGCCGTCGCTGGGTCGCGGACGGAGGAGTTTTGCACGAGCACCGTCTCGTAGCGGCCGATCTCGTCGAGGATGCGGAGCCGGTTGGCCGCGAGCGTCGAGCCGGTCTCGACGAGATCCACGATCGCGTCGGCCACGCCGAGCGACACCATGATCTCGACCGAGCCGGAAAGCTCGACGAGATGGACCTCCACGCCCCGCTCCGCCAGCCACTGCCGCGTGATCCGCGGGAAGCTCGTGGCCACCCGCTTGCCGGCGAGCTGCCGCGGGTCGTGCACGGGCGAATCGGCCCCCACGCAGAGGGCCAGCCGGCAGGAGCCGATGCCGAGGTCGAGCCGGTGGACGAGGGGGGCGCTCGACTCGGCGACGAGATCGGCCCCGGTGATCCCCAGGTCGATCGCCCCCTCCGCCGTGAGCACGGGGATGTCGTCGGTGCGCAGGAAGACGACCTCGACGGGCATGTCGCGGCAGCGGGCGAAGAGGCTCCGCTCCGTGCGGCGAAACGACACGCCCGCGTCGTTGAGCAGCTGCGCCGAAATCTCGGCCAGCCGGCCCTTGCTCGGCACGCCGATCCGCAGGAGCGGGGCGGGGGGAGATTCGTTCACGATGCGGCTCCCGGGGCCTCTGGCCCGGCTGCAGCCGCTCGGGACGCCTTTTCGTCGAGGCCCGACACGCCGAATCTCCGGGCCAATTCCGCCTCGACCTGCGCGAGGCCGATGCCCCGGCAGGCGAGGAGCACGAGCAGGTGGTAGACGAGGTCGGCTGCCTCGGCGACGACGCGGGCGTCGGGCTCCGCGGCGGCGGCCTCCACGACCTCCCCGGCCTCCTCCGTCACCTTCTCCCCGATCGCGGGCACGCCTCCGGCGAGGAGCCGGCTGGTGTAGGATCGGGAAGCGGAGTCGCCCTTGCGCGACTCGATCACGCGTTCCAGTTCCCCGAGGGTGTCTCCGAGCCGCTGCATCGATGGTTCCACGCGGACCTGACGACGGGACGCCCCGCCCGGAAGCCCCGGCCGGGCCTCCAACTCTACCATGCCCGCCCGGCGCGGCGACCGCCGCCCGGCGGCTGCCCGCCCCGACGCTCGGCGACGATTGCTGGATCCTCTCCGGCCCCACCGCGTCGGGCAAGACGGCGCTCGCGATCGGCCTGGCCCGGCGGCTCGACGCCGAGATCGTGAGCGTGGATTCGATGGCCGTCTACCGCGGCCTCGACATCGGCACCGCCAAGCCCTCCGCCGCCGATCGCGCGGCCGTGCCCCACCACCTGGTGGACGTGGTCGAGCCGGCCGAGTGCTACAGCGTGGCCCGCTGGCTCGCCGCCGCCGCCGATGCGGTGGAGTCGATCCGCGGCCGCGGCCGCCGCGTGCTCTTCGTGGGGGGCACGCCGCTCTATCTGCGGGCGCTGCGGGACGGCCTCGATCCGCTTCCCCCCGCCGACCCGGCCGTGCGGCTGGGCCTCGCGGCGGAGATCGAATCGCTGGGCAGCGAATCCCTCCACGCCCGACTCGCCGGGCTCGACCCGGCGGCGGCCGCCCGAATCCATCCCCGCGACGGCCGCCGGATCGTGCGGGCGCTCGAGGTGGCCGGGCAGGGGGGGGCGGGCCGGGCGACGGCCTGGGCCGCGGGGTCCCCGCCGCCGGTCGCGTTCGCCCGGCAGATGATGGTGATCGACCTGCCGCGGCGGCTCCTCCGCGCGCGGATCGACCGCCGCGTCGAGGAGATGTTCGCCCGCGGGCTCGTCGCCGAGACGCGGTCGGCCGCGGCGCGGCCCGGCGGCATCGGCGCGACGGCGGCGCAGGCCGCGGGCTACGCCGAGGCGATCGAGCTGATCGCAGGCCGCATGGATCTCGCCGCCGCCGTGCTGCAAGTGCAAAGCCGCACGCGGCAGCTCGCCAAGCGGCAGCTCACCTGGCTGCGGAGTTTTCCCGACGCGGTGTGGATCACGGCGTGATGACGCACTCCGAGACACACGGGGAGGGTTGCCCTGTCATCGAGCCGGGCCCGCCGGCCAGCGGACCAAAGATGGCGGAGCGCAGACGACTCGCTCTCGCTTCAATCATTCGATCAGTCGGGTGGAGGGGCTGCCCGTTGCCCCGTGAGCCGATGTAGACGGCCAGCGCAGGCAGGATGCCGAAGCGCAGACGTCTCCGAGCGAGCTGAAGGCTGGAAGCCGGAAGCGAGCGTCCGGCGAGCGGGGCGACGGGCAGCCCCGGCCCACGCACGTACGGAAAAGACCGGATAGACGGCGGTTTTCAAGGACGCCGCGCGTCCGGGATCGCATCCGTACGACTGAGTCCACGTGCCGCGGCCTGCTATCACAAGACGTGCTAGCACCGGATGTTGGGGTCGGAGGGGCGGCGGGACCACAAAATCGGAAAATTGCTTGCTCTGGGGTTGCGTCGCGATACGTTCTCGCCCGTCGCGACTGCGGCCCCCGTCACACGGGGCTGCAGGGTGCGGCAACGGAAGGATCCGTTCGCAGGGCTCCTCACGGAGCCGGTTGGTTCGGTTCGAGGCTCGAACGACGGACTAGGCCCGGTGCCCCTGGGGGGTGCCGGCCCGGTGCCCGGATGGCACCGCCCGCCGTGGAGGCCCCGACGGTACGACGGTCGGAGCGTCAGGGACGACGCAGCCGCGTTCACGCGACTCCCGCAGGGGGCCGCGGCGGGCCGCGGCATGGGTCCCTGGCGGTCGCCGCCGGGCCGGGGGGCGGACACGGGGGCGGAGGTCGGACGGCAGTGCCGGGGGTCGCTCCTGACCACCCCGTCGCCGGGTCGGCCGGCATGATGCCGGCGGACGCTTCATCAAGGAAACCTCATGGCTGCCAAACCCCTCATCGGCATCAACACCGACTACCGCTCCACCCGCAAGGAGCATGCGGCGCTCTCGTTCGTGGCCGCCGGCTACTACGACGGCATCACCGCCGCCGGCGGCATCCCGGTGATCCTGCCGCCACTGGCCGACGAGGACGACGTGATCCGCCTGCTCGACCTGCTCGACGGGGTGGTGATGGTGGGGGGGGCGGACATCGATCCACGCCGCGACGGCTACATGCCCCATCCGGCGGTGCGGCCGATGGACGCGCGGCGCGAGGACTTCGACCGCATGCTCGCCAAGCACATCTGCGCCCGGCACATGCCGGTGCTCGCGATCGGGAGCGGCATGCAGCTGCTCAACGTCACCGAGGGGGGCACGCTCTTCCTGCACATCCCCGAGGACCTGCCCAAGGCGCTGCCCCACAAGGATCCGCTCGACCAGGCCCACCGCCACGCGCTGGTCGTGCAGCCCGGCTCGGCGATGGAGCGGGTCTACGGTGACGGCGAGATCCGCGTCAACAGCATGCACCACATGGCGATCGACGACGTCGCCGCGAGCTTCAAGGTGACGGCGCGGGCGCCGGACGGCGTCATCGAGGCGATCGAGAGCGCCGTCGAGGGCTGGGTGGCGATCGGCACGCAGTTCCACCCCGAGGCCGAGACGGCCTCGGCGCTCGACGTGAAGATCTTCGAGGAGTTCGTCGTCGGCATCACCGGCGAGGTGCCCGAGATGAAGCTCGTGGCCTGACCCGGCCTCAGCCGGGAAACCGCACCTTGTGGATCTCGATGGCGGGTCCGCCGGTCGCCTGACGCGGCCGGCGGGCCCGCTGTTTTTCCACGACGAGGCCGGCGGCGCGGGCGGCCGGGGCGAACGCGGCGGCGTGCTGACGGCAGGGGTCGGCGACGAGCGCCAGCCCCCCGGGGCGGAGCGTGCGGGCGATCACCGCGGCGAGCGCCGCGGCGTGGTGGGGCTCGTAGAGCACGTCGGCCGCCACCACCATGTCGTGCCGCGGCAGGTCGGCCGGCGGATTCCGCCAGTCGATCTCCCGGGTGACGAGGGGCCCGAGGCCGTTCCGCGCCGCGTTGTACCGCACCCCTTCGAGGGCGGCCGACTCGTAGTCGGTGGCCGTGACGGCGAACCCCGCCTTCGCGGCCACGAGGGCCGGCAGTCCCAGGCCGCAGCCCAGCTCGAGGAGCGTGCGGCCCCAGCCGTCGAGCGCGGCGAGCTCCTCGGCCAGCACGATCGCCGACTCCCAGACGTCGGCCCAATAGGGGATCCGCTCGTCGTCGGCGAAGGCCTGCAGGTCGATGAGCGACTCCATGTCGGGGGGCCGCCAGATCGAGAGCGTCAGGCCGGCGACGTCGATGCGTCGTTCCACCGGCGAGAACCGTTCGAAGCCCATCGTGTCCGTCCTGCGGCGTCGGGAGGCCGGTCCGGTAGTCGGCCGGCGGAGCGGCACGATACCATGGTCGGCCGGTGTCCGGGCCTCCGGCCGCCCGCCCCGCCCGCGCCACCTCCGGCCCCCCGATGCTCACCGACTACGACCTGCACCTGCTCGGTGAGGGACGCCACTGGAAGAGCTACGAGAAGCTCGGCGCGCAGCTCCAGGTGAAGGATGGCATCGCCGGCGTCAACTTCGCCGTCTGGGCGCCCAACGCCGACCGGGTCGGCGTCGTCGGCGACTTCAACGGCTGGGACGGCCGCGCCAGCCCGCTCGCCCGCCGCGGGGCGGGGATCTGGGAGGGATTCGTGCCGGGCATCGGCGCCGGCACGCTCTACAAATACCGCGTGCACTCGGGGGGATCCTTCGTCGACCGGTCCGACCCCTACGGCTTCGGCGCGGAGGTGCCGCCGCGGACCGCCTCGAAGGTGATCGACCCGGGCGACCACCGCTGGGGCGACGACGACTGGATGGCCGCGCGGGGGACGCGCAACGGCCTCGCCGCGCCGCTCGCGATCTACGAGGTGCACCTGGGGAGCTGGCGGCGGCCCCACGGCAGCCAGCACGGCTGGCTCACCTACCTCGACCTCGTCCGCGAGCTCGTGCCCTACTGCGTGGAGATGGGCTTCACGCACGTGGAGTTTTTGCCCCCCACGGAGCACCCGCTCTCCGCGAGCTGGGGCTACCAGACGATCGGCATGTTCGCCGCCACGAGCCGCTTCGGCCCCCCGCGGGACTTCATGGCGCTCATCGACGCCCTCCATCAGGCCGGCGTCGGCGTGATCATCGACTGGGTGCCGGCCCACTTCCCGCGCGACGACCACGGCCTGCGCCGCTTCGACGGCACGGCGCTCTACGAGCACGAGGATCCGCGCAAGGGGGAGCACCCCGACTGGGGCACGCTGATCTTCAATTACGGCCGCAACGAGGTGGCCAACTACCTCGTGTCGAGCGCGCTGTATTGGCTCGACCGCTACCACGTCGACGGGCTGCGGGTGGATGCCGTGGCCTCCATGCTCTACCTCGACTACAGCCGGCGCGAGGGGGAGTGGGTGCCCAACCGGCACGGCGGCCGCGAGAACCTCGAGGCGATCGAGTTTCTCCGGACGTTCAACGAACAGGTCCACGCCCACCACCCCGGCGTGCTCACGATCGCCGAGGAATCGACCTCGTGGCCCGGCGTGTCGCGGCCGACCTACACGGGTGGCCTCGGCTTCAGCCTCAAGTGGAACATGGGCTGGATGAACGACACGCTCCGCTACATGCGGCACGACCCCGTCCACCGCAAGTACCACCATGACGAGCTGACCTTCAGCCTGATCTACGCCTTCCACGAAAACTTCCTCCTCCCGCTCTCCCACGACGAGGTGGTGCACGGCAAGGGGGCGCTCCTGGCGCAGATGCCGGGCGACGATTGGCAGAAGTTCGCCAACCTGCGGCTGCTCTACACCTACATGTGGTGCCACCCGGGCAAGAAGCTGCTCTTCATGGGGGGCGAGTTCGGCCAGTGGCACGAATGGAACTTCGACGGCGGCCTCGACTGGGACCTGCTCCGGTGGGACTCCCACCGCGGCCTCTCCCGCACCGTCGCCGACCTCAACGCGCTCGTGCGGCGCGAGCCTTCGCTCCACGAACTCGACTTCGACGGCAGCGGCTTCGAGTGGATCGACTGCCACGACTGGCAGAACAGCGTGGTGGCGTTCCTGCGCCGCAGCCGCGACCCGCACGACTTCCTCGTCGTCTGCTGCAACTTCACGCCGGTGCTGCGGCGCGACTACCGGGTGGGCGTGCCCGAGGCGGGCGTCTACCGGGAGGTCTTCAACGGCGACGCGGCCTGCTACGGTGGGAGCGGTGCCGGCAACGGCGGCATGGTGGAGTCGTCACCCGTGCCGCATCACGGCCGCGGGCATTCGCTCACGCTCACGCTCCCGCCGCTCGCGGCGGTGGTGCTCAAGCCGGCGTGACCGGCGCTGCGTGATCGGCGCTGCGTGACCGGTGCGGCCGGCCGGATCTCGATCCGGCCGCGCGGCTCCTCGGGCTCGGCGTCACTCGTTCCCCTCGCGGGAAACCCGCGGGGGCCGCTTCCACTCGAGCCGGTTCCGCTTGTCCATGCTCTCGAGGAGGCCGCGGAACGCCTGCGACGTCTCGCGCTCGGCCACCATCCCGATCCGGCGCCGGTCGCCACGGGCCTCGAGAAACTTCTCCTGGAGCGTGGCCGTGGAAGGGTCGAACTCGACGAGCCGGATCACGTAGCACACGGTCCGCGGTTCGTTGAAGGCGACGGCCACACCCCCCGGCTCGAGGGCGAAGACGGCCCGCATGAACTCGTCCCCCGGCATCGACAGGGCTTCGGGCTGCGAGAGCGTGGGCTCGCCGCCGGCCGCCATCGGGCCCGCCTCGAGCCACGAGAAGGGGCCCACCTTCACGACGGCCTGCGTCGCGGTCTTCCCCGCCGCGGACGGCTTGGCAGCCTCCGCCGCTGCCTCGAGCGACGGGGAGGTCTTGGCCTGGCGGGCGATCTCGTCGGCGTGTCGCCGTGCGAGCCCCCGCCCTTCGAGGATCCGCCACGCCCGTTCCACGACCGGCTTGGCCAGTTCGAACGACGGCGTGAACTCCGGCTGGTCCTCCGTCTTCCAGGAGAGGTAGCGATTGCCCTGCACGTCGCCGGAGCGGATCGGCCGCCAGGTCAGCCCCCCGGCGCCGAACATCTGATCGCGCCAGAGCTGCTGGCGGAAGCCGAAGCGGCTGCGCGGGTCGGCCATAAACTCATAGCTGCCGCCGATCCCCCCCTCGGCCACGGCCTGCCCGGCGTCGACGAGGCCCGACTTGCCGAAGGTAAGCCCCTGCTTCTCGGCGATCACGGCGAGGTCGGGCGGTCGCGGCGCCGCCACACCCGCCGGCCGCCGCGCCTGCCACAGGGCGTAGTCCTCGGCGAATCCGCTCACGTCGGCGGAGACGCGGTTGAAGATCTCGTCGATCCTGCCCGCAGCACGGCGGCCCGCGAGTTCCTTGCGGATGTCGTCCTTGACCTTGTCGAGCGGCTCGAATTGCGCCGGATCCTCGGCGGCAGCCTCGCCCGCCGGCTTGTCCGCGGCCTTCTCGGCCGGCTTCTCGGCCGCGGGTGCCGTCGCAGCGGGTGCCGTCGCGGCGGCATCGCTGGCAGGCTTCACCGCCGGGGCCGCGGGCGTGGCCGGCGCGGCAGGTGCTGCCGGCGGGGCCTGGGCAGCCGGGGCGGGCTGCTTGAACGCCACCGCCTTGAACGGCGAGTCGCCCTTGGCCGCGCCCTTCGGCGCGTCGGCGGGCTTGGCGTCAGCGGGCTTGGCGTCAGCGGGCTTGGCGTCAGCGGGCTTGGCGTCATCCGCCGGCTTTTCATCGGTCGCCGGCGGCTTGGCGCGGAA
>Ga0209189_1000872_pt1 | contig 23437 bp, 23 predicted proteins | sample C_130820_EF_Meta_FD_187308 | JGI IMG/M metagenome (GOLD analysis project Ga0209189, IMG submission 187308) | Freshwater microbial communities from Lake Croche, Canada to study carbon cycling - C_130820_EF_MetaG (SPAdes) (version 3) | ecosystem: Environmental > Aquatic > Freshwater > Lake... | reverse complement strand
AAGCCAGTAAAGCCTGTAAAGCCAGTAAAGCCTGTAGAGCCAGTAGAGCCCGTGAATCCTGTAGAACCAGTAGAACCAGTAGAGCCTGTAAAGCCTGTAAAGCCTGTAGAGCCAGTAGAGCCTGTGAAGCCTGTGAAGCCAGTAAAGCCTGTAGAGCCAGTAGAGCCTGTGAAGCCTGTAAAGCCTGTAGAGCCAGTAGAGCCAGTAGAGCTGTGAAGCCAGTAAAGCCTGTAAAACCTGTAAATCCTGTAAATCCAGTAAAGCCAGTAAAGCCTGTAGAACCTGTAGAGCCTGTAAAGTCTGCAGTATTAAAATAAACAGTAATTGCAGATGTTCCAGAAATAAATGAGCCATCAGTTGATACTGCACTAATAGTGGTAGTTCCCAATGCAACCGATGTTACTAAGCCAGAGCTATTTACAGTAGCCACTCCAGAGTTTGAAGATGTCCAAGTAAGCGTTTTATTTGTCGCATTTCCTGGACTTACAGATGCAGATAATTGAAGGGTATTACCTAACTGCACTGTGGTGCTATTTGGGCTAAGTGAAACCGCCGTCACAAGAGTCGCTGAAAATGAAGCTAGTAAACTTGCTTTTAAATTTACACCGTTAAATGTTCCTAACCCTGTAGTATTATCATATCCAGGTCCTGAATTATATGCTCCAATTGATCTATATAAAATATCATTAAAACTATTTGGATTAGCAGTATATAAATATGGATTAATAAATTTATTTGGATTTATACATGCCAAGAATCCGGCAAAAATAGGCGCCGATGCACTTGTTCCTCCTGTTACTACCTTTTGTCCATACTCATAAATTATAACTCCAGTATTTGGATCTGCAACCGCAGCAATATCTGGAATAGAACGACCACTTCCTATAATTGAAGTCTGATATGATGGTTTAGGAAAAAATATACTAAAACCTCCACCGCTACCTTCCCATGCAGATTCTCTACAGAAGGAATCGCGTGCTCCAGTTGGAGCATATATAGAAGTTCCTCCAACCGCAGTAACATACGGAGAAGCTGATAAATAACTAACATTTAATCCGGTTGATTCAACTACAGTTCTACCATCAGCAGCTACTATAGGATAATGACCTACTGAACCCATGTCTCCAGTAGCAACGCATATATTTATTCCTGCTTCACTAGCTACTTTCATGGCAGCATTCAACCTGTTAAGATACTCTATTCCAAAGTGCATCCACGCTTTAGTTTCCTCTGCACCCCAAGAAATCGATATAATTGTTGGCTTATACCCATTAACTAAATTATAAATATCAGTTTCAAAAAATAAATAATCAAAATGTCCTGAAATAATATATAAAATGATTACAAGATTTGATGTAGGGCATACTCCACCAATCATTTCTACATCAAGTGTATTCTCACCAGTAGAACCAGTATCTGCAGTATCATTTGTTGCTCCATATAAAAATTTAACAATAACCTTGGGATAATTAGCTGGCGCTATACCTAATAATCTCCAATACTCTTGAACATCACCGCCTGTTAATACACCAGAAGCATCTATATTACCAACAAGGCCTCCGCCAAAAGAAAGAATACCTACTACCACAGGTTGAGTAGGAGTAGGAGGAAAATTATAAATTGTTCTAATCATATTTGTATCATAATATCCTTCAAAACTATTACCTGATGGCGCAGGAATTGTTAAAAATGCACTTATAGAAGAAAGGTTTCGATATGATTTTCTTTTATATTTTTCTTGTTCTAGAGACATTCTATAGTAAGTTCTAAAATTTATTCAGATATTTTACTCATAATATAAGAAGGTCTGAAAGACGCCATTTCTCAAATGACCCATCGGGCATAGGTCTCTTAATAATGAATGGTAGGCGCCGTGCCTCTAGCTCCATCTTTGCAATCTCTCGCAGCTCCGTAACATGTGCAGGCACTGCAATGAACGCACGGGCCCCCTGACTCAGTTGATTTGTTCTGAATCCCAGAATCTTTGTTTTCTCAAACTGTGTTAAGAAGGGAACACTGCGATGCTTTGGGTCTGCCATTCCATCTGCATTTGCAAACGATGGTGGCACATTTGTTAACTGAATATCCAGTGACACTGACTCAATAGTATCAATGCGAGCCTCTGGGTGAAAGCGCATTAACTCATTGCCCAAGTCCTTCTTCTGAGTATCCTCTAACAAGGCCCCATCCTCAGCCATATCAATCTCCTCATCAAAGTGCTCCTCATAATCACCTTCGTCGTCAGCCATACTTGTTTCTGCTTTAGTTAAGCATTCATTTTTTATACCATTTACACTTGAACACTTGGGCCTAAACTTGAATGAGTTAAAATATAATTATAGGCATGGCCACGGAAAGATTTACTGAGGATGAAATCGTAGAATACTCCACATTTGAGGATATGGAGTTAAAGGGGGATTTACTAAGAGGGATTTATGCATATGGATTTACAAAGCCTTCTAAGATTCAGGCAAAGGGTATTAAGCCAATTGTAGATGGCAAGGACCTACTTGCACAGGCTCAGTCTGGCACTGGAAAGACAGGAACCTTCTGTATTGGAAGTCTGCATCATGTAGATACATCTAAGAAAGCAATTCAGGTTCTATGTCTTGCTCCAACAAGGGAGCTTGCACAGCAGATTGAGGTTGTCGCATCAGCACTTGGCCAGCATATGGGGGTTAAGGCATATGCTGCATGCGGAAAGACGCCTGTGCGCGAGGACATTCGTTCAATTGAGAAGGGTGTTCAATTCCTGATTGGAACGCCGGGGCGTATTTATGATTTAATGAGCCGTCGTGCATTTGTTACAGACCATATCAAGGTAATTATTGTAGATGAGGCAGACCAGATGTTAGAGGACCGTTTCAAGGAGCAGCTTCAGTGTATTCTTGACCTAGGATTTCCTTCAACCTCTCGGTGTGCATTCTTTAGTGCAACTATGAATGACGAGGTTGTAGAATTTGTAATGAAACTTCTAGTAAATCCGGTGCGTATTCTCATTCCCCCTGAGGAGGTTACGCTAAAGGGAATTAATCAATATGGTATTGCTCTTGACCGCGAGGACTGGAAGTTCGAGGTTCTCCTCGACCTTTATAAGAATCTTGATATCACACAGGCCCTGATTTACTGCAATACAAGAAAGTCAGTAGAGCGCCTTGCTGAGAAAATGACCGCGTCAGGATATCCAATTAGCTTTATTCACGGAGATATGGATGTAAAAGAGCGTATGCATCGCATGCTTTCCTTTAGAAAGGGAGAGACTCGTGTGCTAATTGCTACTGACTTACTTGCTCGTGGAATTGATGTGCAGCAAGTGAGTCTAGTAATTAATTATGAGTTACCTCTAGAGGACTCTAAGGATAATTATATTCACCGTATTGGACGCTCTGGTCGTTATGGTAGAAAGGGAACCTCTATTAATCTGATGTATGGAGATGAAGTTCGTCTAATGGATGATATGAAGCGTAAGTATGAGATTGATATGTTAAATCTACCAGAGGATTTGAGCCAGGTGAAATTAGTGTAAACTTAGTTTAAAAAATAAAAGGAAAGAAAAAAAATATATGGTAAAAAATTGAATGACCATTTTTTTACCCTGTAAGTATCAGTTATGCTAGCCTCCGAAAACCCAACCAAGGGCCAGGTTGGCCTTGCAAACCTTGGAAATACGTGCTACCTTAATTCCGCCCTACAAGCTCTCCGCCATGTTCCAGACTTATCAGTATTCTTTCACAAACACTCTGATACATGGATTCACGCGGGAGATGCTAAGGATGCAACTCTCTGCAAAGCATATAAGGAGCTCGTCGTAGGACTTTGGTCTGGCTCTGCATCATCCTTTATGAGACCTGCTGGATTTATCCATCACTTTCGCGAGGCTCTTGAATTGTGTCCAACCTATGAGCATATGGTCACTCCTCAGCAGCATGATAGTAGTGAGGCACTTATCTTCTTACTAGAGCAACTCCATGAGGGAATGAAGAAGCCTCTGAATATGAATGTAGTTGCCAGCTCTAGCTCTCCTAATTATAAGGCCCTGATGGCCTGGAAGGAGAAAGTTGCACCTCAATATTCGCCCATTGTTGATTACTTCTATGGTCTCATGGAAGTCTCTGTTACCTGCAAGGGTTGCTCTAAGGTAAGCTGTCGATATGAGCCATTTAATGTTCTGAAAGTGGGATTTCCCAATCCTAAGGTATCCACCCTAGAAGAGTGTGTAGATTATGAATTTGCCGCTGAGGAACTTGATGAGTATCAATGCGATGTCTGCTCTCCTGACCCCCCACCTGGCTCATCTGTGCCAAAGGCCAAGAGGCACCCTGGCTCTGTTCAACGACGAATCTGGCGACTCCCTCAGAATCTCATTATTATTCTGAAGCGATTTAATCCTAATGGGTCCAAGTGTCAGGCGGATTTTAAGGCAGAGCCTCTGCAAAAGTTCACTCGATGGTTTGCTGATGCAAGCCCAGAGTCTAGCAAGGTGGCTAATTATTCCCTGCAATCAAGTGTTGACCACCACGGCAGTGCAAATATGGGGCATTATGTTTCACAAGTAAAGAGTCCTATTACAGGGAAGTGGCTTCTTTATGATGATGAGAATGTTCAACCAGTAAAGGATGGTTCTGCAGCATTCTTGGGACGTCACTCGTATATCTTGTTCTATCGGAAGCAATAGCTGCGACCCTTGGTAAACAGAAAAGAGACCCTTATTACATTTTTTATTTGACATATACTAGAATGCCAGAAACCAGGAAATTAGAGCCCCTAGCAAAAAGATTTATAAAAGCCATAGAATTAATGTATGATACCTCTTGTGCAAAAATGGCAAAGGAAGCTTCTGAAAAGGAAAAAGCCGAAATTCTAAAAACAAATACAGAACGACTCAAGAAAATGATAAAAAAAGAGGGATTAGAAAAAGCAATTGCAACAATTAAATTATTAGAACATCAGTCTAAATTTATGAAAAAATATCGGAAAAATTCAACTAGGAAAAAGGGAGTCTGTAAATACAACAAGAAACAAGGTTCATATATTTTTACTTATACTTAATAGATATGCGCTGTAATCCTACTGCACGCTGGGGTCCCGGAACAACCAAAGAACGTGCCCCTGATACCGAATCTTCCAAGCAGTTAAAAAGCAAGATGGAAGAAATGTTAAAAGAAAGGGAAAAACAAAATGCTATGTGGCAGCCTCTAACGAACCCACCTGAGGCTCAGGATCAGGTGGAGCCGGTAAAACTGGCGCAGAAGAAATAGTCTTGTTTTTAAACACGTAATATAATCTCATTAGAAATGCGATTATATCCAGTGCTAAAATAGGCCCATAATTTGACATTAGTGCAATATCACTATTTGTAATTGCATATGCTAGGGCAAATGAGCTTGCTAGTAAAAGCAAGGCCTTCTCGGGCATATTATAAAAATTTGCATTCTGATTTTTCCAATTGGCATATAATTCAGGAATATAGCAAATGAAAAAGAGGGCAGATGCCGTATTCATTAAAAAATCGTGAGCCATTTACTCTATATTCGTAAATGATTCCTGGAATTTTTTACTATTTTTTTACTTTTCTTGTTCGCCTACCACCTCGTGGTGGAGTTAGTTTTATAGGTCCTAAACTTCCTAGTTCAAGTTGTGCATCAATTTCTCTCTGTTTTCTTTCAATAACTTTGCGAGCTTCTTCAGCAGCATCTTTTATACGATTTCGTTCAAGACTATCTTCATGCTCTTTTTTAATTTTCATATGCAGCTTATCTAAGCCTCTTTGTAATTTTACACCATTACGGGTTCTTTGAATTTTATTAGCTTCATCTAAATTATGCTTAGCTTCAGAAACAACTACCTTGCATCGTTCAGTTTCAGCTTCAGCAATCTTAAGAGCTTCAAGGGCATTATGATAAGAACGTTCAAGTAAATCAATTTCTGTAAAAATGGTAACTGTTTTTCTAGACATTTACACTATCTACTCTAGGTATACATCTTCAGGTGACTGACATCCTCAGGACGCCTCTCCTTCAAGAACTTATCCACATGCTCCTTCTTCAGGATGAACGGGAGTGCAAAGTCCTTGATATAGAAGGGAAGGTCGGGAGAGTTAAATAGCCGCAGCATATTCAGCTTTTGTGCAATCTGCTCCATGCACCGCTTCAACTCACGCACACCCTTCTCCTCCTTCGCATACGTCTCAAGCACATGCGACACAATCTCCTTCGGGACCCCCACACGCTCACCCAGATTCACCTGCTTTAGAGCACCTGGGAGCAGGAACTTCTCAGCAATCTCCAGCTTCTCCTTTGCACCATACCCATCCAGGTGAATCACCGTGAAACGGTCCAGAAGAATCTTGTCAATCTTGTTAATGTCATTGCCACTGAAGACAAACATTGACTGGCTGAGGTCAAGAGGAATGCCACTCAGATACTTGTCCTCAAACTCTGAATTCTGCGCAGAATCCGTCAAGTGGACAAGCAAGTTCTGAATCTCCTCTCCCTTTGCAGTATTACTCACCTTGTCCAGCTCATCAAACATCAGAACCATCGACATGGACTTTGCAGCAACCAGGGAATTCACAATCTTCCCGCAGTGAGAACCCTCATAGACCATCTGGTGACCATTGAAGGTGCTCGCATCACTGTCACCACCCAGGGAGATAAACTGGAAGGGCCAGTCAAGTGCCTTGGCAATCCCCTGCTTAATTAGGGAAGTCTTACCAATACCTGGAGGACCAATTAGCAGGAGAGACATGCCATTCGCCTGGGGATTTGTAATCTTACCAGCGATGAACTGAAGAATCTGAAGCTTAGCCTCCTGCTGCCCGAAAATCGCCTCATCCAGACACTTACGCGCCCTTGTCATGAACGCACTGCAGACCTCAGGGCCATCATCAACCTTCACAGGCATCTGTTTCCTCACACCCAGAGGAAGCGCAGTTGCCTTCTCCAGCCAGTTGCGCATCTTGTAGTATTCCCCAGAAGCAGGGTCAAGTGCCTGTAGGTTATTATACTTAGACATGAGTTGTGCCTGAATCTCAGGAGTTGTCTGCATGTTAAGAATCTTAAACATCACAGGCTGCTCCTTGGTCTTTGGGCGATTCTCAAGTGCAGTGAGCATACGCTTCTTCTCATCCTCCTTGAGTGCCTTGAACTGGTCAATGTGGTCATCAATTGTCTCAGTCTCCACCGGCTCAGTCATGAGCTTGAAGAACTTCTGCACATCCTCAGACTCCTTCTTAATCTTGTAGCGCTTGGGAACCATGCGAGTATCCAGCTCTTCCCCGCCACCGAAACCGAAATTCAGAATCATCTTTGCAGGAGAACCATCGTCGTCATCGTAATCCTCATCATCTGTGCCTTCGGCATCCTCGTCCTCGTCGTAATCCTCCTCAGTGCCTTCGGCATCCTCCTCATCCTCATCCTCATCCTCATCCTCGTCCTCGTCCTCGTCCTCGCTAATAGAAGTCTCCTCCTCAGACACATACTTCCTCAGCTTGGGCTTTACACTAGGCTTTTTTGTCTCCATAGTATTCTTGTGGAGCTTCTCCTCCTTCTGGAGCTTTGCCTTAATCTTCTCCTTGGCCACAAGTGCCGCCTTGCGTGGCTTGAATCCACGCCTGGAAACCCGGGGGGATTCCTCCAGTTCCTCATCGGTCTCATCGGAATAAGCAATGAGGCCACGGATATTCCCCCTGCTGTCTACCTCGTCGTCATCATTACCACCAGAGCCACGCTTCTTACGCTGCACCTTGTCATCCTTAGCATCCCTAGACTCCTTAGAATTCTTGGCATCCTTAGTCTCCTTCTCGGCACGAGGCATTCTGTTATGCTTCTTCAATTGGTTATCCATTCAAACGCGGTATGCTTTCCATCGGGGCCTGCCGTGGTTCAATTTTGCTTGCACGTGGTTGCCTCCTTACCAACATCATTACAGTTGTAATATACAAGAGTAATGAATGTTATTTATTATAGCAAGTATTTACTTGCGGTTCTTGCGGTTCTTGCGAGTCCTGTTCATCTTTCTATTACGACGACCACCCCTGCCAGTAACTAAGCGGCTTAAGGCATTATTACCACTAGTGCCAACCTTTCTTACTACACGCCTGGTTCCATTAGCTGCAGCCCTCCATACTTTGTCACTCGTTCTAAATGCAGTGCTGCCAGTATTTTCAACAAGATTAAGGGCAGAATTAACCGGTCCAGTTACACGACCAAATACCTTTATTGCCATTCTATTATAGCATACTAAAAATATTTACGCGCTATCTTGATTTTAATAAATCCAGAATATCCATACAGGCAAACCGAGAACGAGAAGAAAGGCCGGGAACATCTTTAGACGGCATTTCAATCCAATTGGATAAATCGGACACTAGCAATTCTTTAATCATAGACTTTACCGGACCAGGTGTCTTTGAATTACAAAGCTGCTTCAGACAATTCATATATTCATCAATTGTTTCCTTCTGGTCCTCAATAGAAATGCATTCCATAATGCACGCCTTCAAGGTTGCCAAGGTTAATTTCATCGAGTCTACATCTAGAACACCTAGCGCAGTTAATTCTGCCAAGAATTGAGAATATCCCAAACGATACCTCTTATCTACCGGGGAATCCGGAGATTCAGTTATTTTCCAAATTTCTAAATATGTATGATGTAGCTTTTTCATTTCCTCGAGGATTACTGGGTATTCACGCTTAATTTCTGATAGAAGCCTTGCATAAAGGCTGCAAAACTTATTCTCTGCTGCAGCCTTTCTGAATACCATCCATGTGAATTCGCGAATAAATTCTTCCTGATCAGAACCAAGAATCTGAAAAAGAAATTGTTTTACATCATCATATGTTTTAACACTGAAGACATTTAACTTATTCAAGATAATTGTGCGTAGGATTTTATCATCTCCTGCTTTTGCCCCGTTGTGAAATTTACTTATATATCGCGACGTTGATGTATTCCATGCATTATTTGCTCTAGGTGACGATGAAATAGAAGGTGAATCTAGTGATTTTGGCGAATTTTCTGAGCCATGTGACGCTAATGAATTTAGTGAACCATGTGAAAAACGATATACTGTCCCTGGAGCCTGTGACCCCTGCCTCCATTGGCTTTGCTCCCTTTGACCAGAAATAGGCGCCTTGCTTCTCCAATTATTTCTCTCTTGTGTATGGGAATACATTTGTGCATGTGCTTGTGTATGCGTATGCGTATGTATAGGGCGAGAAGTAGAGTTTTCTGGTATACTCCGTACCCTGATGGATTGAACACGTTTGCGCAGTTCATCAGAGACTGGTGGGAGCGAGGGGCGCAAAGCGATAATAGCGGAGACCATAGGGGGAACGTTCATGGTCAGTATACTTAGATATAGACATTTTAGTTTAGGCCTACTTATGTAATGTGAATCCAGTTTTATTTTTTAATCTATTAATACAACATGTTTCAACAAGTAAGCCACTAGCATATACGCCATAATTCATTTTCACATTATCATTCTCTAATGCAAAGTGCCAGATTGTATACATTCCCTCTGAAGCCCATGGCTCAGCACGCTCATCTGCAAATGCCGTTAATCTATATTTTTTATCTGTTATAAATATTCGCCCTAATTGTTTAATGAGTTTTTCTTCTTCTACATCTGTCAGCTTACTTACAAGAATTGAATGACAGCCAGTTAAATATATATCTTCAGTTAGCTCAGTATATCTAGATGGAGAGCACTTATATAGACGTTGCTCTACCCTTTCATTATGCCCTGGATTCTGTATTTTGCCATAGCCAATTAACTCTAGTTTCTTATAGCCATCACGACTTGTTTTTACTAGGGTTCCAGGCTTCATTGATTCAACTGGTAAATACGTGTCAACCCCGTCGACTTGACAGAGAATCTTAGTGCCTTCTAAGAAACACGGGAGGGCAGGATACACCCTTACACCCGTGTAAGGATCCGTAATAATCGATGATAAATCATATCCATTATTATAAATATTTGAAAACCCAGAAGGAGAATATATACGCCAACTTGTATAAGAACCTATACTTCCTCGATCAAAAATAGAAGAATTACCAAGGATAAAACCACCTGCTATGTCTATATATTGGAATGCAATTGAATTGACATTATTTTGTATATCACTAATACTATTATAATAATTTATACCTCTTGCACCAACTGACTCAGCAAATTCATTCATCGGGCCTAGAAGAAGACGAGGTGATGAGCCAGTTCCCTGAGTGCTATGAGAAAACCCTTCACTAAATTTATATGCTGTATTTGCCATAATAGAGTAAGATACACCATCAACAATAAACTCACCCTCACTACCATTTAAGTAAACCAAGTAGGAATACTGAAATTTACTTGCACCCGAATCTATATGCGGTGCCGTATCGCCTACAATCCATCTCATTGGAATATCAGATACATTTGACAAATCTAAATCAAGTTGTCCATGCAAGGTATCTCTAATTACATCAGTCAGTGGCACGGTAAAAGATACCTTACTACTAAGTTTTTCTCGAGCTATAGCTACTTCTGGATGAGTGAGTAAATACTCAAGACCTTCACTTGAAAATACACTTGAATATATAGACACCATTCTAAATTCTAAAATAATATAAATATTATTTGCGTCTGAATCTCCCACAATAAGAACTGCCCATTCTTTAATGGAAATTGAGCACGTCCTACAGGAATGCAGAATCGATGCTGTTCTGGAATCCATCGGTGTAAAAAGCCAATCATCCAAGAATCTGTTTAATGAACAAGCAAAGCGCTGGTCATCGAATTTCAAGCGACTTCGTGCGAGGTCTGATGCATGGAAGATTTTAAAAGACTGTCCGAAGGACAGTCCGGGCTCAACTAAGTGGCTTCAGCACCTACCATCTCTCCTAGACCATGAAGCCACTATACGCTCTATCGACCCCGCAACTGCTTCCGAATCACAGAAAGAGGACTGGTCGCAGATTCTCTTTACCGGTGAATGGGATTCCGTAAATTTTATACCGTTTCTCCTCATGTATGTTGCCCTTTCTAAGATTTTCCTGGCCCCAATGATTGCATGGAGTATGCCATTTATGAGTATTATATTACCGTTCTTTGCCTTAAAATTTGTCTATGGACTACCCATCACCTGGGAAATGTATTGGCAGCAAATGAGTCCCATGATATTTGGTCGCGCCGACCAAGAATTTACTATTAACAGCCTCCTGCAATGGGGTAGCATGCTCTTTTCATATGCTCATGGAATGTATCTTCCATATACAAATGCGGTTCATTGTTACAAGATTGACCAACTGATGATTAAGGGCTCTAAGGCCGTAGTAGAAACTATAAATAGCCTCCGTGATATTGCCGACATCTGGATATCGATGGGCCTTAAGAGACCATGGTCCTTTCCAGACCCTTCAAGCCTAGGTGATGAGAGGCAAATTCTGGCCTGGTTAGTCAAGGACCCACACCTTCTACCTCAAATCTACCGAGCCATTGGACAAGTTGAGCTGACAGCTGCCTTCTGTGAGAGTAAGGCCCTAGTGCCAGTGGAATGGTCTGAATCGGTTGTCCCCATGTGTAAGATGGAAAATGCGGTTGACCCACTTTTAAATGAAAAGAAACGAGTGCCATTTACACTAATTATGGGCCGTGAACAACATCACGCAATATGCACTGGACCAAATCGAGGAGGAAAATCTACTTTTCTAAGGTCTACCCTGACTAACTTAGTTCTAGCACACACCTGGGGAGTTGCATTTGCTACAACATGCCTGATGACACCAGTAGAATGGATTATCAGTAGTTTACGCCTTGAAGACCGTCCTGGCCAAGCATCCCTGTTTGAACGCGAGGTCACAGTGGCTGGTGATATTGTAAAGCTCATAAGGGCAAATAAGACAAGGGGCTGGGTAATTATAGACGAACTCTTTCATACCACGAACCCCCCCGATGCCGCTACGGCTAGCCAGATTTTCTTACGACAGCTTTGGTCAAGTGGTATGGTTACGAGTATTGTAAGCACACACTTGTTTTCTCATGCTGAAAATGCTCCTCCACAGGTACAGAAACTCTGTGTTAACTCTGAATTTAATGAGGCTACGGGGTATATTTTATACAATTATGAAGTGGTTGAAGGTATTAATACGATGAGTAGTGTGCGTGAGCTGCTAATAGAGTCTGGTGTAGTTATATAAAGTAAGAAAGATTATTAGATACGGTTATAAAAGAGTGCGTTAGACTAGATTATAAATCTTGACCCTCAGACATAGAATGAACGATTCCCTAATGGTCGGCATAGTTCTTACACTTGTATTTGGTGCAGTGATTTTTTACCTATATAATCGTCTATCAATGACTGAGAGAAAATTGGGCCTTTTTGAAGGTATCCTAACTGACCTAAAAATAATGATGGATGCAGCACCCTATGTTTCGGGTCCTCCTTCTGAAGGGCCTAGGCTTAATGAATTTGAGCCAACACCTGAGTATCTGAATGCCATTTCCGGCCCATTTCCCCTAAAGGAAGAGGAAGTTGAAGATGTTCAAGAGGAATACAAGGTGGCTATGGAGCATCCTACAAAGTCTCTTCAGATTGATGAGCTTGCTGGGGTTCCTCTAACTGCTACAAATGCAATTAATGTAACAAAACTATCTCCGGACCTAGACGCAATGTCAGTTAAGGAACTCAAGCAGCTTGCTAAGGAGAAGGGTCTAACAGTAGCAGAAGGAGCTAGAAAAAAGACACTTGTGGACCTTCTAAAGCTAAATGGCTTTTCTGATTCTGCAGGAACTAATGAGGCCCAGGGAACCCTTCTTTCCAGCATGGATGGACCTGAGCTTGTAGGTGGTATGTCACTCGGGGGTGGTACGCCACTCGATTCCCTAAGCTCTTAATTATATCTACAACTGTAGATGGATTCTCAACGATTTGTAAACCCAACATATCCCGATTTTAGACCAGCGGTCAGTTGGGATATGCTTAAACAAGCTGAGAAACGCGTGTCAGTTCCTGATAAGAGAACTGCCCCTGTTGAGGATATTAGATATCCTGGTTATGCTTCTATTATGTCTGATTCTCGCCTAGTTACCGATTACAAGTCTCAATGTGAATATAATGTGGTCCCCTCGCAATATGGTAATTCTTTTCGCGCGTGGCTTCAACATAATGCCGATGGATTCATTCAGGTTTCCAGGCACAGACAAGCTGAAAAAGCAGGCTCGTATTATTATGGGGCAATTTACCCCCCTGCACCCAAGCAATTACAGCACTGTGACGAATTTGATTGCACATTTAGTCGCACAGATTTAAAGAATGGTCTTGGCCTAGAAAGAAGTGAACCTGCACCAGCACTCTTTGGAACGTTTGCAGCTCCACGCGACGATGCACCAATGAAGCGCGTTTTCTTAACTGAAAAGTTTGAAGGCGGTCGCAATACTCCCCATGGACGCAAGTATAAGCCTCTAGGCACTGGCCTAGCAAATCCCAGGGCAGCTGGATATGGTTCCACTGGCTAAATCCATATAAAAATTGACCTATACCTTATTTATTTTCATTTTAAATAAATAATGTATGTTCCATCGAGCCAGAAAATTAAGGCGGCCTACCATAATATTCAACGTATCTTGAAGGCTACACCCCTGCAATTCAATAATGAATTGTCTAAACTGCATTCGGCCACTATATTTCTGAAACGCGAAGATCTTACACCAGTGCGCTCGTATAAGCTTCGCGGAGCATACAATAAACTAACCTCTATTAAATCAAAGACAATTGTATCATGCTCAGCAGGAAATCACGCACAAGGTGTCGCATTAAGTTGTCAACATCTTTCCATTAAGGGAAATATCTTCATGCCTATAAATACACCTCTGCAAAAAATAAATAAAGTAAAACAATTCGGAGGAGCCCTAATAAATATTCATCTAGAAGGCTCTACTTTCGACCAATCATTTTATGCAGCAAAACAATTTTCGGAAAAGGAAGGCGGAGAATTTATTCATCCATTTGATGATGAGAAAGTCATTGAAGGTCAGGGGACTGTCGGTTATGAACTTTTCTCTCAATCAAAGGGTCCTATTGATTATATATTTCTACCAGTGGGTGGAGGAGGGTTGGCTGCAGGCGTATCCTCTTATATTAAGGCTAAATCGCCTTCCACTAAAATCATTGGCGTGGAGCCTCTAGGAGCCCCATCAATGACTGAAGCGTTTAAACAGAATAAGGTAGTCATTTTAGATTCTATATCTACCTTCGTTGATGGAGCATCTGTGAAAAAAGTTGGCGAACTCACTTTTCCACTATGTAAGAGAAATTTAGATAAACTTATTCTCATTGACGAAGGTCACGTATGCTCAAAAATTCTACAAATGTATAATGAGCACGGATTTATTATTGAGCCTGCAGGTGTGCTCTCACTGTGTGCCTTAGATACTATGGGGCTTACTATTAAGAATAAAAACGTGGTATGTATAGTTTCTGGAGGCAATTCAGATGTATTTCGCATGCCTGATATTTTAGAGCGCTCATTAGTGTATGAGGGTCTGAAACATTATTTCAGAATTGAATTTCCTCAACGACCAGGTGCCCTGAAGGAATTTATTATGCAAGTAATGGGTAAAGAGGACGATATTATATATTTCAGATACACTCGTTTAATTAACAGGGAAACTGGGCCAGTAATTATAGGCATCCAGTTAAAACAAAAGGGTGATTTAGCTCATCTTATACAAAAGATGAATGATGCTGGAATTATTTACGAAAGGGTGAATACTATAGAATAATGAACCTAAAGTCTCATGAGTCTAGACCATATATATGCTCGCCCTTGATATAGGAATTAAACACCTGGCCTACTGTTGTGCAGATGTTAAAGTGGATTTATCTGGTGCAAACGCAAGTAGCAAGTTACCCCATATAAAACACTGGGCCCTAGTAAACTTACAAGATTTGAATGATACTCCTAAGTCTACTTGTCACCTGTGTGCGAAGCCTCCAAAGGCTAGGGCTCCTGAAGGCCTAGTGTGCGGTCGGCATCTGAAGAAGGACGCGCAAATCTTCGATGAGGCCACTGGTGAACCAATTAAGAAGGCACCCACCATTGGGCAGCTTCAAGCCTTCTTAAAGGCCAAGGGTTTAGATACAAAAGGTCAGAGGCCTGCTCTTTTAGCGCGTGCCGAGGCTATTGCAGTGATGCCTCTAGTGAAGAAGAAGAGCACCGCATCATTTGCAGATAATACGACAAATCTCCATGATGCTATTCGTGGCTGGATTACACGGGACTGGGCTCACTTGGCTTCAGTGAAAGACGTATATATTGAGCACCAACCGGTTCTAAAAAATCCAGTGATGAAGACAGTTCAGCTGCTTATTTTTGCTTCTCTGCGTGAACGGTTCCTGGCTTCAGGACCCGAAGGCCAACAGGTGGCCTTCCACTTTGTTCATGCAGGCAAGAAGGTAAAGGGAGCCGAAGTGGGTGATGCCGGCTACAAGGACAGAAAGGCTGGAGGAGAAGATAGAGCAAAGTTATATTTGGGTAAGTTTCCCTTTGACTCTGAACAGCACAAGTGGCTCGTGTGGTGGCAGGGGCAACACAAGAAGGATGACTTGGCAGATACTCTGTGTATGTGCCTGGATGCATGCTAGGACTTGTTAAGGAATGTTTGGCAAAAAAATTGAATCCCCGCGCCCCTAACTTTGAAGCATATCATGGGACAATATTATATCTGCATCTTTCTTGCCGAGGACGGAAAATACATTCGTGCCTTTGTAAGCCCCCACAATTACAATAATGGTGCAAAGCTAGTAGAGCATTCTTATAATGGCAATCCATTCATGGATGCCATCGAGTTCATGCTGAGTCCCCAAGGTATGTTCTACAAGTCGAGACTAGTCTGGGCAGGTGATTATGCAGACCCTGAGAACTCTGGTGATAATTTGTATACTATGGCACATCAGGCAGAGGATAAGCTGATTGTTATTCAAAAGAAAACTGAGTGCCGATTTATCCTGAATCACACAAAAAAGCTCTTCATCAATAAAGATACTCTAGGAGATATTCATCCCCTGAGCTTGCTAACCTGCGAGGGAAATGGTCGCGGCGGTGGTGATTATCATGGCTCAGATGAAACCCTCTGCGGCTCATGGGCACGTGATGTAATTTCCCTCGATTCAACTAATTGTGACTATACCGAGTTTATTCACGGATTCGGTAAGTGAATACATCTAAAGAAATGCTGGAGGCTGACGGCGAGTGTAATTTGTTAGATTCCTATCTTTTTTTGACCCCTTATAGAATTGGATATAGGAAGCCAGAGGGTCATTTGGCACCCTATACATAGGGTCCATGGCCACTGCAAATCCGTTTCTAGGACCATCTGGAATTGCTGGCACATTTGCCTTCAACCATGCTGCGTGAGCCTTGCATGAGTGAATACGACCAGGCCAGCGAAATTCATATTCTTCTGCAAGGGCCAGAGCTAGCTCTGCAAGCCACAAATAATTACCAGTGCTCTGGCGAACCCAGATTGTGCAGGGATGGTGCAAATGAACCGGGCGATATCCTGACTCCTGGTCCTTTGAGCACTTACGCTTAGGCGCCGTGAGCATGTGCTCAGGAATAGCAAGAGCCTTCTGGACCTTTGCCAACTTAACTGCTGCCTTCTCTTTGAGAAGCTCTGGGTGCACTGCAGTCCAATGTGCAGAATACAGCATTTGACATGACTCTAGAATCATCTTAATAACATGCTTATCCCCGTGAGCCTGAGCAGCCTCTTTGGGATTTGTGCTCAGAATAAATATGTTCATTTTGGTTACGCTTTTACGGTGAATCATACAGTTCAATTTTTTCACTGAAATTATATTTCTACTAAGACAATACCAACTGTACAAAGAAAGATACCTAGCCAATTTATTAAACTAATTTTTTCACCGAAATAAAATGCACCTATGATTGCAATTAAAATACTACTTATTGAATCCCAAAGAATATTCAGAATTGCCATTCCTTTAACCGAAAGCGCCTTGAAAAATAATAGAGGCTCTAGAGAATAAATAGCCATTGTTAGAGGCAGAATATATGGACTTGGTAGGACTGAAGTGCTTTTTAGTTTTAGAAGTGTCATTATTACTACATCAAGTAATGCCATTACCGTAGTATAGAGGATTGCATACATCTATTATACTAGGATAAAATTTGAATATATGTAATATGAAATATATACTACATGGACCCAGTAGTTAACAGAGGAACTGGCGCAGGGGGCGCTAATACTAATATTAGTGGAAACTCATTTGAGGATAAGACATCAAATGAACTTCGTCTTCTAGGTGATGGTTATATCAAGAAACTAATTCCAGGTAAAGAAAAGACAAAATATGGGTATTATCTAGAAAAGGTAGACGGAGGCAAGACAACTCAGTTCGTCACACAGAATGGTCTTAAATGTTATATGGAACATTTTCACAAGAAAGAAATTTGTAGAGAGGTAGATGAAGCGTATATTATTACAATGAGTGGGTCCAGTAATAGTGTAGTAAAGATTCTTGAGAAGAAGAATCAAACCAGTGGTGGAAGTGTGGAAGATAAGCTTATGCTTGGTCACCACTTTAAGTTTGTTGAATACCCTGGATGTCTTGGAGATGGGTTTACTATAGATTATGCATTTTGTCTAGCACCATTTCTAAAAAGCCTCTATAATTCTGATATGCTAAAGTGGAAAATTATCCGTGAGAATAATAAAAAGAATGTGATTTCAGTTTTCTTCGGCGATGACCCAGATTACTTTTCTAAGCTTGATCAGTGGATTAGTTCCTAATAAGAACCTCATTCGCCTTGGCTGCAGGGTCCTTGGAATTAATTGCACGACGGCATACAACAATCTCAGTCTGAAATACGGATATTGGGAATGCATTTTTTACTAGGCTCACATCGGCATTACTCATCAGAATCTTAGAGCCTTTTGAACAGACCTCCTTTGCCATTTTAAAGAGCTGCTGGTGTTGTGCCATGTCAAACCCATCGGCATTGTAGGTAACAAAGGATTTCTCATTCTCAGGAGCATAAGGTGGATCCAAATAAACGAAATCGCCTGGCTGCACCTTTTCCATGGCCGCTGCAAATGGCTGACATGTGAATACCACGTCCTTAATTAATGCAGAAACATGTCGTAAATGAGTTTCATCTAAGAATCCAGGGTTCTTATAATGACCAAAGGGAACATTAAATCCATTGGGGCCTTCTCTGTAGACTCCGCGAAAACAAGTCTTATTCATGAAGAGAAAGAGCGCAGAGCATAGAGGAGATTTTTCTTTTCTAAGACTATTAAATCGCCGGCGAATCCAGTAATAATAGGATTCTTGGGAAGTGAGGGCTTCTTCGGGACTGGCTGCCTCACGATTTACTTCAGTTCCTTTAATGGAATCATAGGTATCTGTTAAGACCTTCATTTCTGCTAGGAAGGTATCAAGGTCGGATTGAATTGCTTGATAGAGGCCAATGAGATTGGAATTCAAATCACTGGCGTAAATTTTGCCATTAGGATTTAGCTTTATTTTCTTGGATTTAACCTGGGATAAGAGGGCAAGAAGGATGCTGCCGCCGCCGAGAAAGGGCTCGTGATAAGAGTGCATTTCCTTAGGAAAATGGTGGAGAACCTTGTCGATAATTTGCGTCTTTCCACCAACCCATTTCAAGAATGGCTTTGTTATATTTGTTAGTCCTAGGGCTTCTTGGGTCAGTTCAACTAGTTCATTCCTTGGCACTTGGACCTCTTGGACAACCGTTCCTTTCTTTGATTTCAGAATTCTCTTTGGCTTAGCTAGAGGTAAAGCCAAAGGTAAAGCCAAAGGCTCCGTTTCGACTATAGGCATAAGCCTCGGCTCAATTAAAGCAATTGCATATGCAATCTTTCGATTAATTAACTCCTCCAGGCCTGTATCTTTCTTGCAGGGATTCTTTCGTTTCAGATGAGAATCATATGGTGATTTTTGCTTAAATACTTTAAGGCATCGCTCACACTGAAACATTATACTGTATCCATATATTTGTTCGCTGTCATCTGTCAATTTTTCAACAAATTTGCCAAGGAGATCCGACTAAAGAGATCCGACGCCGGAAAAGAATTTATCATGGTCCTTCTTTGGAATAACGCCATTTGGATATAATGCAACTAACTCTGGCCCCTTAACAAAACGCACCTTAATTTCTGGAAAATTTACATTACTGACAATAACATAAATGAGGCTCTTTGACTTCTCATCAAAGACTTCCTTATCAAAATGCCGTCCTTGACCCTTCATGTTTGAAGGTGTGAATGCACATTCACGTCGTGTGAATGTCTTCTGCTCATACTTCGCCTCAGGGTTCTTAGGGTCCACGAGATCATAGTCTTTACAGCCCATAATACGTGTTAAACCATAATCTTGAGCTAACAATGACTCGATGAAATGAGCAAATACCCTTCCATCCTTAAAAAGCTCCTTGAGAATATCTTGAGGTAGGTTACCAAAAGCAAAATTATCGATTGTGCTTGTAAATGTCTGATTAAATACAATGGGCTGCATGGTTAGTATATGGTATAGCTTTAGTATTTAGGAATTCAATTTTTTTGCATAATTAAGGTTAGTATGAGACATGCTCTTTGTAGCTTCTTGAAGAAACCAACGGTATTTAGCGCGCTGACAAAACCAGGGTTAAGACCACCCAAGCTTGCCCTGGTGCAAACAGATGGTTCATTTTCTAGCGAATTTCCAGTGTCGCGAACAGCAGTGCTCTTGAGAACACCTGATGCAATAGAATACAGCCTTGTAAACACCTATACCGACCACGTAAATTCAACAGAATCAGAATGGGCATCTGTTCTCAACGGAGTCGAGTTTGCCTTGAAGAAAGACCAGGGGTCTGTTCACTTGGAAAATGATTGCCTTCCTGTAATTAAGCACCTTATTTTTAGAAAACCTCCAGCAAAATCCTATTTGGCTGATTATTACGGCGCAGTCATGAACGAAGCGAGAAAAATGGAGTATTTGGGAGTCCGGTGGATACCACGGGAGCTGAATAAGGCCGATGATTTTTTCCGGATTTGATTCATGTGTAAATGTCAGTTGGCTTCTTAAATCAGATTCTTGCACGTTAGACTAAAAAATTAATTTTGATGATGATAAATAGAATATGCCTAGTCAAACGATTGGGAATGTTACAATTAGTGGTTACGCTGCTAGGACTGAGGGGGTAACTTATTCACCACCTGGTATTAGTGAAAAGACTGGTAATTTATATTATTTTAATACTAATACAACTGGTAATAATCTCACCTTTTCTTCTTTGACTGCAGAGCAGGTGTATATTTTTGCAGCTGCTGGTGGTGGTAGTGGTAATCCAGGCTCTGAAACTAATGGCTATGGTGGTGGTGGCGGTGCTGGTGGTGATTATTTAATCAGTGATTTACACAGTATTTTTTCTAATAATTCGCAATCACCCCTTCAATTCTCCATTGGCAGCGGCGGCGGCGGGCCTCCCGCTGCTGGTGGTAATACAGTGTTAATTTCTAATGATAATTACACAGCCGTAATTACAATAAACGGTGGAGTAATTGGTATAGGTAACGCTGGTGGTGTTGGTGGTACTCCTAGTGGCACCGGTGGAACTGCTGGTGGTGCAGGTGGTAATGGTGGTGATATTGGTGCTGAAGATACTTCCAGTGGCGTTGGTAGTCCTGGTGCTAGTATTACTATAGGTTCGCGTGTTATTTATTTTGGTGGTGGTGGTGGTGGTGGTGGTACTAGTGTTTCTGGTACTCCTCAAGCTGGTGGTAATGGTGGGGGTCCTGGTGGAGGTTCTGGTGGCCCTAGTGGCAGTGCTGGTAATGATGGTTTTTTAGATTCATTAAATGTACCAGGTTCTCAAGGAGGTTTAATTGATAGTATTAACGGTGGCAGTGGTGGCGGTGGTGGCGGTGGTGGTGGATATGGTGGCGGTGGTGGTGGGGCTGGTATCAGCTCAGCAGGCCGCGGTGAAGAATCTGCTGCAGCAGATGGTGCAGTCTTCTTATTTGTTGTAGTCCCTTCACCTAGTGCCCCTGGTCAACCTACACTGGTTACTCGAACATCTACAAGTCTAACTATTCAAGGAGGTCCTGGTCTTGCAAGTGGTTCTCCTTTTACCGATGCAGGCTTTCGATTATATGATGCTTCTCAAAACTTAATTAAAAGTGATGTTTCTGGAAATACTGCAGATGCATCTGGAAATTTTCAAGGAATCTTTACTGGCTTAACTGCGAATACAAAATACTCGGCATTGTGGTTTTTAATAAATAGTTCTGGTAATGGAGACCCTAGTAATTTGGCACCTTTTACTACATTAGCGGAAGTTAGTATCCCTAGTGCCCCTGGCGTCTATAGCCTTACACTGGTTAGTCAAACACCTACAACTCTCACTATTAGAGGAAATCCTACTGGTGCAAGTGGTTCTCCTTTTATCGATGCAGGCTTTCAATTATATGATAGTTCTCAAAACTTAATTCAAAGCGATGCTTCTGGAAATACTGCAGATGCTTCTGGAAATTTTCAAGGAACCTTTACTGGATTAACTTTTAATAGAACATACCGTGCAAAATGGTTTTTAATAAATAGTGCAGGTAATGGAACCCCTAGTGTGTTTGAAACATTTTATATGTTACCACCACCCCCTACACTTGTTAGTCGAACATCTACAACACTCACTATTGCAGGAAATTCTACTGGTGCAAGTGATGGTCCTTTTACTGATGCAGACTTTAAATTATATAGCGATGCTTCTGGAACAGTTTTTCAAGCAGAAGATTCTTCTGGAAATACTGCAGATGCTTCTGGAAATTTTCAAGGGACTCTTACTGGATTAAGTGCTAATACAACATACTTTGCCAAGTGGGCCTTGAAAAAAGATAATAGTACTTTTTATTTTAGTAACTTGGCATCTTTTACTACAGAATCTGGAGATCCTCCCCCCCCTAACCCTCCTAGTGCCCCTAGTGCCCCTTCATTGCTTTCTTCAACACCTACAACACTAATTGTTTCAGGAAATCCTACTGATGTAAGTGGTTCTCCTTTTACTGATTCAGGCTTTCGACTATATAGAGATGCTTCTGGAACATTTGAATTTCAATTTGGAAATTCTTCTGGACCAGATAATTCTGGAAATTATATAGGAATCTTTGATACTTTAAATTATGATACGGATTACTGGGTCAAATGGTATTTAGTAAATGCAGGAGGTGATGGATCCGGTAGTAGCCTAGCAAGCTTTTCTACACAGGTAGGCTCACTTAGTGCACCAGTTGGTCCACCAATACTCGTTAGTCGAACATCTGGGACCCTAACTGTTTCAGGAAATCCTACAGATGCAAGTGGTATTCCTACAGATGCAGGCTTTCGATTATTTGATCCTTCTGGAATAGTCATAATCGTCAAAGATCTAGTTTCTGGAAATACTAAAGATTCTTCTAATAATTATCTAGCAACATTTGATAAATTACTTGCTAATACAAGTTACTCTGTAAATTGGTTTTTAATAGATGGTTCTGGAAATGGACCAGAAAGTGCCCTAGCATTCTTTTCTATATTAAAGCAAGCTCCTGGTGAACAACCCATCCTTGTTGGCTCAGCAACTAGCACATCTTTTGAAATTTCAGGAAATGGGAACTATCCAGATGTTATATCTGGAAGATTCTATTTACAAGATGAAATGGAACAACCTATACTTAATGCTAATGAATGGATTAATCTAACAGATACTGGAGCAGATAGTTCTGGAAATTTTTCAGTAATATTTACAAATTTAATATCTAACACTGGCTATACTGTAAAGTATAGTTTAATAGATTCGTCTGCAAATGAAACTGATAAATCGCTTTCGTCCGCACTAATAACTACTGCTGCGGTTGCTTCCCTTCCTAGTGCCCCTGGCCCCGGTAGCCTTATAGCTGATGATCCAGGAAGTACACTCCTGACTCTTCGAGGAGATATTACTGATGTAAGTGGGTCTCCTTTTACCGATGCAGGATTTCGATTATATAGAGATGCTAGTGGAACAGGTCTAGTCCAGGAAGATGTTTCTGGAAATATAGCAGATGGTATTGGAAATTATCAAATTTTATTTACTGGATTAAATTCTGAAACAAATTACTGGGCCAAGTGGTTTTTAATAAATGCAGAAGGAGCAGGGCCAGCAAGTGAACTAGTACCTTTTTCTACAACAGTAGGCTCGCTTGGTGCGCCCGTGAGCCCACCATTCATCTATACTGCAACAACTACAAGTCTAACTATTGCAGGAAATCCCACTGATGCAAGTGGTACTCCTACAGATGCAGGCTTTCGATTATATGCGGATGATTCTGCAGTAAGCCTAAGCGCAGAAGATGTTTCTGGAAATGGACCAGATGCTTCTGGAAATTATGTAGCAAGCTTTGGGGGATTGAGTT
>Ga0209189_1000871_pt1 | contig 23452 bp, 20 predicted proteins | sample C_130820_EF_Meta_FD_187308 | JGI IMG/M metagenome (GOLD analysis project Ga0209189, IMG submission 187308) | Freshwater microbial communities from Lake Croche, Canada to study carbon cycling - C_130820_EF_MetaG (SPAdes) (version 3) | ecosystem: Environmental > Aquatic > Freshwater > Lake... | reverse complement strand
TGCTTGTGCTCCTCGTGACCCTCGTCCTGAGGATGATGGGCAGGCTATGAGGTCAGCCTGCGCTCGCGCTGGGGTAGGGGCTCGAAATCATGAGTCCGCCCCATAGAGGCAAATCCGTTATGGCAACGAGGACGCGGCGTCCGCGTCCGTCGACCCGTGACGCTGAAAAGAACGGGTCAGGCCGTTCCCTGACGAATCTTCTCTTTCTTGAGTTCCCGCTTCTCCTCGATGGCGGCGACTTCGGCGGCAAGTTGCCGCCTGAGCGATGAGATCGCCAGCTCGTCGCCGGAGGCTTTGGCAATCTCCCCTTCAAGGAAGATCTTCCGCTCGGCGATTTTGGCATTGTGTTCGGAGTCTACCTCCGAGAGAGCCTTTTTCTGTTCCTCGGTCAGGGGGCGTGTCGGCGAGCCTTTTTCGAGGCGGCTCATGGCAAGTTCATAGGCCGATTTCATTCTCGGTATCCTAACACAAATCTCGGCGGATTGTTGATTGAAAATTGTGGATTGCGAACGGCGTACGTGACGGGGAGAGTGCTTGGATGATCAGATTACTCAGTACGGATTTTGACGGAACACTCACGGGAGCTTATCCTGAGGGCGGGCGGTGTGTGCCATCCCTTGCACGCGAGTTGGAGGCTGTTTCCAAGGTTGGAGGCATCTGGGCAGTGAACACGGGACGCTCCCTGGAGAGTGCCTTGGACGGGTTGAGGCAACTGGAGGCGCCGATGGCTCCCGATTACATCCTCACCAGCGAACGACACGTCCATAGACCCGATGGCAGGGGGGGGTGGCATGATTACGGTGAATGGAACGCGCTCTGCCGCGAACATCATGACCTGCTCTTCAGGGGGTGCGGACCATTTTTCAAGGCAATCGAGAAACTGGTGGATCAGTATGAAGGGGTGACCTTCCAGGAGAGTGTCGATGGTGTGCCCGGAGGATTGGTGGCCTCCGGAGAGGAGTTGCTCGACGAACTGATCAAGGAACTCGATTCACTTCCCGGTAGGCCGACGGACTTTCATTACCAGCGCAGCAATATCTACCTGCGGTTTTGTCACCGGGCCTATGACAAGGGGAGTGCCCTGGCGGAATTAAGCAGGCTGCTCGATACGCCGACGTCGGAGATCCTTGCCATCGGTGATCACCAGAACGACCTTGCGATGCTTTTTGGTACAGTGGCCGGCATGGTCGCCTGCCCTGCAAATGCCCATCCCAGCGTGAAGGAAGCGGTCCGGAATGCCGGGGGGCATGTTTCGGAAATGGCGACTGGAGAGGGTACTGCGGAGGGGATCCGCGTTTTCAGGACGGGGGCTAAACTTCCTGAAAAGAAAAAACCGGGGAGAGGTCACTGAAGACCCGCTCCCCGGTTGATGGAATCAGAGGGTGTCGGTGATCAGGCCTTCTTTTCGACGAGCTTGAAGTGACCTTTGCCGACACGCTTGATCTCGGGGAGTTTTTTACCCGTGCTGCTGAACCAGACATGGACGTTGGCATTCTTGACCCCGATCTTCTTGGAGAGGTCGGTCACCTTCATGCCGGCGTCACCCGCTGCCTTGAGGGCGGCAAGGATCTTCTTCTTGATCTGGCCGCGGGGGGCGCGCTTGCCCGAGGAGCGGCCCTTGGTGGCCTTGGCGGGGCGGTCTGCCTTTTTGGCCTTGGCGGGGCGGCCGCGGCGCTTTCCAGTGGAGCGGACGGCCTTGCCGGTCAGGAGCGATGCGAGTTGGGACTCGATCTTTTGGATCTCGTTGAGCAGGCTCTCCTTGCGTTGAGTGAGCTTGATCAGGTTGCGCAGTGCGTTGGTATTAATATTTGTTAGGTTCATGACGCTATTTGTTATTTTATAATTATCCAACGATAACAAGGATGAATGTCGGAAAGATTCCACCATTATTTAAGCCTATTGCTAACGTTCCGGAGGAACTTGCCGCGGGTGAGATTGTGATTCTCCTGGGTGATCTTGCAAGCGGTGAGGAGATTCCCTTGAGTCGTGAGGAGCGACACCGTGCCGAGGGCATGTCCTCCATGAAGGCGCGTTTACCGTTCCTTGCCGCGCGCCGCATGCTGCGTTCCGTGCTCTCCCAATGGTATGGGGTTCCCTGCGGTGAACTGACAATCATGCCCGATGCATTCGGAAAGCCCCGTCTTGTCTCCGATGACCCGATCCATTTCAGCATCACTCATTCCTCGGAGTGTGTGGCTGCGGCCTTTTCCCGTTCCGAGGTGGGGCTTGATGTGGAACGGATGCGCGAGGTCGATGCCCGCATGCTAGCATCGCGCTTCTTTTCCCGGAAGGAGGCGGCGGATGTGGCGGCTTCGGGAAATCCCGAACTCTTCTTCAAGCTCTGGACCTGCCGTGAAGCCGCCATCAAGGCCGATGGACGGGGAATGTCGAAGTTGATCGGCATCACGGAGGTGGTTTCCGGAAGCGGGGGAGAGGAGGAGACCGTGGAGGTTCTGATAGGCTCCGACCGATGGCGATCCGTTCATTGGAAGATTGATGCCGAAACCCACGCTGCGTTGGCTTACCGGGAGCACCCCCCCCTTATTAGCTGGTGTGATCTCCGGTGCCGGTTAGAATGAGCTTTCATGTCATTTCAGGATCTAGGACTAGAGGATGCCGTTGTCCACGGCGCACAGAGGATGGGTTACGTCGAACCGTCGCCGATTCAGGCGCAGGCAATCCCCATCGCCATGAAGGGGGGGGATCTGATCGCCTCCGCCCAGACCGGCACGGGAAAGACCGCCGCCTTCGGCCTTCCGATCCTGAGCCGTCTCAAGAAATCCAACGGCAAGACCCGCTGCCTCATTCTAGAACCGACCCGCGAACTGGCCCTGCAGGTCGAGGAGGCTTTCAAGGACTTCTCCGTTTTCACCGATCTGAAAACCGTCGTCATCTTTGGCGGTGTCGGTTACGGCGCCCAGCGTGAGGCCCTCGCGAAGGGAGCCGATATCATCGTGGCCACCCCGGGACGCCTTCTCGATTTCATGCAGCAGGGGGAGATCAGCTTCGCCGACCTGGAGATCCTGGTCCTCGACGAGGTTGACCGGATGCTCGACATGGGCTTCCTTCCGGATGTCCGGCGCATCGTGGAGAAGTGCCCGAAGGAGCGGCAGACCCTCTTCTTCTCCGCCACCATCCCCGAGGAGATCGAACGTCTCTCCTCCTGGTGCCTTCGTAATCCCGGGAAGATCTCCATTGGTGCACGCCGCTCGGCGGCCGAGACGGTGAAACACGCCTTCTACCCGGTGGCTGTAGCCCAGAAGTTCGACCTTCTCAAGGCGATGCTCGACCGGACCGAATACCACAGCGTCATCATCTTCTGCCGCACCAAAGACGGTGCCGACCGCATCGCGCGTCAGCTTGAGAACGAGAAGCACAAGGTAGCCGTCATGCATTCCAATCGATCCCAGCAGGAGCGTGTTGATGCGTTGGAGGGGTTCAAGACCGGTCGCTACGAAGTGATGATCGCAACCGATATCGCCGCCCGCGGCATCGATATCGCCGGGGTCAGCCATGTCATCAATTACGATGTGCCCCAGCATCCGGAGGATTATGTCCACCGTATCGGCCGCACCGGACGGGCCCAGAGCGAGGGAGATGCCTTCACAATCATGACCGCCGAGGAACTTCCGCACGTGAAGGCCATCGAGTCCTTCATTGCCCGGAAGGTTCCCCGCGAGAAACTCGAGAACTTCCCCTATTTGTTTACAATGCTCTTCCAGGAGGAGGAGGCCGCCAAGGTCCTCAAGAATCTCCGAGGAGCCCGCACTCTCAAGGGCTACAGCTACGGCGCGAAGCGCAGGCGCTAGGGAGTTGTCGCCCGAACGTGGCGAAAATGTAACGGAATCCAGGTGGACTAGCCCTGAATCTCTTGAGAAGAGTTTCCGATGGCGGTTTTGTCTCAAAACTCCCTCAAACCAATCCTTTCCGCGGTATCAACCGAGCGTAAAAGGCCCACCTACAGTGTCCGCTTCGCCCGGAAAGAGGAAGAAGTCCGTGCCGCGCTCAGGCTCCGCTTTGAGGTCTTCAATCTCGAGCTGAACGAGGGATTGGCCAGTGCGCACGCGACTGGCATGGACGAGGATCAGTTTGACGAGGTCTGCGACCATCTGATCGCCGTCGAGGAGGACTCAGGCGCCGTTGTGGGAACCTACCGGATGCAGACCGGCACGATGGCGGGGCTTCATCTCGGCTATTACAGCGCCTGCGAATTCGATTTCACCACGTTTGAGCCGTTCCGGGATTCCCTCGTGGAACTGGGGCGTGCTTGCGTCCACCGGGATCACCGCTCGATCGCCGTGATCTCGATGCTTTGGCGCGAGATCGTCCGCTATGCCATGGACCGTAACGCCCGCTACCTGATCGGGTGCAGTTCGCTGACCTCCCAGGATCCCGCGCATGGACGGGCCCTCTACAACCGCTTTGTCGCCGAGGGGCATCTCTCGGATCCTGAATTCCGGACCGTGCCGCTTCCGGCCTTCAAACTCGAACAGGTGGAGCCACTGGCCGATTGCCCGCCCCCGCCGAAACTTCTGCGTGCGTATCTCGGGATCGGTGCCAAGATCTGCTCCACACCCGCGATCGACCGGGCCTTCGGCACCATTGATTTCCTGACCATGATCGACTGCTTCAATGCCGACCCCGCGGCCAAGGACCGCTTTGTGGAGCGTCCCAATGCAGGGAATCGCGTCAGGGGAACGAAGACCGTGCGTTGATGGGGCCTCTTTCTACCCGCGCACTGTTCCGCCTTCTAAGACTCGGTTGGGTCATCTGCTCGGGAATGGCGGCACTCCTCTGGTTCCTAAAACGGTCCACTGACGAGGAGAGTGCGAGGATTGCCTGGATGCAGTGGATGAGTCGGCGGTTTCTCTCCCTGCTTCACTGCCAGGTCACGGTGTCAGGGATCATCCCCTTCGAGGGGCTCGTCGTCAGCAATCATCTCGGCTATGTCGACATTCTGGTGCTTGGTTCGCTCTGTCCTGCGATCTTTGTCGCCAAGAGCGATGTCGATGCATGGCCCGTTTTTGGTTGGCTTACTCGCAATGCCGGAACGATCTTTGTGAGCCGCAACAATCCCGCGGAGGTACCCACCCAGTTACGGCAGATGGAGTGGCCGCTGGTGAAGCGAACCCCGGTCGTTCTCTTCCCCGAGGGAACCAGTTCGGACGGCTCCCGTGTTCTGCCCTTTCGCAGTTCCCTGCTGGAATCGGCGGTCCGTTCGGGGGGTGAGGTCACACCCGCCGCCATTTCCTACGACCTTCACGGCAACGGGGTTCCCGGCAATGAAATCGCCTACTGGGGCGATCACACCCTGCTCCCTCATCTTCTGAATCTTCTCTCCAAGCCCAGGTTTGAAGCCCGCATCGCTTTTGGTCGAAGCCGCCCTACGGAAGCCGACCGCAAGCGTGAGGCAGCCCGTTTGCAGGGCGAGGTCGAGGATTTAATGGGAAAGACAACGGCCGCTCCGTAGCCTTAATGTTGAAGTTTTCCCTAGTGTGGGGGAAATTGATCCCATGCATGCACGCTTTGTTTTGATGACATGGATGTCCTTGGGCATGATTTTGCCCATGATGGGTCCTGCAACCGCATCCGAACCCTTCCCCAAGCCTCCAAATACCGCCTTGGCCACCTTTGGCGGTGGGTGTTTCTGGTGTGTTGACGCCGTTTACCACTATGTGCCCGGGGTTCTCAAGATCACCTCGGGATACGCCGGGGGAACGGTGCCGGATCCCACCTACGATCAGGTCTGCACGGGGCGAACCGGCCATGCCGAGGTGGTTCAGATCACCTACGATCCCTCCAAGGTGACCTACGATCAGCTCCTTGATCTTTTCTGGAAAGCCCATGATCCGACGACACCGAATCGTCAGGGAGCCGATCACGGGACCCAGTACCGATCGATCATCCTGACATCAAGTCATGAAGAGGCCGTTGCGGCCGAGGCATCCAAGAAGAAGGCCCAGGCCCAGTTCCCAGATCCGATCGTCACGGAAATCGTGCCGCTGACTGCATTCTATCCTGCGGAGGAGTACCATCAGGACTACTACCGGAATAATAAGGATAAGAATCCTTACTGCCAGGTGGTCATCGCTCCGAAGCTCAAGAAGCTCGGGTTGGGCAAGTAAGGGGAGAGCTCAAGGTGGCCGAGTGCAGAGAAAGAGTTTTTGTCACGGGCTCCGGGGTCCTTTCCGGAAATACTGCTTCTACCGGAGATCTCTGGGCGCATTGCGTGCAGGGAAAAAGGGTCGGTGGATCCGTTGCATCCGATGAGGAAATTGCCTCGGACATAGGTCTTTCCTCGGGAGACTTTTCGATTCTGGGACGTCATCAACTTCTTGCCCTCGGTGCCGTGCATGAGGCATGGCGATCGGCGAGATTGGGTTCCGTGAAGAACCGCCTGAGAGGTGAGGGGAGCAAGGAGCGCCACGCTTCCTTCGGATGTGTCGGCGGCAGCTCCCTTGGAGGTCTCGTTGCCATGGAGAGGGATCTGGCGGCCGCTCAGGGGGAACGTTTTTCCCCTTATGCCGTGAGCCGTTGGCGCGGCAACTCCGTGCCGGCCGTCGTGTCGCTGCGGCATGGTCTGGGAGGCACCATGCTTTCCCTCAATGCAGCCTCCGCCACCGGTGCCCAGATTCTCTGGACAGCAGGCACCCTGATCCGCGGCGGGATCGTGGATGCCGTGGTGGCTGTTGCTGCCGATTCCTCGCTTTCGGATTCCGTCGCCAAGGCGATGTCACGTAACGGCAGTGTTGCCAAAAGACCAGGCTCCGCTCCGCTCTCGGGCAATCGCTCGGGGATGACTCCGGCCGAGGGGGCGGCCGCGCTGATCCTCGAGAGCGAGGCGCATGCTGTGGCGCGTGGAGCAGTGCCCTTTGCAGAGTGGCTCGGTGGAGGGAGTGCTAATGAAGGTTACCATTTGCAGGCACCTGACCCATCCGGTGTCACCCTCGAACGTCTGATCCGAGAAGTCGTGAAGGATTCGGCACGGCCATCCGTCGATTGGGTATCGCTCCATGCCACGGGAACTGCCCGTTATGATGCTGTGGAGTGTTCGGTTCTCTCCCGCGTGATGGGTGAGGAGAACCCATGGATCAGCGCATTCAAGGGAGTGACGGGCCATGCCCTCTCCGCATCCGGACTGATCGAGGCGGTTCTTCTGGTGGAGGGTCTCAGGCTCGGGCAATGCCCGCCACTGCCCTCGGAAGTGGATGCTTCGCTTGGGCTGCGACTTCCCGATCCAGCGTCATCACCTGTTCCCAAAACGGCGCTTCAGATTGCGCAGGGAATGGGAGGCGATGTGGTGGTGAACCTGCTGTCGGCAATCTGACACTATCCGGATGACATCGGAGCCATGGTTCCTGTCGCAAGGGGTGCCGAGATCCCTTGAATGGAATCTGCTCTGGAGGGAAGCCTTGGTGCGCTTTGGTGAGAAGCCATCACTCCGTCTAGGTGATCGTTGGTTGAGCTTCCGTGAACTGGATGAGGAGGCGAAACGTCAGGCAGGCATGCTGCGTACTACTCCGGGTTGGAATCGTGGAGCTTTGGTTGTTCTGCCGGTAAAGGGAGAGGAATTCTTTTCCAAACTGCTGGCTGTCTGGCAGGAGGGTGGTGTCGCGATTCCTTGGAAGGATGGGATCGTGGAGTGGAGTGAACGCCCGGATATTGCCGTTGATTTTGTATGGGGTGACGAGCAACCAGATTCGACAGTCTCAACGGGCTCAACGAGTGATCTCCCCTCATCAGGGTGGCATGCCATTTACTGCACATCCGGATCAACGGGAAGGCCCCGTGCGGTCATTCGCGGATGGAGTCAGGCCATCTATGAAGCGGGGCACTATGCTGCCGTCCTCGGTCTGCGAGAGGGAATGGAATGCACGATGCTGATCCACCCCTCCTTCGGTGCCTCCACGAAACATTTTCTAGGATGTCTGCTGAGTGGTTGCAGGCAGTCGGTTCCCTCAGTCACAGGCATTCCAATCAATGGAGGGTACCTTCTCTACGGGACTCCATCGCAGATTCAGGCGAGAGAGTCAGAATTGAGCCAAGGAAAAAGTTTCTCCCTAATCAGCCTGACGGGTGAAGCATGCTCCTCAAGAGGATGGGAAGTGATCATGGCAATCTCATCCCCCGGTGCCAAATGTCTGAATGCCTTGGGGGGCACGGAAACTGGCGTCCTGATCAACTCTTTGGGAGATATTCACTCCACGGCTCATCAAGAGAGCTCCCTTTGTGGAAGGGGATTGCCCGGAAAAATCCTGAGAGTGGTCGGCGATGATCAGAATCCCGTCTCGAAAGGTGCTCTTGGTCTACTGCAGGTGGAATCGGAGTGGATTGCCGAGGGATACCTCGACCCGGGACAGGATGGTGATCGATTTCATCCTTTCCCCAGATCGGAGGCCGGTCGCCTTTTCCTAACCGGTGACGTGGTTGTTGAGGAAGAAGGATATCTTCGTCTTCTCGGGCGTGCCGGATCGATGATCAAGCATCGGGGCGCGTGGATCGATACCACTCCCTTGCGCAACGCTCTGCAAGCGGAGGGAATCGGTGAGATTCATCTCGATAAAGCCGGAGAGCGCGACGCGCTTAGGGTCTGGATGCGGATGGAGAACCCGGATCGTGAACTCCTCCGGAAAGTGGCTTCCAGACTCGAGCAATCCTTTGCGGATTCCCCTTTGCTGCCCGAGATCCTGGTTGGTATCGGGAAGTTTCCTCTCAATTCGAATGGGAAGAAGGATCTCCGCGAATTGGCCCGCTTGGCGGAATCGAATGAGGTGATCACTGAAAAGATCCCCACCCGTGTGGAGAGACTTGCTTCCATTCTCGTGAACGAGGAATGGGATTCGAGATTACTGAAAGGTGCCCGACGGATCGGTGATCTGGAACTTGATTCCCTATCGCTTCACGAACTGCTTCTAGAAATCGAACGCCTCTCGGAAAAAGCGATTCCTCCCTGGAAGATCCAACCCGCAACACCGCTTGCGGAAATTCTCCACACTTCGGGAAACTTGCCACAGGCGTTTGGAAGGCTGGAGGGGAGAGACGGGGCTCCCGTCCTGCTTTGGATGGGGGATGGAGTGACAGGTATCCGGCATGATCTGGGGAATCTGGTAACGATCCTTCATTGGAACGTCTCGGCTTTACCGGGTGCGCTCGGAACCCGGGATGTCTCCACCATGCGTGAACTGGCGGAACGACTCATCGGGATGCTTGATTCCAAGGATCTGTCGGGAAGGATCGTTGTCGGTGGATTCTCCGCGGGGGCGGTTGTGGCCCATGAAGTTGCGCTCGTCCTATCCGATCGCGGGACGCCTCTTTCCGGACTCCTGCTCCTTGACCCTCCGGATCTGGAGTACCGGCCCATCCGCACTCCATGGCGATGGTCCCGATGGAGGCCCTCGATAGTCTGCAGGTTTCTGGGGATCCTTCCGGATATGCTGCTGGATGCATCGAATGGAAAACTCCGTGATGCCCTGGCGAAGGAAACGCAGAAGCATGTGAGGGAGCGCCGGAGGAAGCTCTTAAGAAACTACCGTGCACTTCCGACAACACTCCCTGCGGTGCTGGCCACCAGTGGATCGCACCAAGAGGGAGCCTTGCGTGGTTTTGCCCATATCTCCGACAAACTCGAGATCATCCCGCTGGGGGTGGAGCATCACACGGAGGTCATGTCCAAGGCCATCGCCCGATCGCTCTGGGTTCCAAAGTTACAGGGTGTTCTATTCGGTTCCTGAAAGCGGGATCCCGGTGCCACAATCGCCTTGCCCGACCGAATCGAAAAAGGCACCTTCTTGCTTTCTCATGGACAGTTAGCTCAGCGGTAGAGCGGCTCGCTTACACCGAGTTGGTCGGGGGTTCGATCCCCTCACTGTCCACCACTCCCTGCGCGGGACCTTTACGCGGAGTGTTCTTCGGCGATCCAGGCGAGCGCCTCTTGGCGTGAAGTAAGGGTTCCTTCAAGCTGACGCGTTTGGACGGCTTGGAGGACATCGGCGAACCTTTTCCCGGGCTTCCACCCCAGGGCGATCAGGTCATCCCCGGTGATCAGGGGCTTCGGAATGAGCGGCTCGCGCCCGAATTCCTCACGCTTGGCGAGGAGTGTGGCGTGGTTGTCGAGCATCCCGTGGCTGGCGAGGCAGTCGACTCGGTGGAGTTCCAGTTCCTCCTCGAAGGTCGGACGAGCCATCATCCGCTTCAGCGTGGCGACGCGCATGTTCGGGACATCCTTGAAGCTCATGTGGAGGCGTACCGCGGGGATCACGGCATCGATCACCTCGTTGGAAAAGCGCAGTCGCTGCAGCAGGCGGAGTGTCATACCGGCGCTCACTCCCTCGTGTCCGTTGAAGCGGATACGCCCGGTTTCATCCACAATCCTGGTTGCCGGCTTGCCGATATCGTGGAAGAGAACCGAGAGGACGAGCGGCAGCGAGGCATCCGGCGCGAGCATCGAGATCATGAGGCGCGTATGGACAAAGACATCGCCCTCGGGATGAAATTCCGGAGGCTGATGGCACCCCTTGAGTGCCTCCATCTCGGGCAGGACCTGCCTAAGGAGTCCGCTCTCATCGAGCAGGTCGAATCCCCGGAGTCTGTTCGGGGAGAGGAGGATTTTGCAGAGTTCTTCGCGGATCCGCTCGGCGCTTACGGCATGGATCTCCGGACCCCATGCGAGAATCTCCCTCCAGGTTTCGGGGTCGATCTCAAAGCCGAGTGTGGTGGCGAAACGGATGGCGCGGAGCAGGCGGAGCTTGTCCTCGGCAAAGCGCTCGGAGGGATTCCCGATGGCTCGCAAGAGCCGGGCCTCGAGATCCTGGCGTCCGCCGACAAAATCGAGGACCTTCTCCTCGATCGGGTCAAAGAAAAGCCCGTTCACCGTGAAGTCACGGCGCAGCGAGTCACCCTCGGCATCGGTGAAGCGGACGCTCTCGGGATGGCGACCGTCGTGGTAAACACCGTCGCCGCGGAAGGTGGCGACTTGGATCTCGGCACCCGATTCCAAGACGATGATCACTCCGAACTGCACCCCGACGGGAATCGTCCTTGGGAAAAGGGCCTCGACCTGTTCGGGGCGTGCGTTGGTCGCCACATCGTAATCGTGGGGAGTCAGGCCGAGGAGGCGGTCGCGGACGCAGCCGCCCGCATAGAGTGCCTCGAATCCCTTGGCGCGAAGGCGCTCCACGATGGATCGTGCGGCGGCTTCACTCATGGCACTATCGTGCCTTCAGGTTGTTTCATACCGCAAGAAGTAAGGGAATTGTTGGCGCGTCTGTTGGGGCTGTGCAAGATGCTCAGGGATTCTTTGCCGATATCTTACGACGCATGGAGTCGCCGAGGGTGTAGAGCGCCAGAAGGGTGGTCAGCATGGCAAGAGCTGGGAAAAGGAGCAGCCACCAAGCGCTTCGGAGCGGGTTGATCGAGGCAGCGCCCTCCGAGAGGAGCGAGCCCCAGCTCGACTGGGGAGCCTGAACACCGAGCCCGAGAAAGCTAAGGAACGCCTCGTCGATGATGACGGAGGGAATCGCAAGGGTCAGGTAGACCAGGATCATTCCGGCAAGGTTGGGGAGGATGTGCTTTGCCAGAATCGTCCAGTACCCCTCGCCGAGCACCCGTGCCGCGGAGACGTAGGGGCGTTCCCTGAGGGTGAGGGTCTGGCCGCGAACGATCCGTGCCATGGTGAGCCACTCGATCACACCGAGGCTGAGGATTAGGATCAACAGCCGCGACGATCCGACCAGCCAATTCCAGCCCTGCTTGCTCGCTGCAAGTTGGAGCCGTTCGTTGAAGGCATTGATGAAGATCAGGATGAAGATGAGTCGGGGAACCGAGTAGAGGATGTCGACCGCACGCATCATGGCGTTGTCGGCGCCGTGGGCCGAGGATCCCGCAATCAGGCCGTAGGCGGTTCCGATGCAGAGGCTGATGGCGGCTCCGCAGATGCCGACTAGCAGGGAGATCCTTCCTCCCCCCAAGATCCGGAGCAGGAGATCGCGGCCGTTCAGGTCGGTGCCGCAGGGATGGGCGAGTGATGGTGGGGCGTAGGTGAGGGGGCCGGGGAGGTCGTAAGAAGCCGGAAAGAAGAGAGGTCCGGCAAGGACAAGGAGCCCCATCCCGTAGAGGACGATAGCCGCAACCCTTCCCGATGGTGAGAGGATCCCGGTGCTCATCATTGCTGAATCCTTCGGTCGAGCAGACGGTAGGAGAGATCGACGAGGAGGTTGAAGATCATCAACAGCACGCAGTAGACGATGACCACGCCGCCGAGCAGGAAGCCGTCGCGGTTCAGGATCGAATTGACGAAGAATCCACCCGCTCCGGGGATGTGGAAGATCGTCTCCACGACGATCGATCCGGTCAGGAGATTGGCGGCCAGCGGTCCTAGATAGGAGACGACCGGTAGGATCGCCACGCGGAGGGCGTGGCGGTAGACGACGGAGCGCTCGGGAAGTCCCTTGGCACGTGCCGTCCGGACAAAGTCCTCCGAAAGGGTTTCCCTCAGGCTGTCATGGAGCAGGCGGGCGATCACGGCGGCGTAGGGGATCGCAAGCGTTACGGCAGGCAGGAGAAGTTGCTCCGGAGTTCCCCATCCCCCCACGGGAAGCCACGCCAGCCTGATCGAAAAGATCAGGATGAAGAGCGGTCCCAGCACGAACGAGGGGAGGGAGATGGCAAGGAGCGTGGCCGCCAAGGCTCCTCCCTCGGCAACGGTTCCCGGACGGGCCGCCGCAAAGGCACCGAGCCAGACCCCCGATGTCGTCGCAAGGAGCAGGGATGTGAGTCCCAGAGTCAGCGTGACCGGGAGAGTCTGGGCGAGGATCTCGTTGACCGAGCGGTTGCGGTACTTGGTGGAGAGGCGGAGATCACCACGGATGAGATCTTTGAGGTATCCCGTGTATTGATCCAGAATCGGGCCATCCAGCTTGTACTTGACGAGCAACTGCTTCTCGATGGCCGCAGGAAGCTTGCGCTCCGCGTCGAAGGGACCCCCGGGGGACAAGCGCAACAGGAAGAAGGTGATCGTCACCACGCAGAACAACACCACGGGCAGGGATGCAAGTCGGCGAAGCATGATCTCCAAAGGATGAAGGCATCAGGGAAAATGAAAAAGGATGAAACAATCCTCCGTGAATGAGGCGATGATACGAAACGACTCTGGAGGTGCCTTCACGGAACCCCACACGCCCGATGATGCGAAGTTACCCGGCGGAACGTCTATCCGACAGTGAGGTCGACATTCGGGGCAGTCAGAAGGGTGATGCCGGACGGCAGGGTGGCATGCGCCGCGAAGCGGTTCCCCTTGCGCTTCCATCGGATGGAGATCGAACCCCGCGCATGGGGAATCGATCCTTCGGCATGATCGATGCCGGGGGCAACGGGAGCCAGCAGGTAGGCATCGGGGTTGCCGGGTGTCGAGGGGCGGATGCCCAGCAGATGGCGGGTCGCGAAGATCGCCGCGGAGCCGCTCCAACTGTGGCAACAACTTCCGCTTTTCGCCGCCGCATCGTTGAAGCACTCGGGGAGGGTCGGCGTGCCGAGTGATCGAATGTAGCCGTAGTGATCCCGGATAAGATCCAGCGCCAGATCGGCGCGGCCATGATCCGCCAGCGCAGGGAGGAGGTAGCTCAGGAAGTAGAGCTCTGCGAATCCGCTGAACTGCCCCTTTTCGAGCCCGTGGGAGAGGTTGCGTCGCAGCAAGGGCTCCAGGTAGGAGAGGATCCGGTCCGCCGGGCCGATGCCGTAACGCAGTGCAAGAATGTTGGCATGCAGGGCGGGCGTGCCGGCCCCGGCCGAGGCATCGAGTCGTCCTGCCTTCTCGTTCCAGAGCCGGTCAACCAGCGCGGCGGAGAGACATTCAGCCTCTTTCCCGAGTTGCTCATGGCGAGACTGCTTGCCGAGGACTGCGGCAATTTCGGCCGCAGCCCGCAGGGCCGCGATGCGCAGGATGTTCACGGCAGCGTTGTCCGCCCCCTCGCGTTCCGAAGGAAGCACCCCCCAATCGATGAAGACGCGCATCCCCGTTGTGTCCCAGAGGCCCAGATCATCGGGCTTCCAGGTAGGGCTGGCGATGATCCTCTCGATGATCGGCCATTGGGCTTCGGCAAAAGCCATGTCGCCGGTGCGGGCCCAGTAATCGCGGACAGCCTGGATCCAGAGAAGGGTGAAATCCTCGTGCGGTGGGCGTAGCCAAGAGGGAGCGCAGCAGGCGAGTTGGCCGTCGGGGCGCTGAGCCTTGCCGAAGAGGTCGAAGGTGCGCCTTGCTACCGAGAGATTCGCGGAGAGCAGGAGATGGAGGTGGAAGTTGACCAGACTGTCGCCGATGTAGCTGCCGCGTTCCCGCCAGGGGCAGTCGGCGTAGGCCTCGTCGGTCGATGTCTGGAGCGTGTGAACCGAGATCCGCCAAGCCCAGTCGAGCAGGGGATCGCCGCAGGAGAAGGATCCCTTGCAGGTGTTCAGCGTGGTGCGGCGCCGGACGGAGAGATCATGCAGGGTGAGTGGAACGGGGGGTGATCCGGCGGGGGCCCTGAGCACCAGTTGGAGGAAGATCCCGCCCCGAGGATTAAGCACCTCGATGCGCTGGCGTCCTCCCTGGAGGATGAAGCGGTCCGCGGCGTCGGTGAAGGGGTTGGAGTGGTAGAGGTTCACGCACCCGTCGGCGCGTTTCCAGTCGTCGTAGGCGACGTCCAGGACGCTACCCTCCGGTGCCTCCACCTCGACCACCGTCTGACCGTAAAACTCGTCGCCGAAATCAAAACTCCAGAGGGCTGCACGGGCAGTCGATGTGGCCACGGGGGGGAGATCCGAGAAGGGAAGACCATCCGGGTCAAGGGATGCCTCGGGGGAGTCCCAGGCGGTGAGTCGTGCCGGGGTGATCCGTGACAGGTCGCATTCCTCAACGCTCCATCCCGAGGGAGGCCGGAATCCCTCCGGTGAGGGCGGGCAGGTAAGGATGGATGGCCCGGGAAGGCTTGCAGAGAGAGAGAAGGTTTCCCTGCATGAGGCTTCCGGAAGCGCATGGAGCGTGCATCGGGAGGAGCGTGGGAGCCCCAGCATGAGCGGCCATTGTTCGGTCAGCAGTTCAAGATTTCCCGAGAGGAAGTTCCATCCGGAACGGAGATTTACGAAAGCTTCCCCATGATTGCCAAGGCGTCCGGGATAGTCGATCCGCAACGCCTCACCGTTGAGTTCCAGTTCGCACCAGAAGCAGTCGATGGAAACCCTCTGGTCGGCCGGGGAATGGATCCAGGTGGAGAAGGAGCGAAACTCCTTCGAGGAATCGACTCCGGAGAGGAGCGGTTCGTCGCGGTGGAGCTGAATACCCCATCTAAGAGAATCGGCGACCGGTCCCGCCGCAATGATGCGTGATGGTCGGACGTGCGCATAGTCGGGGTAGGGGACGGAGCGGGGTTGCGGCTTCGCCCAGGGAACCGACTCTGCGGGAAGGGTGACAACGGGATGATTGGCTGGCTTCGCGAGTTCCTTGTCCAGGATCCGGGTGTCGCAGCGTTCGATGGGATTCTGGGCGAAACTGAAGAGTGGAGACCGCGGATCCCACGCATGGTGGATCAGGGCAAGCCATGTTCCCGGGGTGGCGAAGGAAACGGCGCCGTCGGCAGTCCCTCCCGCTGCGATGAAGCCCGGCAACCCGTCCGGCATCGTCTGGAAGGAGGAGCATCCGTAATAGTTCACCTCGACCCGCAGGAGGTTTTCCCCCCGCTTCAGGAAAGCGGCCAGATCATGGCTGTCATACTCGGGATGTGCCGTGACAAAGCGGCCCGGGCCGTAGGCGACGAAGGAGCCGTTCACGAAGAGCCTGTAGCGCGTGTCGGCGAAGAGATGAAGGGTGGCCGGGATGACCGTCGGGAGCGTGAAGCGCCGCTCGAAGCTCACGAACTGGTTACGTCCCGGCGGCAGGTCCTTGGCCCAGCAGAAGCCGGAGTCGGCAAAAAGGGAATCGGGCGCGGTGATCTCGTCTTCGGGAGCGTTCATGGGGGGGGAATGTGTTGCAAGGCACCGGAATCGTCCATTCCAAACAATGCCTCCGGCACAAGAGTTGCCCTAATCCTCCGTGCCCCGCACCACGACGACTGTGGGCCCTTCGAGTGGAATCTCCGGTTTTCCGTCGGTGACCAGGATATCGATTTCCTCCCAGGAACAGAGTCGAACCATGTCGCGACACTCCCACTTCGTCCTGTCGGCAAGCAGCACGGCGTGTCGGCTGTTCTTGATGATGGCTCGTTCGCTCTCGACAACGAGTTGGTTGGTATTGGTCACCCCCCCGGCATCCAGTCCTCCGGCGGAGAGGAAGGCCCAGTTGCTGTGGTACTGCTGCAGGTTGGCGACGGCCTGCGGGCCGACCAGGAGACCGGAAGAGGGGTAGACCAGACCGCCGGTGAGGAAAACCTCGGCTCCCCCAGCCCCACCCCTCAAAGACTCGATCCGATGGGCGATGAGGATGGAGTTCGTCACGATGCGCACCGGACGATTCGCAAGATACCGCGCAAGACGCAGGGTCGTGGTTCCCCCGTCCACCGCCACAACATCGCCGTCGGCGACCATGGAGGCCGCCTCCCGCGCGATCGCTTCCTTGGCCTCGGGGTTTTTGGTGTTGCGCAGAAAACTCGGCAGCATCTCATCCGGGGCATATCCCGCGGAAGTCGCCGAACTGATACCACCCCAGAATTTCAGCACTCTTCCGCGGGCGGCGAGACGGGAAAAATCGCGCCGGACAGTCGCCGGTGAGAGCGAAAAACGCCGGCAGACCTCCTGCACGGTGAGTTCACCCACTTCATCCAGAAGTTCCAGTATGTGTTGTTGGCGAATGGAGGGATGCACAAGGGATTATTTTTTATTTAACCAAAAAAAACAATATATCAATCATTAAAAGATCAAATATTGATCGTATTCTGATGCTTTCTTGCGATTAATTGATTGATCAATCATTGAAATGTTTTTAGGATTTCCGGCATGCAACTGCACTTAGGAATCAAATCCGACCCCATCGAGTACCGTTATTCCTTCCCGTGGCTCTTCCGCCTCATGGCGGAGGAAGGAGTAACACGGCTCCAGTTGGGATCGTTCTTCGAGGTTTACCAGCTTCCCGACTGCTATTTTCAACGGTTGAAGAAACAAGCCGATGACTTCGGGATCGAGATTCCCAGCCTCTTCACCGCCCATCGAGAACTCGGCGGGTTTTTCCGTGAGGATCCCGAGTGGGAAGGGGTGGCCCGCCGAAACTTCGAGCGATTCATCGAGGTGGGCGCCCTGCTCGGGGCGACATCCGTCGGATCGAACCCCGGGGCAGTTCCCCGTGACTTGATGGGTCTCAAGGGGGAGGGGATCCGACGCTACGTTCGGCACATGAAGGAGTTGATGCACTTCGCCAAGTCCCGCGGAGTCGAATGGCTGACCGTGGAGCCGATGTCCTGCATCGCGGAGCCCCCCACGCTTCCCGATGAGATCGCCGCGATGGGCGCGGAACTCACGGCCTACCATGAAGCCAACCCCTTGACCACCTCGCAGGTCGGATATTGCACCGACATCGCCCACGGCTACATCGATCTTCAGGGGGAGACGAAATACGATCATGTCGCCCTCTTCGACGCCACGCTTCCGTGGCTGCATGAAGTCCACCTGAAAAACACCGACAACCGCTTCCATTCGACCTTCGGCTTCGGGTCTGCGGAGTTGGACAAGGGGATCGTGGACGTCGCGTTTTTCCGCGACCGCCTGCTTGCCAACGCCGGCAGGATACCCGTCGACGAACTGACCGGCTATCTTGAGATCGGCGGGCCCAAGCTCGGCCGTGACTACACGGACTGCCAACTTGGGGAGCAGCTCCGTGTTTCGATCCGTCACCTGAGGGAGGTTTTTCTTGCCGAGCCATCCTCCCCGGGTGCTGGGGAGGGCGTCGTGAGGGAGATCTCCTCCCCGGATCCCGTATCGGTGCCCGTCGAAATCGCCCCCTCGATGATGTGCGTTGATCTCCTGAACTTCGAGTCGGAGCTGCGCCGTGTCGAGGCCCTCGGCGTGGAGATGCTGCACCTCGACATCATGGACGGTCACTTCGTTCACAACATGCCGATCGGACTCGGGCTGATCCCGGCGCTGCGAAAGAAGACGGCGCTCCCACTCGACGTCCACCTGATGGTCTCCGGCAGCGACTTATTCGTCGGTCTTCTCGAGGGAAGCGGGGTTGATCGAATCTCGGTTCACGCCGAGGCGTGTCCCCACCTCGACCGCACCCTGACGCGCATCCGCGAGCAGGGGGCGAAGGCCGGTGTGGCCCTGAATCCGGGAACGCCTCTCAGCGCCCTGGAGTTCCTCCTCGAGCGAATTGATTACGTGCTGGTCATGACGGTCAATCCCGGGTTCGCGGGACAGCAGCTCGCGCCGGCCGCCTTCCGCAAGATCGCCGACTGCCGCGCCATGCTCGATCGGGCCGGATACCCGCACATCCCCATCCAGGTGGACGGGAACGTGAGTTTCGAAAACATTCCCCGGATGGTTGCTGCGGGGGCGAGGAACCTGGTCGCCGGAACGAGCAGCATCTTCCATTCCTCGGCGGGCTGGGGCGACAACCTTCGGCGCATGCGGACCGCGATCGAGGAGGGTCTTGCCATGGCCGGAAACCCCCAGTCCTGATCCCCATGAAGAACACCGTTTACTATCTGGACAAGCCGGGCGGATCCTTCGCGCCGGTCGAGGAAACCATGCCCGAACCCGCTCCCGGCGAGATCCGTATCAGGATCCTGCGGACCTCGGTCTGCCAGTCGGATGTCGTCATCTACCGGCAGGGCCTTCCCCGGATCAAGGAGTGGCCCGCCGTCATCCTGCACGAGGTCAGTGCCATGGTGGATGCAGTCGGATCGGGTGTCGCGAAGTTCGCCCCCGGCGACCTCATTGGCATCGGGTGCGACATCCCGTGCGGCGATCTTTCCTGCATCTACTGCGGAAGGGAGGGGACTGGCGACTGGACAAGCTGCCCTCACACCCAGGCGACCGGCCACGAGTTTCCGGGCTTCGCGCGTTCCCACGCCATTCTTCCGGACTGGTTTGTCGAGCTGGGACCCATCGCAAAATTTGACCCCGGATTCAACCCCGATCATGCCTGCCAGTTGGAGCCGCTCGCCTGCTGTCTCGAGGGGATGACCCGGGTCAACCGATGCATCGACAACCGCATCGTCGTCCTGATCGGGGCCGGTTCCCAGAGCACCTATGCCCTCCAGTGCGCGCTAGCCATGGGAGCCCGAAAGGTCATTCTCGCAAACCGCGGCGCCGAGCGCCTGGAACGCGTGCTCCGCGATTTCGGAAACGATCGGGTGGTTGGTATCCGCTGGGACGAACAGGTCGTCGAAAATGTTCTCGCCGAGTGCCGGCCGTTCAACGAACCCCACTTCGTGATGGTCAACGCCCCCGCCGAACCGGGTTACCGGCTCGCCGTGCAACTCATGGGATACGGAACCGTGATGGACGGCCATGCCGGAGTGAAGGGAGCGGAGGGCAAGCCGCGCATCGCCCACGAGGTCGACCTCAACAACGATATCCACTACAAGCTCCAGTGCTATCAGGCCACCCATGGATCGGGCCCCCACGGCATCGCCCTCGCCCGCGAACTCCTTGCCGGCAACAAGCTTCCCCTCATCGGCAGGATGACCGACGACACCGAGCGCTTCCCCCACACCCGCATCCATGATGCCATCCGACGCGCTGCCGACCCCGACAGCCTCAAGGTCATCATTGACTGGGAATGACGGATACCGGATCACCACGCATCATGAAAGCACTCATCCTTGAATCCGCAGGCCGGTTTGTCTTCCACGGCGACCGCCCCGCCCCGATGGAAGACCCCGGAGCCGATTCCCTTCTGGTTCGTGTCGCCGCCTGCGGGATCTGCGGAAGCGATCTGCCCCGCGGGTTCGATCCCGGAGGCGCCTACCTCTACCCCCTGGTGCTGGGCCATGAATTCAGCGCCGTGGTGGAGGAAGCGGGGCACGGGTTCAGGGCCGGTGACCGTGTCGCCGTCTTCCCGTTGATTCCTAAGCCGGGCCAGCCCGGATTCGACACCGGGGATTTCGCCCAGACCACGAACTACGACTATTTCGGATCCCGTCGCGACGGGGGGATGCAGGAACTGCTGAGGGTTCCCGCCGCCAATCTCTTCCCCCTCCCCGATCATGTGAAACTTCTCCACGCCGCCTGCACGGAACCCGCGGCCGTGGCGCTGCACGGTGTCCGCAAGTTGCGCATCGCCGCCGGCGACACCGGTCTGGTCATCGGCGCCGGTCCCATCGGAAACATGACCGCCCAGTGGTTGCGCATTCACGGCTGTTCCCGGGTGATCGTCGCGGACGTCGATCCTCGCAAACTCGCACTGGCTGCCGAGATGGGGTTCGAGACGATCGACTCTACGGAGGGTGATCCGGTTGCCCGGTTGATGGAAACGACGGGCGGTGCGGGTGCGAACCGCGTGGTCGAGGCGTGCGGCCTGCCGGTCACCTTCTCACAGGCCATCGCCTGCGCAGCCACTTTCGGCGAGGTCGTGTTCATGGGAAACCTCCACGGCGAGTTTCGCCTCGGCGAGAAGGCCTTTTCCGGCATCCTGCGCCGCGAACTCACCCTCCACGGCACATGGAACAGCAAGGTCGTTCCGCGGGGGACCGACGACTGGTCCACGGTCCTCAAGTATATGGACCGCGAACTTCGGATCGCCCCGCTCGTCACCGACATGCCGACGCTTGAGGGGGGCCCGGAAATCTTCGCAAGCATCCGGGAGCGCAAGGCCTACCACAACAAGGTTATCTTCCGCGTCTCGCCCGGACTCTGCGATTGATATGGCGGTGGCAAACCCTGCATAGTGACCCGATGACTCCCTACAAGATCGCCCTCGAACGCTTCGCTTCCTGGGGTGTGGACACCGATGCCGCCCTAGAAACCCTTTCCTCCACACCCGTCTCCCTCCACTGCTGGCAGGGGGATGATGTCGCCGGTTTCGAGTCGTCCGATGGGGCCCCCGGTTCGGGTTGTCTCGCCACGGGCAACTATCCTGGAAAGGCGCGGAATTTCGAGGAACTCACGGGTGATCTGGCGCAAGCCGCCGCACTCATCCCGGGACCCCTCCGTCTCAACCTCCATGCCAGTTACGTCACCGACAATCCGGGCGGGGCCGACCGCGACTCGCTGACGATCGATCATTTCGCCTCCTGGCGCGACTGGGCGAAGGACCGCGGATGGGGGGTTGATTTCAACCCCACTTGCTTCGGCCATCGTCTCTCCGCCGACGGATTCACGCTCTCTCACCGCGATCCCTCGATCCGCCGCTTCTGGATCGACCATTGCATCGCCAGTCGGCGCATCGCCGCGGGGTTCGGAGAGGCTTTGGGCAATCCGGTGGTCACCAACATCTGGATTCCCGACGGCACCAAGGACCGACCGACTGACCGCCTCTCGCCGCGCGCACGCCTTGCGGAATCGCTCGACACGGTCCTCTCTGCGGATCTCGGTGACCAGTCCCGCTGGAACATCGATGCCGTCGAAAGCAAGCTCTTCGGTATCGGCGTGGAGAGCTACACCGTGGGATCCCACGAGTTCTACCTCGGCTACGCCGCCAGGAAATCAGTGGCCCTCTGCCTCGACGCGGGGCATTTCCATCCCACGGAATCGGTCGCCGACAAGATCTCCTCGGTTCTCCTCCACGTGCCCCGTCTTCTTCTCCATGTCTCCCGGGGGGTGCGATGGGATAGTGACCATGTCGTCACGCTCGACGATCCAACCCGAGAGATGCTTCACGAAGTGGTGGTCGGGGGATTCCTGCCCCGAACACACATCGGCCTCGATTTCTTCGACGCCTCCATCAACCGCATTGCCGCCTGGACCATCGGCACCCGAAACACGCAGAAGGCCCTCCTTCTCGGCCTCCTCGCGCCCCAGTCACGTCTCACGGAGGCTGAGGATTCAGGGAACAACGGTGGACGCCTCGCCCTCTTTGAGGACTGGCGTAGCCTCCCATGGGGGGCCGTCTGGGATGAGCACTGCAGCAGACACGACCGTCCCCGCGACGGGGAATGGTACGGCCTCGTCCAGGCCTACGAGCGCGACATCCTCTCTCTCAGGTAGCGGAACCTCCCATTGGAGGCATTGGGTTGGGAAGGTGGAGAAAAGAGGTCTCCCTTACCGATCAGGGCAGGGTGGCTCGGTTTCATCGGCGCTTTCCTAGTTTTTTCCGATCACGAGTTTCGCCATCAAATCCGTTGTCAGTGACTCCAGTTCGATCGAGACCACTTCCACGCGGCGGGTGAAGTAATTATAAGCGATGAGGTTGGGGACGGCGACGCCGAGGCCGACGATGGTGCAGTTCAGCGCCTCGGAGATGCCGTTGGCGACAATCTGCGGGTCACCGTGCGCACCGATGTTCCCAAAGATGCCAACAAGTCCCGAGAGGGTGCCTAGCAGTCCTAGAAGCGGGGAGATGCCGGTCGTGATCTCAAGGAAGACGAGACCCGACTCAAGTCGCGATATTTCATGGCGAGCACGGGTTTGGACGGCGTCGAGGATTTCAGCACGAGGCCAGTCCTTGTGCTGAAGAACGCTCAAGAGTACCCGGGAGAGGGGCGAGGGCTCGGCTTGGAGTTGCTGATGCAAGCGATCGGTGGATCCACCCTTGAAGGAATTGAGGGCGCTGATGACGATCGAGGGAAGGGCCTTGTCCATTTTGATGAATCGAGAGCGTTGCAGGATGACGGCCAGGGAGAAGACCGAGAGGATCAGCAGGACATACATGAAGAATCCGCCCTGTACGAAGAACTGGATGAATCCCGGAGTTGCGGCGAGGAAAGCGTGTGGGTGCATGGTTGTGTCTCTTTGTTTTAGTAAATGGTGAAGCTATAGTCGATTTCGAGACAGCTGTCCTGAAGCGTGGCGGCCACCTCCGGGGGGATCGGGGGAAGCTTGGCATCCATGATCGAGCGGACGCTGCAATCCGTCAAAGACTCATTGGAATTGCTTCGGATCACCTTCAGTCCACTGACTTTTCCTGTGGAGGAGACCTTGAAGCTGACATCCACGGTTCCGATGTTGAGCAGTCCCATCCGTTCGCCCACGTAATAGTACCAGCGTGAGCCGATGGCATCTGTCACGGCCTTCCTGTAGCGGCCGATCGGGGTCGCTGCGGCGGCCACTGAGGAACGGCCCTGATTGGAGATGTTTCCTCGGATCACGGTCTGGCGTGTCTCGGGTTGGTATCCCCTTATGGCGCCGGATATTCCGGGGGCCGATGCCTGCCGCTGGGGTGATGCCGGGGAGGTGGGTGGCGGAGTCTCCCGCATTGCGGTCTTCGGAGTGGGGAGGCGCTCGGGAGGTTCGAAGAGTTTAACGTTATTGGGCGGGGGTATCGTGTTCGGGATTAACGGGGTAAGGGGTGTCGCTGTGGGCATCGGGGTGGCGGAGGGAGGGGTGGAGGCGG
>Ga0209189_1000870_pt1 | contig 23487 bp, 15 predicted proteins | sample C_130820_EF_Meta_FD_187308 | JGI IMG/M metagenome (GOLD analysis project Ga0209189, IMG submission 187308) | Freshwater microbial communities from Lake Croche, Canada to study carbon cycling - C_130820_EF_MetaG (SPAdes) (version 3) | ecosystem: Environmental > Aquatic > Freshwater > Lake... | reverse complement strand
TTTCTGGTGCTCAGGTATTGACCACTGCCACAATTGGCACATTTGCAGTAAATAGACTCACTGCTGGTACTGATACAGCAATATCTACATCAACTGGTAACGTGACTATATGGAACACCAGTACACTGCAATCAGTTACTAGTAGAGGATCAACTACTACCAGTACTATTTTCATCAATAACAACGCAGTTAGTACTGGTACCAACACAGGTGCATTGACAGTCACTGGTGGAGTTGGCATTGGCGGCAACCTGTATGTGGCCAATACCAGTTTTGTTTCTGGTGCTCAGGTATTGACCACTGCCACAATTGGCACATTTGCAGTAAATAGACTCACTGCTGGTACTGATACAGCAATATCTACATCAACTGGTAACGTGACTATATGGAACACCAGTACACTCCAAACGGTCACTGGTAGGGGATCAACTACCACTAGTGCCATTTCAATTAACAACGCCACTGCAAGTACTGGTACTGCCACAGGTGCATTGACAGTTAGAGGTGGTGTGGGTATTGGCGAAAACTTATATGTTGGCGGTGCAATTACAGCCACTAGCATATTTGTTGGCAGTAGTCCTGTGTTAACTGCTCAATCAATTGGTGCTTACGGAGTTAGTAGTGTTAACGGTTTAACTGGCACTGTTGTCATATCTGCAGGCACAGACACAGCAATATTTAATAGTGGCACTACTATTACTATTTGGAACACCAGTACACTGGAAACAATTACCAGTAGAGGATCAACTACTACTAGTACTATTTCAATCAATAACAACACAGCCAGTACTGGCACTGCCTCTGGGGCATTGACTGTTAGAGGTGGCGTGGGCATTGGCGGCGATCTTTTTGTCGCTGGCACAATCACTGCCAATATTGTGTCTATCCAATACACCACAGTGACATCAGTCAGTGTAACAACTGATGATGTGATTAATACATATAATTCAACTCCCTCAACTAGTACTGCCACAGGTGCATTAACAGTCACAGGTGGAGCTGGTATTGGCGGCAATTTGTATGTGGGGGGCACCAGTTTTGTTGCTGGCGCTCAAATTTTAACTACCGCTACACTTGGCGCATTTGCAGTAACTAGACTTACAGCGGGAACAGATACTGCAATATCAACTTCTACTGGTAATGTAACCATATGGAATACAAGTACCTTACAAACAGTCACTGAAAGAGGTAGTTCAACTAATATTGCTATTTCAATTAACAACTCCACAGCCAGTACTGGTACTGCCACAGGTGCATTGACTGTTAGAGGTGGCGTGGGCATTGGTGGCAACTTGTATGTGGCCAATAACAGCTTCGTTGCTGGGGCTCAGATATTGACCACTGCCACAATTGGCAATTTTGGCGTATCAAAAATTACAGCTGGCACTGATACAGCAATTTCAACTTCTACTGGTGATGTAACTATATGGAACACCAGTACACTGGAAACAGTTACTGGTAGGGGATCAACTTCCACTAGTGCCATTTCAATTAACAACTCCACAGTCAGTACTGGTACTGCCACAGGTGCATTGACTGTTAGAGGTGGAGTTGGCATTGGCGGCAACTTGTATGTGGCCAATACCAGCTTCGTTGCTGGTGCTCAGATATTGACCACTGCTACGATTGGCGCATTTGGAGTGACTAGACTCACTGCTGGTACTGACACAGCAATTTCAACTTCTACCGGTGATGTAACCATATGGTCAACTAGTACACTGCAATCAGTTACCAGTAGGGGATCAACCACTACCAGTACTATTTTCATCAATAACAACACAGCCAGTACTGGCACTACCACAGGTGCATTAACTGTTACTGGCGGGGTAGGCATTGGCGGAGCAGTATGGATTGGCACAACCAGTTTTGTTGCTGGTGCCCAAATTTTAACTACCGCTACACTTGGCAATTTTGTTATTTCGCAAATTACGGCTGGCACTGACACGGCAGTGTCAATAGTGTCCGGTAATGTAACTATATGGGACACCAGTACACTACAAACTGTGACTGGTAGAGGTAGTTCAACTAATGTGGCTATCTCAATCACTAATAATCAATCCAGTACCAGTACAACTACAGGTGCATTGGTGGTTACTGGTGGTGTGGGCATTGGCGGAACTGTTAATATTGGCGGATCAACAACTGGCACAATAAATGCAGTGACTTATGGTAATACGCTGCTGGCATCTTATACCAGTGGAGTACTCACAACTACCAGCCCAGTTACTTTGGATTCATTCAGCACCAGTACATATAGATCAGCCAAATATTTCTGTCAAGTCACTTCAGGAACAAACAGTGTTCATATATCAGAAATCAGTGTATTCCATGCTGGTGGTATTTCTTACATAAATGAATACGGTATTTCTATTAATAATACAATATTGGGAGTATATGACGCCACTATCGTTGGCGGCAATTTAAACATTACGTTCACCCCCAGTACAACCGCTGCAACAGTGGTTAAAATGACTAGATTGACTTTGACAATATAAAATTCATAGTTGATAAATAAATTTGATAACTAAGCTGTTACGTGGAAAGGGAAACTAATGGCAACTAACATAGATTTTAGAGTCAAAAATGGCCTTGTGGTTGAAACAACTGCAACTGTGCGATCAACTGCATCGTCAATATCAACCATTACAGGTGCATTAACCGTTGCTGGCGGCGTAGGCGTTGGCGGCAATTTAAATGTTGGTGGCGCAATTAGTGCCACTAGTATATTTGTTAATGGCAGTCCAGTGGTCACTGCTGCAACTGCAGGTGGAGTCCAAACTGTAAATGCTGCATCTGGCACAGTGACCATATCTGCAGGCACAGATACTGCAATTTTTACCTCTGGCACTAATATTGTTGTATCAAACACCAGTACACTGCAAACAGTGACTGGCAGAGGCAGTTCAACAAACGTAGCAATTTCAATCACTAATAATCAATCCAGTACCAGTACAATTACTGGTGCATTGACAGTCATAGGTGGGGTGGGTATTGGTGGCAATTTATACGTGGCCAACACTAGTTTTGTTGCTGGTGCTCAGATATTGACTACTGCTACAATTGGCACATTTGCGGCAACCAAAATTATAGCGGGCACAGACACTGCAATTTCAACCTCTACTGGTGATATAACTATATGGGACACCAGTACACTGCAATCAGTTACTGGCAGAGGCAGTTCAACTACTATTGCCATATCAATCACTACTTCCACAGCCAGTATCAGTACCAATACAGGTGCATTGACAGTCACTGGTGGAGTGGGTATTGGTGGCTCATTGAATGTGGCCAACACCAGCTTTATTGCTGGTGCTCAGATATTGACCACTGCCACCGTTAATAATTTCGTCACATCAGGTGTGAGTAAAATCACAGCTGGCACAGACACAGCCGTATCAACATCAACTGGTCAAATAACCATATGGAACACCAGCACACTGCAATCAGTTACTGAAAGAGGTAGTTCAACTACTATTGCCATATCAATCACTACTTCCACAGCCAGTGCCAGTACCAATACAGGTGCATTAGTAGTCAGAGGTGGAGTAGGAATTGGTGGCACATTAAACGTGGCCAACACCAGTTTTATTGCTGGTGCCCAAATTATCACCACGGCCACAGTTAATAATTTTGTCACATCAGGTGTAAGTAGCATTACAGCTGGCACAGACACAGCAGTGTCCTCAACATCTGGCAACATCATAATATGGAATACCAGTACACTGGAAACAGTTACTGGTAGAGGATCCGCCACTACCAGTACCATTTCAATCAACAACACCCAATCCAGTACCAGCACAACTACTGGTGCATTGACGGTCAAAGGCGGAGTTGGCGTAGGTGGTAATCTTATATCTGGCGGGTATGGCCAATTTATTGGCTTGTTTGACGAAAATACTGCAACAGCTGGTACATATATTGGACTGGCTGGCTTTGCACCAACAACCTATAGATTGGGTATATTCAACGGTACAGCAACACAAAATTGGCAGATAGATAACGCTAGCGGTACACTAAGATTCTTTACCCCTGGGGTAATTCGAATGAGTGTAGATATCAATGGTATAGTAAACATACCTAGCACAGCTACCTCTACATCAACCACTTCGGGAGCTCTACAAGTACGTGGTGGTGTTGGCATTGGCGGCGCATTAAACGTGGCCAACACCAGTTACGTTGCTGGTGCCCAAATTATTACCACTGCAACTATTGGCAATTTTGCAGCATCGTTTGCTGGCGGAACTGTGACCAATACCACAACTTTCCTAGGCACTGTGTTTGTTAACAACAGCACCAGTGCCACATCTACCATGTCTGGCGCTTTACGTGTTTTTGGTGGAGTGGGTATTGGCGGCGCATTATATGTGTCAACAAGCAGCTTTGTCAACGGATCACCGATCATAACTGCTGATACAGTTGGTGCATATATTACCGCTGGTCAAACTCTAAAAGGACAGTACATACCAAGAACTTTCACCACCAGCTCCGGCAACGGTCAGTCACTGCTGATTGATGCCAGTCTCTATGACAGTTGTGTGATCACAGCCAACAGCGGCACAATTACTATAGGTATTAAGCCAGGAGGATATTTGCCCTTTGATGGACAAAAACTAATGATAAGATTATATGGATCAAGTCGAACACTGTTAAATTGGTCTACTAATACTAATAATTTTAGAATAATGGGAATTGCACCACCGCAATATATTGATTCTACTGCTACCATGTATATTGGTACGATGTATAATTCCTCAGTGTCCTACTGGGATATATTATCCACAGTGATTCAATAAAGGGATAATTTATGGCATATGATTTTTACTGGAAAGGCGGCACATACGATACCAATGGTAGGGAACGCTGGGATGAAAAACTAAATTGGGCAATAGGAAACCCTGCTGGTTCATCTGGGACAAGCAAAAATGAGTGGCCAGGGTATAGTTATGATACAAACGGCATTGGATATAGAGCAAATGTGTTCATTACCAAAAGCGTTTCCATTGTCAATGGTAGCTCGTATTTTGCGGCGCTTGAAAATCTAACCATAGGAGGAACAGGCAAAGTAGTAATTGATTTTTCCTTGACGCACAGTTCAGACCCAGGCGACTACCATATCTATGGCAATCTTACCGTGAAGAATTGCAGGTCATTTGTGTGGCAAGTTGACAGCCCTTCAAGTGAGATGATACTGTATAGGGATACTAGTACCATTGCCACCATAGATACCAGCGGATATATTTTTAACACCAGCGTCCGGCTGCAATCTGCCCCCTACTACCCCACCGGCACTTGGAAATTATTATCTGATTTTACTATAGCTTCTGATAAATTTTTCCATTTATATCGTAACTACAGTGATAATAGAGAATCTACAATATTAAAATTAAATGGATATGGTTTGACTGTGCCGGTCATCTACACCTATTCCCTTACCGCAGCCAACACACACACTTTTGAATTTACGCCTAGAGAAGACAACGACCCCATTCAACAACCAGTCGGCCAATTTATCAGCGGCCTACTAAAAAATAATTTGAGTTATATTTACTTCACAAACCTAATTAACAATCCCAAAGTCACCGCCGATAATGACCGTGGCGATCCTTTTGTTGGAAGCAATCCCCACTATATTGACTTTGTGGGGATAGGACAAAGACCTATCTGTGTTATAGGTTGTGCTGATGAAGTAAAGGCTGTTCCAATATATGGCAATACTGGTCCGGCAGTAACTTCAGATATTGGCTACGGGTTTCGAGATTGGAGGGACGCCAATCTGTCGCCCAAGGTTATTGGAGAGACTGATGCCGTACAGAGTCAGCAGGATTTTAATACCGCAATTGACAATTTTTTTACTACGTATTCTAAAAAAATAGTAGATTGGTATATCATTGACGAACACCCAGACTCTTGGGCAAGTTATAGAATTGTATCTAATCAAGTTTATGGTACTATAGATCTTACTGGAAACACCCCGGGCAATAATGTTCCCTCAGGCCCAGGGTGTACAAAACAGGTGATATATTCCCCCGAAGATTCTTCTCCTGGTCATGCGTTCACTGGTCATATACTGCTAAACTCAGGTCAAGAATTATTTGCCGTTGCCAACTACCTTTCCAACCTAGTCCAGTCCTATCCCATTTCCACCAAACAGTCAAATTTAGTTAGCTCTTGGTTTATTCATAAACCAAGAATAAGAAGAAATACAATTAAAGGTTGGAAAGAGCTAAATCCAGTTTTGGGTCCTGGTGAAATTGGGTGGGAGTTTGACCCTTCTAACACTGATTTACAAGATCAATTCAAAGTTGGCATAAGCACCACTTCTACGTGGAATAGTTTACAATATGCTGTAAAAAACACAGCCAAAGGTTGGTCAACCTCAACCAACCTGTTAAAACTGGCACAGGGGCAAGTTGGTTGGGAATGTGACACCAATAAATTGAAAATTGGCACTGGTAATGCACTGTGGAAAAATTTGAGCTACAGCGAAATTACCACTGACAACCAACTCATTGATTACCACCACCACCCTTCCTACGATCAAGGTCTAGGTGATGGCTGGATCATTGATTTTCAAAATAATAGTTTATTGGGTAAAAACCCCACATCTTGGAACAACATAGATTCTCTCTTAGGTTTGGTTAAAGCATCTTATAACTCATCTTTAATAAGTAAAAAAAATACTAAACTGTATTTTCTGTCTAGTTTTGATTCTAAATATATATTTGTCAGAGGTGAAGATGCTTCGTCAACTATTTTTTTAGTTGGTGATTCTAAACTGGTGTTTGTAGCAGCATTTCTTCATCTTCGAGGCACAATTAGTACGGTATACGGTGATGGGTTTTCCAGTAAAATTGTTACCAAATTGACAGATACCACAGCTTGGAGGAGTAATTATCTAAAAGAGCAAGGGTACACAATTTACACTACTCCCCAATATTTTTATGGATTTTATTTGCGCGGAGGTAATTTAGAGTTATATGAGCCCAACTCTATTAAAATACCCTACACATATTACTCATCATCTAATCAAACCGCACTAATTCCAGGATATTTTGAAGTGTCAAATATCAGTGGTATTAGCTCCAGCATTGATTTTTATTTTTTTAAAAATCTCGTAGATCCACAGGGAACAAATATTCTATCATATACTGACGGTATTATACAGACTGATTGTTTTAATCAGGTGGGCCCGTTAAACATAAGAATGTATAGTGATAAAGGCAATTTAGTAACAACTTCAGCAGATGAAAACCCTGATTACTCGGCAGCTATCACAGTTACTTGGACTGGATTTGGTCAAGGAAAAGGAACTCAATCGGGGAATTGGCCTGGTTATTTAGTTGCCATACCATCTTATAAGACTGGCACAGTTTGGAGAGAACGCACTGATCTTATTAGTGTACTATCAACCAGTAGCATCACTCTAAAATCTTACCAATACGATCAATACTATGGTCTCAATGGCTACGGTGGTCTTTATGCTTACCTAGATGAAAATATCATGTTTCCTGCAGGTCCTTTGATTGTGAAAGTCAGTGGTCTCGATGGCCACGGTGCTGGTTATATCAAAGAAACAAGGCTGATTGTTGCTCAATCAAGTAGTACCTATTTTATCATTGACACTACCACAGGCGGCCCAGTGGCGTTTTTATCAGGAAATGATACAATAACTGCCTCAAATATAACGCCCAAGGTTGCTGGGTTAGATCTAACATTGACACAAGGTCCTGATGTTAACAACACACTATATTTTTGGAATTACACACAGCTTTATAATGCCGCAGGTTCAACTTTTTATGTTACCAACAACCAAGGAGGCCATATTTTTTCCAGAGATGCCATTAGATTCCCTAAAACTCTAACAGGGTTTGATTTAACCGGTGGATCAGAAAATTTACCTGCTCGCATAGGTGTACCAAAATTATATAGTCAGACTAATGGCAGTATTAATTTAACAATTAATGGGGGTTACTACACTATTGATAGTAATACTGTGTCTGCAGGGAGTTTAAACTTAGCTAGTGGTACTTTAAATCAAACGTTGAATGCCTCAGTTGATTTCTCACCAGAATTTTCTAACGTAAATTTAGATGCGTCAAACCTTGCTAGGACATTTATACATGGACTTAACGAATATGTGGGAAATCCAGTAGCATTTTATATTTCTGGCCAATATGGCAATTTGTGGCAATCAGGAGGCACTGGATTAACAATTACCACACTGAACACAACCACTAATGAACCTTTTGCTCCATCAGTAATAGACTTTAAGGGCACATTCATTGGGGATGTTTACATATATCCTGGAAATCTTTCTAATTTTTCAGCACCAATGACGCCAGATCAAAGTGCATTGACTTTTAGTTTTAATAAAAATTCAAACACAATTTATATTTATATACTCAATAATTCAACAGATGCAATGTGTGTTCAAACACTGCTGTTGGGATACTATGATAATGGATCCTGGATTGGATTTACAGGCGATATTCGCATTAATCGTGATTTGGTGTTTTGTGGAAACAAGGACGTTTATAATAACAATTCGCTTTTTTCAGACATCACAATACAAAAATATCTAGGAATAATACAAGATCAGGATGGATACCAATTAAAACAGTATTCTGGTGGTTTTGGTAATGGAACATGGAATTACTCTGATCAATATGGTGGCTTAAATCTTGGCCCAAATAGTATTCTTGTAGAAGACAATAATGCCCAACTATTTTTTCAAGGGCAAGGGGAAGTGGTATTTGGAAATCCAACAGTGACCAGTGATATTCCTATTGTTAATTTTGGATCCGCAACTTACAAAAATACAGTTCAATATAATTATTATAATCCATCTATTGGGCAAACTTACGACAAAAATTACGCTGTGACACCTTGGACAATTGTCAGTCATCCAATAATCACTAATTACAATATTCGAGGATACTATGGAAACTTAAATATACTGAGCGGGAAAGTAGCTTTTGATTACCTACGTGTTGATACTAATGATTATTCCAACACAGTCACGGTATTTTCTCTATTGATCAAAGGCAACAATCAAAATATCAATTCCGCTACTGTTCAATTATATGGTATAGATCTAAGAATCCTCAACACTCTGACCACCTATAACAACACCAGCACTTCTTTAGTGGCCATCTCGCCGTCTTCGTTGAGTTTTGCAAATACTAATCAATTCAATGCTAATTTAAATCAATACCTCAACATCAGTATAGGGACGTGGCGTGAGTCAAAGGAGTCACTAGTTCCCGTTTTAACCATAAACCCCTGCGCCAGTGATGCTACCAATGGATCTCCTTTAATTGACGTGCCAAGTTCAGTGACCTTAGGCGATTTAAAAGCATCGGATGTTGGACCTTCAATTTTCCAGTTTACACCTGGCACTACCAGCACTTTTATAAATTTTACATATACGGATACATCAGCGCCTTTCAATACCACCGCCTCTTGGTATGCATACGCAAATACGTTATCTAACACTGTATTACGAAGTTCTCAGTTTGGTCAGAGTTGGAATATTTCTATACCAACTCCGCATCGGGGAACCATCCGTGAGAAACACGTTGTCAGTAATTTCACTATTCAAGATAGTAATGCCCTTCAGGAATATATATGGTTTGCTCCTGGCACAGTCAATGTCAGTAATACTGGCAAGGCTTATCAAGAAGGTTATGTATCAGGTAGTAACGTAATTCGCGGAGCCAGTGTTGATTATTATAATTATAACAATGGCCGAAATACAGGGTGGGTATTTCATGAGCCACCCAGTGCTAGTATGGATCTGTCCTTTTGGTCTAATTCTCCGTATGAAGTGTTGGGAGAAAGCAAGGACAGTTATTATTACAATACGTTCTATGGTCAATCATGGAGCAGCACAAATTTTGTCACACTGGGAACATCCACATGGATAGCACCTGCAGGAGTTTATTCAATTACAGTCACCGCCATTGGTGGCGGTGGTGGGGGCAGTGTTGCTGGCGGAGCAAAAGCCAATACTGGCGGCGGGGGAGGGGGGCTAGCTTGGGCAACCAATGTGCCTGTGGTGCCTGGACAAATCTACACAGTGGTAGTGGGCGCTGGCGGAACTGGAGGAAATCCCCCAACTTCTGGTGGCGACAGTTATTTTCAAAGACCACAATCTTATTTGGAAGTACGTGGTCTTGGCGGAAAACCAGGCACCTCGGCTGTAATAACCACTCCTACGTTGGCTGGCGGCAGTGGTGGTACTTCAACTTTCCAAACCACAGGAACTGGAATAGTTACTGGCGGCGGCTTTGGAGGGGCGGGGGGTACTTATACTTCTGCAAACAGCGGTGCATATGGTTCTAATACAGCTGGTGGCGGCGCCGGGGGATATATGGGTAATGGTGGTAAAGGGCAAGATAATAGTGGTGTACCCTTTGATGGCCTAGGTCAAGGAGGCGGAGGTGCTGGCGGGTCTGTTTCCACTGGTACAACACGTGGTGGCGGCGGAACTGGACTATATGGTGAGGGAGTGTCTGGGCTAATTCCTAACGGAGGAGGATCAGGCGGGGCAGCCAGTAATCTTACAAACGGCGGCCTTTATGGTGGAGGCGGTGCAGGTGTGGCTAGTGGTACTGGGGTCTCTCAAGGTGGCAACGGTGCAGTTAGAATTTCTTGGCCAGGATTTTTTGGACCAAAATAATTTTAAATTAATCCAACAGGTCCAGCAATAACTCTAACTTGGCTCGGACCACTTTGTTGGTAACGCTGTGTTTCACACCTTGATGCAGTGGTTTAGGCCAATGGTCAAATTTACACCAAGCGTAACTGGTGTGTTCATGATTTAGTGTTGGGGCGAATTCTCGGTCCACAGTTAACACATAGGTATTGTATTGAAAATTATCATCGTTACTGGTAAACAGTTCCAATGGTATGATTTTTCTAATCTTAGGAGTTACTCCGACTTCTTCTGATATTTCTCTTTGTAGTACATCATAAGGCGTAATATCGCTGGGTTCTTTTTTACCGCCTACTAGTCCCCATGTTCCCGCAGTTTTACCTTGAGTTCTTAACAGTAACATAAATCTTTTAGTATCTCGAGCCAAGAACAGCCCGCCACTACAGACTATTTGATTAGGCATTATAGCACTAGACTCCATTTTTCTGGAGGATACACGCCGTCATAACTTTTGCTCCAAGTACTGTTTTCCCATATATATTGTACACCAGTGTATATATTAGTAATATAATAGATTTGATTAATAGATGTACTATCAAATATTATATTCCAGCGCTCACCGTCCCACTGAATAATATCATTGGCATTTGCTTGAAAATCACTGCCATCATTATTTTGCCAAGCAACTGGGCCTTGAAAATCCAAAGTTCCAAACTTATCAGTTTGATTAATGCCCTCTAATATCAAATACCTAGTATCAATAGCAGGAGAATCAGGAGAAAACGTTTCTGGATTAATAATAGCATCAATCGTACCCCTACTAATTGGAGATGAATTTGCATACGCAGTGATAGTGGTATTACTGGGTATTGTATCAGGGTCAAAAGTCAATTGTATTTTAGTATCTTCAATGGAGTCAACTGAGATATAAGCCACTATGTCAAGACCTGAAGGAGTTGACAAAGTCACATAACTAATGCCTGCACGAAATTCGCCAGGATACTGATCTAAAAGCGCATACCAGTTGTGGCGGCCATTAGGCAACGCATTATAATTATTGCCAGAAATTTTTTCGTTGACCAGTAGTGTGCCTACATTATTTAGAATTAACAAATCGTAGTTTTCTGGGGTAATTACGTTTCTTGTTTGGGTATTTCCTAAATTAGCATATACCGCATCTATATCACTATAGTTTGCAGCAATGGTTCCAGGATCGTTGTTGAATATATTGGCAATAATTTTAGTAATAATGCCTAATTTTTTAACTTTGGCTGGCGGAGTAATCCATATTGGTGTCTCAAAAACTAAACTGCCAATATCAATATTTTGTTCAGTCCCTTGTGGTATCTGTCGACTGCTCCATGTTGTGCTTTTTAATTGTAGTACGGTTAAACTGGTCCAATCAACATAGTTATCCGTGGTTTGTATTTCTAAACTGGGATTAAAAAGATATGCCAGTTGTTCCATAATCTGTAATTTTTGATCTGTGTTAGTGGCCCAAATATCAGCAGACAATGTTAACTTGTAAGGGCTAGGCATGATCCGCTCCACAGTATATCCTACACCTTGATTGTAACCGTACTCGCCTGTGACGGGATCATATGCTCTTTCTCTGATGTGGACTTTGCTGACAAACGTGGGGTCTTGTAATCTAGTTTGATCATATTCCAAAGATTTAATATAACAGGCAATAAATGGAGCACTGGGAATCGTGTTTTCTGAGTTCTTTTTCAAAATGCTGGCAGCTTGTCGATTAGGATCTCCGTACATTATTGGCACTTGGTGTAATACCCCGTTCCCATCTTTATAAGAAAAATTACTCATTGCTCTCATAAATTGAGTTAAGTATCTGCGTATCTGACCTGAATAAAAATAATCTATGGTATCTCAACGGCGTTAAACCGAAGCCTCTTTGTGTTCATCTATCAGCACGGGGTCGTAGAATTTGATGCAATGACTGCCTCTCTATGACTGTTTGTCCGTTGATGGTTGAAGTATTTGTATTGTTGATAAACCCAGCTTTTTGTGTTTGTCTTATCTGTTGGCCAGCGAACACACCATTAGCAACATTTTCTGCACCAAACTGATTCATAGTCATCCGAACATCTTGTTCAAACATTACCCAATTTTTTCCGTCAAATCTGTATAACACATTGGGACTGTAGTCTGTTCTTAGAAAAAAGCTGCCTTGCGCTGGACCTGTAGGAAAAGTTATACCTGACCCAAACGGAGCCCCGTTGGGAGGAATGCTGTTTCCTGTTAGGTATCCTATATATAAATTTCTATCAGGAGTTTGTAAAACTATGCTGGCATCAGCTACCATTTGTTCAATGCTGGCGTCGTCGTATTCACTACTGGCACCAGATATCAGTCCTGAATCAGCAGTGGGAATGACATAAAAACTTCTAGTTTCATATCCACTGCTGGGCGAATCTGCAATGGCTTGTTCAATAATTTGATCATTGATTTTGATATTTTGATTATACGTGGATAAAAGATCTTTAAGGGTGCTGCCATCACCGTTGCCTGAATCTTGATCCAAAATTTGATTAAACTCTTGACTGTCGACCAACGGCACACATTTGGCTTTTAACAAATGTGGATACCAGGTAACACTAAACCCACTAGTGGGGCGGCTGACATCTTGTACCACATAAAATCTTTTTAATGCAGTTATATTGTCATCTAGGGCGTATTCATCTTTTAAGTGAGGCAGTTCAATGACGTCCCCTGGCATTATTTTTCTACTCAATGCTTCAACACTGGATTTTAAATGAAAATGCATCATGATGGTATCATTGTTTAGGAATAATCCAAATTGACTTAGATTAAAATCCAAATCTTGCATTTGGTATATGCCACGAATTACAAAAACATCAGGTGAGTATTGTCTATCACGATTCTCCATGAATAGCACATCTTGTATTCCCAATTCAGCAACTGAATTCACACTGGTGTCGGGGGTAGTTGGGGTTATGTCATCTCCCTGCGGCGCAACTGGTCCTAGATATTTGTGAATCAAACAGTCAACACCGCCTACCTGAAACCGTTCGTTAACAGTTCTATCTATGAATTTGAAATCTAGGCCTTTTTCTGGCCTATACATGCTTAATCTTGGAATTTTATCTCTCCTAGTCAAGTGTATTTATTTGTATAAATAGAAGTATGTATAACAGCGAAACCGAAGATGCTCGTCAAAGATTAATAGAATACATCAAGACTTTTCTTGGTGGTAATCTTGTGGATGTTGAGCTTGACCCCATTGATTATAATGTTGCCATAGACAAAGCCTTGGCCAAATATCGGCAGAGAGCATCTAATTCTGTGGAAGAAAGTTACGGTTTCTTAAATCTAGTAGTAGATACCAACGAATACATCATGCCTGCCGAGGTTGTTAGTATTAGACAACTTTTTAGGCGCAGTATTGGTTCAAGAACTGGCGGCGGAGATGGCGGCAGTTTATTTGAACCATTTAACCTAGCCTATTCCAACACTTATTTGCTGGCATCAACCAATATGGGCGGTCTAGCCACATACTATGCGTTTGCGGGCTATCAAAAACAAGTGGGCAAGATGTTTGGCAGTGATTTAAATTTTGTCTACAACGCCACTAGTCGTAAATTAGTGATTCAACAGCGGCCACATGCTGATGAACAGGTTTTGATATGGATGTACAATCATCGTCCAGATTTTAATCTACTTGAAGATGTGTATGCAGGGCAATGGTTAAAAGATTACGCATTGGCCAACGCCAAGATGATTTTAGGCCAAGCTCGCGAAAAATTTCCATCAATAGCAGGGCCTCAAGGCAGTTCAGCACTAAATGGCAGTCAGCTCAAAGCTGAAGCCAAAGCAGAAATGGAAGCTTTGGAATTAGACCTTATCAATTACAAAGACGGCTCCATGCCCTTGACTTGGGTTACTGGATAATTAAATCAATTTCATTGACTTTGCCTACAAAATTTTATAGAATATAATATCTTAAGGATATTTGTATGATAAAAGTAGTAGGGTTTTGTGGTCTAATAGGTGCAGGCAAAGACACCGCGGCAGATTATCTCTGCAATTATCACGGTTTTAGAAGAGACAGTTTCGCAAGTTCGTTGAAGGACGCAGTGGCCTATGTATTTGGATGGGATAGAATATTATTAGAAGGCAGAACTTCTGAAGCTAGAAAATGGCGTGAACAAACAGACACATGGTGGGCAGAACGCCTAAATATGCCAAATTTAACTCCTAGATGGGTATTACAATATTGGGGCACTGATGTTCTTCGTCAGAATTTTCATGATGAAATTTGGATAGCCAGTTTAGAGAATAAAATTCGAAAAACTCAAGATAATATTGTTATCAGTGACGTGCGTTTTCCCAATGAAATATCAGCTATACATAATGCAGGCGGCATAGTGATACGTGTCAAACGAGGTCCTGAACCTGAATGGTATGAAGATGCACTCAGTGTTAACCAAGGCAAAAATAGAAATTTGTCCTGGTCGTTGAGTCAAACAAGATTAGAAAAATTTGGGATACATGCCAGTGAAACTGCATGGGTGGGCGGTGCCATTGATTATGTAATGGAAAATGATGGCACTATTGATCAACTTTTTTCTCAACTAGAGACTGTTCTTAATAAACTCAATTAAAAGTCTGGAACTAGGTCACCTTGGCGCCATTGTACCCCTTCCTTGTGTAATATTCTTTGACAATTGGCACATACAGTTTTTAAATTTGTGGGTCTATTATTATTAAGATTGCCATCAACATAAAAAACATTAAATTGTTCTTTGTGTTTTGATGAATAATTACATTTTTCACAGTGATCTTTTTTTTGATACCCTGCTAACGCCCAAAGTGGCCTAAGATCTTTTCTGCCTTTGGCGCAATGATCACATTTGCTTCTGTAGTAAATTTTTCCATCTTTGTGGTAATTGATGGCCACAGGATGTACTCCGCATTTTTTACATAATTTTCTCATACCCGCCCTTTTTTACGCCTTTTGACATGGTTATTTAATGCTATTTTTTTCAAATTGGTGCTAAATAAAACAAAGTAATCCACTAAGGAGTTTTAAGATGGCAACATTACAATCGCCGGGCGTAAATGTAACGATAATAGATCAAAGTTTTTATTCGCCTGCTGGCGTAGGCACAATACCTTTGATCTTTGTAGCAACTGCACAAAATAAACAAAATGCCAGTAGCACGGGAATTGCCCGAGGCACAACTGTTGACACTGCTGGCACGATATGGACAATTACCAGTCAGCGTGATTTAGTTGACACATTTGGTACACCATATTTTGATGTTGATTCTAATAATAATGCCATAAACGGCAGTGAGTGTAGCGAGTATGGACTGCAAGCTGCCTACAGTGTATTGGGTATTAGTAGTCGAGCATTTGTGGTGAGAGCAGACATTGACCTAAATGCTTTAAAAGGAGTTTCAACAATTCCAACAGGATCTCCCATCTCTGGAACTTTTTGGTTAGATACCAGCGACGAAAAACAATTTGGGGTCAATGTATGGGATACATCATTAAACAATGGTGAGGGTGGATTTGTTAATACTCCTGTAAAAATTATTGATAGTTCAAATGCTACTTTTTACAGTAGTAATCGTCCAACAGCAGCTTTTGGCACTGTGGGTGATTTTGCCATGTATCTACCAGACCAAGATGGCACAGGAGCCATATCTGATCAAGCTCGATTATTTTATAAGTCATCAACAAATGGGTGGATTCCAGTAGTAGATCGATTTGATTCTAATAACAAACGATTACAGATCAGTCCAAACTTTACATATCCAACATTTAACTCCAGTACTGCTACAGGTAGTGCTTGGGTTTGTACTACCCCAATTAATATTGGCGCCAAGTGGAATCTTAAAAACTATAATGGAGACACAGATCAGTGGTCATTGGTTAATGCTCCTTTATATCAAAGTAGACAGGATGCTATTCAAAAATTAGATCCAATAGGTGGCGGTCAAAATATCACTAGAAATTCTACATTTGTACTATACGATTATAATAATTTGAGAAGTGCCGACTTTACTGTAATGACTAGAGAAAATACTGGTCCTACCACAGTGGCAATAACGTCATCGACATCTTATAATGCAGCAACTATAACATTTTATATTAGAGAGACATCAAACACTGGTACATGGAACACGCCAGTTTTAATTAATATAGCTCCCACAGGCACTGCCCCGTTGGGATCGGCAATTGCAGAGCAAATTAACAGTAATGCTAGTCTTGATCACGTGTCAGCTAGTTGGAATCAATCTACACGAACTTTGACAATTATGCATGATATTGGTGGCGAAATGCAATTTGCAGACGGCTCAGCCAGTCCATTGTCTATATTAGGATTGACTGTCTTTACAGTTCGAAATAATAATTTTAATAATTTATATATTGCACCGTCTGACAACGACCTGTATGTTGGTCAGGCAGAAGGACAGCCTACTTTCCAGGCCAGCAACTGGGCTCCGTTGAGTTATTTTAGCAAACCAACAGCCCCAAACAGTTACCCTACCAATGGAACTCTTTGGTTTGATACTAGAACACGAGATGTAGATATTTTATGGAATAGTGGAACTGCATGGATAGGTTATAGAAATGCAATTCCAACATCTAACCCAACAGGGCCACTTATCAGTGCATCAGCCCCTACTATGCAGAGTGACGATACTCCGCTGGTAACTGGCGACATTTGGATTGATAGCAGTGACCCAGACATGTTTGGACAAGAAATTTATCTATACAACACACTAACTAGCAGTTGGATTAAACAGGACGTCACTGATCAAACCAGTCCTAACGGATGGGTGTTTGCTGATGCAAGATGGAGTGATAATGGTGAAGATCCCATGGATTACACAACATCAATTACTGAATTATTGACCAGCAATTATTTGGATTTTGATGCACCAGATCCTAGACTATATCCACGTGGTACTAGACTATGGAACACTCGACGCAGTGGCAATGTGGTCAAACAGTATACAGTAAATCATGTAAACATTAACTCCACAAACCCTTACCAAGAAGATGAAAGTCAATCAGCGTACTCTCCAGATCGCTGGGTCACAGTCAGCGGACGGACTAACAAAGGGGTAGCAAACTTTGGTCGTCATGCCCAGAGATCGTTGGTAGTTTCATCATTGAAATCACAAGTGCAATCTAACACCTCTGTTAGAGACACTGACACTTTGAATTATAATTTAATTGCAACACCTGGGTATACTGAACTTATTCCTGCTATGACCATACTAAACATGGATATTGGTCAAACAGCATTTGTGATTGGTGATACCCCAATGCGTCTTGAGCCAATAGCCACTGATTTACAAAATTATGGCAATGGTAACGGGGCAGAGACTGATGGCAATCAGGGACTTGTTACTCGTGATAGTTATTTGGCAGTGTATTATCCCAGCGGCTATACCAGCGATAACTATGGACGTAATATTGTAGTTCCACCAAGCCATATGATGCTGCGAGTATTTGTAAACAACGATAATGTCAGCTATCCGTGGTTTGCACCAGCAGGTACTAATCGAGGCATTGTGAATAATGCTGCCTCTGTTGGATATCTTGAACCAATGACCAGCGAGTTTAGGCCTGCAAGTTTATATCAGGGACTTAGAGACACATTAGCCACAGTAAAGATTAACCCAATTGCAACACTGCCAGGATCTGGACTCACTGTAATGGGTCAATACACTAGAGCACCTAGTTCTACTGCATTGGATCGAGTCAATGTTGCGAGGTTGGTGAACTATGTTAGACGACAATTGAACATTTTATCTAAACCATTTCTGTTTGAACCCAACGATTCACAGACACGTAGCGAAATTAAGCGTGTGATTGAAGGTTTGATGGTGGAATTGGTAACACAGCGTGGATTGTATGATTTTATTGTGGTTTGCGATACATCCAATAACACTCCCACAAGAATTGATCAAAATCAATTATGGGTGGATATTGCTATTGAACCAGTCAAAGCAGTAGAGTTCATATACATACCTTTGAGATTGTTGAACACTGGTGCAATTGCAACAGGAAACTTTGGTTCAGCCTTTCCTGGTAACAAGTAATAGTTAAAAAAGATAATATACAAAGGACAAGGAGTAATAAATGGCAACCTCAAGTTTAAATAATTTTACAGTTCCACTATCCGTTAATCAAAGCGCATCAAACCAAGGTTTGTTGATGCCAAAATTAAGTTATAGATTTCGTGTAACACTAACTGGATTTGGTTCAAGCAATTTTGTAGCAGGCGGAAATCCTGCTACAGAATTAACCAAGCAGGTCATTAGTGTGGATCGGCCCAAACCAGAGTTTGATGAAGTCAAACTAGATGTATATAACAGTACAATTAAACTAGCTGGTAAACCTAAATTCAGTGATATCACACTGAAATTGCGTGATGATGTTAACAATAACGTCACTAACCTAGTTGGACAACAACTTCAAAAACAATTTGATTTTTATAATCAAAGCAGTGCATTTAGTGGGCAAGATTATAAATTTTTTATGGGCATTGAGTTGTTAGACGGCGGAAACGGTGATTTCACTCCCGAAGTACTGGAAGTTTATCAACTACAGGGTTGCTGGATTAAATCAGCTGGTTATAGTGGCAACGATTATGCTAAAAATGATCCTATGGAAATTGACTTAACAATTTGCTTTGATAATGCTTATCAAACTGAAGTTAATGGCAACTTATTACCAGCTGCTCAGCCCGTTATTCGCGGTGGTCAAACTTCCGCAGTTTAATTTAATCACTATACAAAAAAGCTCAGAGCAAAATCTGAGCTTTTTTATTGAATAAATAATCATATGGCCACTATCACAACTAACAATTTCGTAGATCCACAAGGTAATGTAATTTTCACTGGTTATCAACACGCTAGGCAACTCTATCTTAATGACAATTACAAAAATGTGCCCAAAGCGGGATTCATGTATTTTGTCAAATTTAACATAAACCCAAATGTCACTGGACTTGTTACCAATGATTGGGACCCTAGATTTACCGCATTGTTGACCAAGAGTGTTACGTTGCCAAAATTCAAACTGGCCACTGAAACAGTGAATCAATACAACAGAAAAACCAATATACAGACCAAATTGACCTACGATCCAGTAACATTAGAATTACATGATGATAGGGGCGGCGGCACTAATGGATTTTGGCAAAATTATTACAAATACTATTACGCTGATAGTAGATACGGTGACACCAGTTCTAGAACAAAAATAACCACTGCTTATGCTGATACCAAATACACGGGAATTGATCACACTTATGGATTAAACACCACTGCTGGCCAATCTTATTTTTTAGACAGCATAGACATATTTCTTTTACATAAAAATAATACTCGAAATGCTGGTGATTTCACCAAAATAACATTAATTAACCCATTAATTAGCAGTTGGGAACATGATCAATTGGCTCAAAGCGAAGGCAACAAAGTTATGGCTAATAAAATGACTGTGGTCTACGAAGATGTGATCTATCAAACAGGCAGTATCATTGACGCAGACTCGGGAGTAACGTTGTTTCAAGATCCTGCAGTGTATGATCTTACTCCGTCGCCCATACCTTTAGCGCAACGTGAAGGTAAAGATATTATAGAAAACGATTATGTTGGAAAAACTTATCAAAAAACCATACCCAATTTTGATTATTATCGACAACAGAAAAAAAGAAGTATCTCAATTGGTGAATTATTAACTTCAGTCAATAAGATTAAATTGTTAATACAACAACCAAGACAGGCATGGAATGTTTACGGGATTAACATTAAAAATACAGTAGTTGGCAGTGTTACTGGAAAAATCAGTGCAACCAAAATCAATTTAACAAAACCTGGAAATTCTAGCCAACCACAGCAGGGCACTACAAATAGAGTCACTGTTATCACTGACCAAGGATAATATAGATAATTATGAATAATATGTTGAGCAATCTTCCACCACCGCCCCAAGCTTCGAAAAATAGCGTTGATAATACAGCAAACGCCTTTAATGATTTTTATGATTTTCCCTTGCAATTGGATCCAGGGGTTTTTAATTCAATGAAGGGGTTTTTTGAATCCAAAGGGTTTGATAAAGTTGCTGCTGAGTCAATCAGTGTGGTAATTATTCGACAGTCTCTTCAAGATAATATCAATCCCATGACTGCATTAGACGGCTTATCAGGACTGAACGGCGCTGAGTTAAGTATATTGGCTACTCAAATTTTAAACTATAACAGATTCAAGTCCAGTTATCTTGGTATTGGCACAAAAGTTGTACCCAATTCCGAGATTCAACGTAATATATTGGCATGAGTTTGAAATTTGCTCAAGGTCCGTATACTCCAAAAAACCCAGAAAAATACATAGGGTCAAAAGTCCCCTACTGCCGTAGCAGTTGGGAAACTGCCTTTTGTATGTTCTGTGACAACAACCCTGCTGTGGAGTCCTGGGCCAGCGAGCCTATAAAAATTCCATACAGGGATCCGCTGACTGGTAAACAAACAGTGTATGTTCCTGATTTTTTAATCAAATACTCAGATAAAAATCAAAAATTTCATGTAGAGATGATTGAAATTAAACCGTCAAATCAAATGATGTTGGAACGGGTGGGCAAGAATCCCTACAACCAAGCACAGTATGTGAAAAACATGGCCAAATGGCAGGCAGCTGGTGAATATTGTAAACAGCGCGGAATTAAGTTTCGTGTTATCAACGAATCAGATATTTTTGTAAATACCAAAAATAAAAAACGATAAGTAGTTATAAGGAGACATAAAATTACTAAACGTTTAGAAGAGGTTTTTAACCTACCACAAGACAAAGAGCCGCCAATTCCTCCGCCCGCGGAAGTTATACCTATTTCTGAAATTGATCTAGAGGATAAACTTGAACAATTTGATAAAATTGCTTCGGCTCTGCCCAAGGTCAAAGGGTTGGGCGACATGGCAGATTCAGAACTGGATGCTCTTGCCAATAAAGCTGAACAGGCCTACGATGATCTAATGGATTTGGGAATGAATGTGGATCCAAGATATGGTACCAAGATGTTTGAAGTTGCGGCACAAATGATGAACGCGGCGATCACAGCCAAAACCAACAAGATTGACAAAAAATTAAAAATGGTGGATCTGCAATTAAAAAAGTTGGCCATAGATAAGAAATCCAATAAAAATGACGATGATGCTACCATAGATGCTCAGGGCTATATATTGACGGATCGCAACAGTATCCTGGAAAAACTCAAAAATTTGAATAAATAAACACACTATGAAAAATTTTAAAGACTACTTATCCGAAAGTGCTGCTGCTAAAAAACATGAATTTCGTGTCAAAGTGGCCGGCGAGTTCACTGCTGAACAAGAAACTAAACTCAAAAGTATGCTTGAAAGATATCAAGTAGATACATTTAAAAAAGTTGGGGTCACCCCAATACAGGAACTGCCTTTGGATTTTCCACATATTAAAAATTACGAAGTTCATATTTTTGAAGTTGTGTTAGACTATCCCACAACACAACAAAGTTTGGCAGAATATTTGTCTACTGAACTGGGTGTGAGTCGTCAAAAACTAGTAGTTCGTCGTCCAGGTGAGCCCAGCGAAGAATATCAAACAGAGGTTGAACCGCGTGAAGGTGCATTACTCAATGATCCAGATTATAAAGAAGCTGGCAACCCAAAATTTGAAGATTATTACGGTGACAAATACAACACAGGATTTGTCAAAGAACTCAACGATATTTTAAAACTACAGCGTAAGGCACGCGGTGAGGAAATCCCCACAGAAGGCGCTGCTAAATTCAACGTAGATACACCATATAACAACCAAAGTCCGTTATCTAATGAGCATGGTACATATGTGGTCAAAGCCCCCAATGGAGTATAAACATGAAAATGATTAATGTATTAGCTAGATTAGCAGAATTAGACCGCACAGATCATGCTGGAGAGAAATCTTTAGCTGAAAATGTCAAAGTTGATGAATGCGGACCAATGGAAATGAGCAGTGACGCTCCTAAAACTCCAGCAACACTCAATATCACTGCTGCCAGCGGTGAAGAATTGGGCGATATGTTGAATGCAATCATGCAGCTGGCAGGCGTGCATCCAGTGGGTGACGATCATATGGGGGTCGATCATCCTCCAGCAGTGTTGACCACTGAGCCCAGTATGACTGTGGGGTCACACGCATCTGACAGTATTCGATCAGTGCTTGATCGAATGAACGATATGGGTGATGACGAAGCTCGTGAAAATGTGTCTGATGATGATTATGGAATTCCAGGGGTAGACACTACTCCAGCAAATCCACACAAACAATTGCCTTTTGATGCCAATGAGTTCAGTCAAGACACCAATGATGGCGACGGTGACGATAAAAAAGGCCGACCACGTTTGACTACACAGCCAACCGCTACTTTTGAAAATTTGATGGCTGAATATCAAGATTTTTTAAAAGAAGGTAGTTATGGTGGAGATGCATACGACCGCGACTATGCAAGTAGTATAGCAGGCATGGATGGCAGTGACAAACGTGATTTCAAACGTCGCGAAATGGATCATGAATTAGGTCACGAAACCAACAACTATTCTGTTGATATCAACGGTCGTACTTGGAAAGTGTTTGCTTCAAAGAGTCATGCAGAATCAGTTGCTAACAAAATACGGATGCGCGATCCTAGCAAAAAGGTCTCTGTGCATGAAACCGGCGCAGAAGTAAGTGAAGATATGGTACCAACCGTGGACCAAGGTGAATACGATCGCGAAGGTGACATGGTCAAAGACAATCTAATGACCATTA
>Ga0209189_1000866_pt1 | contig 23557 bp, 31 predicted proteins | sample C_130820_EF_Meta_FD_187308 | JGI IMG/M metagenome (GOLD analysis project Ga0209189, IMG submission 187308) | Freshwater microbial communities from Lake Croche, Canada to study carbon cycling - C_130820_EF_MetaG (SPAdes) (version 3) | ecosystem: Environmental > Aquatic > Freshwater > Lake... | reverse complement strand
CAATAGCTGCGTTAGCTGCCAGCACATTGGCAATCATGGCTGAGTTCAATGTATTCACATAACTGACCACACCAGTGTTTGCTGTGACAATAGCTGCGTTAGCTGCCAGCACATTGGCAATCATGGCTGAGTTCAATGTATTCACATAACTGACCACACCAGTGTTTGCTGTGACAATAGCTGCGTTAGCTGCCAGCACATTGGCAATCATGGCAGCATTGGTGATGGTTATACGATCATCTGTATACGATTTAAGATTGGTGTTTGCAAGATTTATATAGTTTACAGTTGCTGTGTTTTGATCATAGATTAATTGAGTGGTCGCTGCATTGACTGTATCAACATAAGATTTCATGCCGGTGTTGGCTGTGATAATAGCTGAGTTCGTAGCTAAAATAGAAAGATTTGCTAAATCTAATCCTGCTTGTACATCAGCACTAACAGATTTATTATTGCTGCTGTATATAAAGCCGTTGGCACTTATAGCGCCGGTAAAAGCAGTGGTGCCAGCAAAAATTTTGTTTGATAAAGTTTGTACTGAAGTAGTATTGACTTGTTCAAATCCGCCGACGGCACTGCCATCATGTAAAAATAACAAATTTCTGTCAGTATCAACAATCAGTTCTGCGTCTGCACCAACAAATGTTGAGGTACTTGCTGTATTGCCTCTGCGTAATCGTAATTCAGTTGACATGCTGATATTTATCCTAGGGCACGGTACCAAAATCTACTAGAATAGCAGCAGTTTCGGTTACTGAACCCAGATCAACTATAGGAAATCCTGTTGGGCCACTGGTACCTGCAATTGCTCCCCACACTGTGGTAAATCCTTCAAAAGTATTTTGCTCGCTATTGAAACGAATCTGCCCGGCAACACCCAATGGTCTTTGACTGGTATTGCCAGCTGGCAGTTGAATAGAAGTCACACTGTTGAACACCACATTGCCAGTGAAAACTGGTGAATTTATATTGGCTTTGGTGGCTTTGATGTTGATAATATCAACACTGTTGGACAATGAGCCAGTGTAAGAGGGCATATAAGCAGCAACTGCTGCATCGTTATAGCCGCCTGCAGATATAACCTGAGAATCAACATATGATTTCATGCCTACGTTGGCAGTGACAATTGCTGCATTTACTGCAAGAATGGTTGGATCACCAGGCAGATAAGCAGCTACGTTTGCATTTCCGTATGTGCTGGAGCTACCACCACCACTTACAACTAATCCACCAGGAGTGCTGCCGTCACTGATACGAATTGTGTTGGTGGCACTGTCATACCACAAACGATCTTTTTGCCCTACATGAGTTGCATTGTTGGCTTTGTTATTTCGACTAGTGAAGAACTCTTGGATGAACGACATTCAGTGAAACCTTCACTGATCTAACGGTTCGTCATCGTCCGAAGCTACATATTCCTGATTTTTTTGTTCAACGCCAGTCATTTTTTTCATCATTTCGATCTTTTGCTGAAGCGGCGGAATCATGATGTCATCTCTGTCCATTGCATTTTCAACTTCTGTTGGCTCTGGCTTGGTGTCAATGTTTATACTGCCAATGTTGACAGTGACACTACCCTGTGACTGTTGTGCTTGACGGATTAGTTGGCTGAGGAATTCGTGGGCTCTCATATTATTACCATGCTGTTCATGTATTTATCAGTCTTTGCTTAGAATCTAGGCAAAGAAAAACCCGCATTGCGCGGGTTTGAACTACAGCAAGTAAAGAGTTTGTCTATACGATCAATCGTTGTTGCGTTTCTCTACCGTCGAATATACAAGTTCCACTGTCACGAATCATGTTGACTATCTGTTGTGGAATGTCTTGAAACGCTGTTTTCATATCTTCTAGGGTAACACTTTCATCAGTCTGAATCGTGTAAATCTCATAATGACGCTGATTATTTACTCGCGCCCTCATCAACATGGAGTTGAGAGTGCGAGACATGGAATTTGCCAATAAACTGGGTTCGCCTTTCAACCTGCACCAAATTTGATCTTGTTCGACTTCACGCAGGCTGTCGATATATTCTAGACCATAACAATCCCACATCACCAGAAACAAGTTGTTCATTAAGTAAAAGCTCCTTCCGTATCATCGATGCGAGCCAGCATCTTGTCGATGGTGTCATACTTCACACCCAGCTTATAATCAAGATAATGATTGTCTCCGTTGGTTTCGTGTGCATCGTGCAACCAACGAATGGCGGTAACAATATCCACGCCGTGCTCACGCATAGTGCTGTCTAACTGAATCTGCAATTCTGCCAGTGCTGCAGCTTCCATATCACACTGTTCCTGATAACGCAGTTTGGCAGAATTTACCAGGTCATCCCAGCGAGACTGAAGCTGGGTAGGCGTGGCAGCATTGGCCCACTGCCAAAAAGATTCACTGGGACGAAAGCCATAGGCTTCCTTGTGCAGGTCGCTAAAGCTGTCCATATCGTAGGAGTAGGTGGTGCTGTTCATGTTGTTCAGTTCCCGATTGATTTCTTCAAGACGCTCGCGAGCAGCAGGGTTGTATTGTGCCATTTCTTGCAGGATCATCTGCTCTTCCAACAGATTACCCGCATCACGCACAGATTCGTATTCACCATTCACGCGGCGAAGATTGTCACGAGCTGCCGAGTTTACAGCATAAGAACCTGCTTTTTGAGCAGCTTTGGCTTCGGCTACTTCCAACAACTGCCCGGCGTAGATTTCAATCTTGCTTTGCCCGCCTTTCATCGGCGCACGCCAATAAGCAATTTGTTTAGGCGTGAGATAACCATTGCGAGAATAGAACTTGGCCATGCTGGTTCCCATACGAGCGTGGCAAGGACGAAAACCCCGGCCATTATTATGGCGAGTATGTTCGCTGGCCTGTTCATCGGCAGTCTGCCGTTCACACAGCACCACCAGTGCTCGTGCCACAGCTTTGTCATTGGTACGAAGAAGTTCAACAATCTGAGCTTTGGTCGTCATGTGCGGTACTCCGTTTCAGTTCAGTATGTGCTTATATTACACGGTTCTAGGATGTTTGTCAACCGTTTAGCTAAAATTTATTAAACATCTAAGTTATTGATTTTGTTGATTATTTTTGCGGTACACAAACATATTCTTGCTGGTATTGCAGCGTTGCACGAATAGCCTCTCGTACTGCAGGCTGTTGCAGTGCCAAAGGACTAATGCCCAATTCATATCGTTTCTGAATCGCATGTTGGCAGGCTGCCAAGCTATCAAATTCGCCCATATAGCCTGCATGAACGCCGCTATTTATAAGTGCCCAAAGTATGTATTTCATGTTCAGTAATTTAACATTTTATATGTGCTTTGTCAACACACTAAATAACCATATGAGAATTTCAGGTTCAAAGCTTCGTGGTGTTCATATAAACCAAGCCTTACCGTGGCCGGTGGTATTACCGCCTGCAGAAAATTTATTATATTTCTTAGATGCATCCAATACTTCTAGTTGGCCTTATGAGCCAGGAGCTGCACCGTCACTCGCATATTGGACGGATATTAGCGGGGCTAGCTATTTTAGTGAATACTACCCTGTAAAGATGGATGTTTATAACAACCCATCGTTGGTAACTGTAAACGGCTCGACAAAAGGGCTACGAATGCAGGCAACGACTGGAGGTACTTATCCTAACGGAACAGGAGTTGGTCAGCGCGGAATAGTAAATTTAGGAGGAGACCCCACTAACGTAAATGGCGATATTGGGACTTTGCTGACAGCATCAAAAAGCTACAGCATTTCTATGTGGATCTGCTTCAATCAAGCCCCCATTGCTGGGTCTGGCTCTGGATCACAGGATTTTGGCACAACAATTTTTTCTCAATATACTAACGACAATCCTTTTCTCATTTTATCCAGTAGCCGCGGAAATTCGGTACAGCCCCGCTATTTGAATGAAATAGCCGTCCAATATTATTCAAACGCTCCTAGTGCCTTTGCGGTTGCAGGCACATGGGTTCCCACTGTTGGAGTCTGGTATCTAGTAACGATTGTTGGAGAAAATACTAGCTCTAGCTCAGGAATCTTAAGTCTTTACATAAATGATGCTCTTCAAGGAACTTCGACTATTACAGGGGCTAGTTATGTTCCGTTTAATCTTCCACATGGAAATTATTACGCTTACGCCTTCATTCTAAACTCTGGTTTTTATCCAAACGCTGATCCTATCAAGCCACCTAACTTTGGCGGCGACATTACGTTTAGTACGTTTAAAATTTGGAAATCAGCGTTAACCTCAGAAATGATAAACGGAATGTTTAATACTGAAAAAGGTAAATTTGGGTTATAACACCGCGCTTAGATTCTCTGTACCATCGAAGCAGTATCAGTCTGCCAAATCTGCTAAATTTCCAAGTTAAACTATTATAGTCTACCGCGATAAAAAATATTGTGTCCTGGTGAATTTACTGGGGTCATACGATGTTTCCAATCAGTTTTAATTTTTTTGTTATGAAAATACATTACATTTGAATACTTGATTCGATAAACATCGTGTTTGTCGTCACCTCTTAATAACTCATGAGCGATTCGCATACTATCTTGCCAGAGTTTGTCATGGTAGTTGGGTGCACGTAATCGCAAACAGTTCCAACTAAACTGACATGTACCTGCTGTTTTTTGCCGCACGACCGCACAAATAGTTTTAGGAAATTGGTGATCTGATACTCTGTTTAGCGTCACCAATCCTACAGCTATCTTGCCTTCGGTAGGTTCATGACCTGCTTCATAATAGATATTGTGAGCCAAGCAATCAACTTCTCTGTTATCTGGTTTTGTCTTTTTATCTGTGTCATGGTAATTCTTAGGTTGTGGCCACAGATCGTTTCTATTCAGCGTTTTTGCCAGTTGCTGATCATCAGCAACTTTTTTCATGGTTTTTGATACCTGCCAATCTAGGGCAGAAATTGTCAGATATTGTGTCTCAGCGTGACCGAGTCGTGTTGCCACTGTTACGGTCAGGGCGACTGTGACAATGATTTGATGCAGTCTCTTCATTGTTCGCATATTTCGTCCTCCTTTGCGATCATAAACATTACTGTGCACGGGAAATCTTTGGCCCGTCTAGTATATAGCTAGTTGAATCAGTAATTAAAGGCTAATATAACTTATCAAGCAGTGATATTAACACGCGATGCAAGAAAATTTCAAGATTTGTGGTGTAGGCTATGCCAAAGGATTTTGTGATGCCATGCGCTTGACAGCATCTAGGTTAGCTTGAGCCCTAGCAAGAGTATCGGCATTTTCAGGACTGCCGTCTTTTGCTGCTGCTGTTGCGTTTTTAACTTGAGTTTCTGCACTAGCCAACGAATCTTGCGCTGCAGTTTGATTTGCAGCACTTTGGTCGGAGACTGAGCTGGCTATCTTGCCAACATAACTGGTTCTGGACAAATTACGACCTTCCAACAAGGCACTGTTCAATGCGTCACCGTATAAATTATCAGCCGACACAGAACCCAATACATCATTATATCCTACGCCCATTTTATCTACGCCAAAAGTATGAAGTTTGCTGGAAAAATTCAACACAGGCATAACTGAATTGCCCGGCGCAGGTATGCTTGAGAGGTCTTTTCCTGCCAGCAACATATTACTGGACTCTTTATCCAAGTGTGCTGTGCTGTCAGTCAATGAACTATTGGCATTGGTTACCATGGATTGCATGGCAGTTGAAGAATTTGTAAAACTATTGAAATTACTCACCGAACTATTTAATGCTGACTGAGCGGCTGCAATGGTTCCACTATCACCGCCTTGGACTGCTGATACCATGGCAGACAGTTTATTATTTAGGTCTTGCCCTTGGCTGGTACTAGCTACACTACCTAAGGTGTCATTGATATTTTTGAACGGCACTGTGTGTGCACCCGATGCAGATCCAATCATATCTGTCATTGTTGGATTGCCAAACATCCCATTACCTTTGCCCAACAGTGGCTTGAGGCTCGACGACACACTGGCAGGCAAGGGCGTGCTGAGTGCGTCTAAATGAGAAAAATCTCGGAATTCAGAGCTATGCATTAAACCTTGTAGCTTGCTGGCATCCATTGGAGCACCCAAATTGTTTAACTTGTTTCCTAGGCCAGCAATCGAGCCAGGAGATCCGCCTCTGATACCCAGACTTTTTACAACCTCAGGATGCATCATTTTATTAACGTCAGTCATGTCTGCTAAACTGTTTAATGAACTGTAGGGTTTCGCACCAGTCATGACCAATATATGCTGCAAATCATTGCCCTGCACCGTGCCCAACACTCCGTGCAGCACTGAATCAGGTACATGATTTAAATTGTTGATGTCATAGCCAGCAGATGATAATGCATCGTTGATTCCTACTTTGCTGGTCAAACCTTGTTTATTCAATGTTTGAATTAAGTTTTTGGCTCCCAGATTGGCAGGACTTTTAAAGTCATATGCAGTTCCAAAATTTGATATGTTGCTGCCAAGCATGGTGGCTGCGCCGCCTAGTGCTGCTGCAGTTTTTAAATTTGGAAAAGTATTACTGACATTGTTGGACAGCAAACTTTTGAAACTATTTCCACCTACTCCCAAATCAGAAAAAGATTTACCCTGAAATTGTGCAATAGCTGCATTATATGATGCTGACATACTGCCCAAACTGCTTGCACCACCGAATAAACCAACGAATGTTTTGGTGCCGGCTGCACCCGTGGGCAATATTGCCTGCGCACGAGCAGTTGCACTGGTAATCGCACTCTGGGAACCAGTCATGAATGTCGGCAGTGGGGTGACCAGGCTGCTGTAGCCTAGAGTTTTTAGTTGTTCAATATTGCTGACCAGCGGATTGGATGAAACTTTGCTAAACACGCCGGTCATAACAGAGTTTACGGCTAATGCTTCGCCGCTCATCAATCCTTTGGTAGCTATCAGCACTGCTGGTGTTATAGCCATATTATCCGCCTATATCTACGTTGTCGCTGCCTTCAATTATTATGTGACCACATTCATATTGATCACCTTTACGAGCAGCAGCTTTGCCTTCAATAAAAACTGTACTGCTGCCTTGACTGATCGATGAACTGTCATGGTCATCATCATGATTTTGATTACTGCTGCCAACTACAGCAGCAGCAATGCCGTTGATGAAAACAGTTGCGGCTACATCGTTGCTGACAGAACCCATGCCATCGTCTTGGTCGCCTTTGCGTGCTGCTGCAGGCATTATTTGATAATGCCTTTGACTGGCTTGATGCCGGTGGTGGTCTGTATGTAATGATCTTGAATTTTATCAAATGCATTTGCAGCCATCATCACATGATTTTTACTAATTTCTACATCAATATCAGGTTCTGCAGCAAACAATGATTGAATCAATCCAAGTCCCTGGGAACTGGGCATCACAGTACACGGTCTGTTTAATAGATAACTGGTTTCGTTGATTGAAGTAACTTTGGCAATGATTTCATCACCATTTACCAATTTAAATGTGGCTATGCTGCCTTCACTGAGTTTTGATTTTGATATTAACATGCTTATCCTCGAAGTTTTTCAAAAAAATTACTGTCTTGTTTGGCTAAACCTTGGTAGCCGCCTTCTACTAACAATTTTCCATCTTGATAAATCTGTGGCAAGGTGCGATGCCCTTGTTTGATCAGAAATTCTCGCGCACTTGGAACTTGTTCTATATTTACCTCATCAAATGTGATGCCTCGCATATTCAGCATAGCCTTGGCTTGCACACAATAGGGGCAATTGTTCTTGGTGTACATAATAATCATTATTATTTTCCTCGTATTTGATTTTTGTTTGATACGATCATAGCATGCCAGGAATCAGTTCTCTAAGCCTTCTGGTGCTTCTGTTATCCATGTGGTATTGAAATCTTGCCTACTCATAAATCTGGCAACTCCGTGAAGTCTACTTCATTGCTCATCACACCAATCACATAGTTGGTGCTTTCCGATTCTTGCAATGCAGTTTGTTTCTTGCTGATATTGCTGTGCTTGTTGAACCACGGAATAGGATTCAGTTTTGGGTGATCTTCCAAATACTTGATACGAATATCTTTGAGCTTGATAAACGCTGTGTAGTCTACAAAATCTCGCAGAATGGCTGCATTTAGACCAATCACCACGCCTTTTTGAAACAGATAATCAGCCCAAGATTTTTCTTCTTGAATCACTTCCATGTACATGGCATAAACTTCATCTGCACATTCTGTTTCCAGTTGCAAAAAATCAGGATCATCTTTGGTGACGTTGTTGATCAACCAAGCAGTCCACTCAGAATGCAACATTTCATCTTGTAGAATCAAGCTGATGATGTTGCCGTTGCCAATGAAAATCTTGTTTTCAACCATAGCCAGGCTAGTAGCAAAACTCACCATAAAACGCAGTGCTTCTAGTGCATAACTGGCATGTAATGCTAGCCAAATAGCTCTCTTGTGGTCATAAATCGGAACATCTTCACCTAGTTCTTTACGACAGTTCAGTTGATGCAATTGTTCGTAGTATCTGCCAATGTTGGCAGCCATTTTTACAATTTCATCAGTGTTGTGAATTGTGTTGAACTCTTCTTTGGGCACGCTGTAGATATTGCGAATGATATGGCTATAACTCTTGCTGTGAATGTTGGTTTCAAACATTGTCCAAATCAACGTCAAAGCTTCCAATTCTGGCAAACTACATACTGGACTAAAAATCTGATAGGGCGCACGGCCTTGGATACTATCCAATGCAGTTTGTCGCAACAAATTGCTGGTAAAAATGTGCTTTACCGCTTCGCTGGCTTCTTTGTGATCAATCTTGTCTTTGGTCAGGCTGATTTCTTCAGGTACCCAGAAAAAGCCACGCTGCAGTTCTTCAAACTTCTGCAGCTTGTTGTATTTGACCTCCTCAAACCTCTGGACCACTACTGGACCAGCAGGATCTAGAAACATTTTTCTATTTAAGTAATCTGATTTTTTACTTAAATCATATTGTGCTTTGCTCATATCTTCCTCATTAATGCTTATGAAATCTTGTTAGCCCGGCTCGATTTGTTTCTTTTTTACATATTATACAGCAAACTCTACTTTTAGCAGGATTATTTTCTAACCAATGGAACTCGCCTTTTTCTATTTGATTTTTTAATCTTTCAGAGTGACTCGTTTTCACCTCAAAGCTTACAAGCCATACAATCATTTTCCTCTTCAATGACATCTATTGTAGCAGGAACCAACTCTGAGTTCACAGTATTCTGGTTATCTAGAACACTCTTGGCACCTGTTTTGTTTATTAACGAATAGTATATTGTCTTTAAACCATACTTGTGAGCCAGCATCAGATTCTTGGCGATCAGTGTTCCTGGCACTTTACCATCAGCAAAGTGCTTGGGTGAATAGAATGTGTTGGTACTGATGCTTTGGTCAATATACGCAGCTAGCACTGCTGCTGTTTTCAAATAATCAATACAGTCAGTTTGATCCCACATCAGTTGGTAACGATTGCGCAGTCTCTTGTATTCTGGCACAACCTGCACAAAGCTGCCAGCCTTGCTTTCCTTCACTGAAATCAGTTCCATAGGCATTTCAATGCCATTGGTGCTGTTCAAGGCAACGCTACTGCTTTCTACAGGTGCAACTGCCATAAGCGTAGCGTTGCGAATTCCATATTGCTTTAATCTTTCACGCAGAGTTTCCCAATCAAGTGTCGGTGTGAAATCCGTGAGTGTATCAACATTTGCATTGCGACGTTCCCATGGGAACACACCACGACCATACCAAGTGTTGGCGCTGCGTTCACAAGCACCGCGTTCTTTGGCTAGGTCGATACTGGCTTCTGTGAGATAATAAGCCTGATGTTCCATGAATCGCTTGACCATGGCTAATGCTTCTGGTTCACCGTATTTCATGTTGCGCTTGGCTAGAAAAAAAGCAAGATTAGTGATACCAATGCCTAATGGTTCAAAGTCCTTATTTGCCAAACGACTTTGTACACTGAGAAAATCTTGATAGCCCAGCAGATTACTCAGACTGCGCACCAAGATTCTGCAAGCCTTGCGCATTTCTTGCGGATTTCGGAAACTTCCCCAATTTATTGAGCCGAGTGTGCATAAAGCCACTCTGCCCTTTTCTTCTTCAATTTCGTAATATTCGTATTCATCATCTAACTCCTCAGGTAGACATTCTATTTCTTCATACAGTTCGTTCATTTTTCAACTCCAAAATGTTCTTTAATCTCGTTAATAATATGGTTGACATCATTAGGTGGAGCCCAATCAAACCGATTTCCCGATCTGTGCGTTTTCAATTAAATTGATATAGTCTCTTATATTTTTGTTCATATTCTCTTTCCGTATTTTGTGATTAGGTAATAACTTTTACCTGTTGCGTCTTTTGCTTCTGCAATACTGTCATATACAATACCATCATACTCAATTTTTACTGCTTTGGGATGATCGCCACCTTTAACAGCCAATTCTTTTAGTTGTTGACTTCTTTCTTCTTTAGTCATAAAAACATATTCAACAGGCTCATATACTACATCACGCTTGTTGGTTAACTTTTTACATTTATAACCTTTATACATACTCTTTCTGCCACGAGCAACCGCACTCATAGCACTTGCATTTAAGTTATGTTGACGACAGAATTCAAGCATATTAATAATCAATAAAACTTCGTTAGCAGGAGTGATAACTTCCCATTCATCTGCTAATTTAAGTTTTTGCTCAACTTTCATTGCTTTACCTTTGTTACTAATTTCTAGACCATTTGCAAATCGTTGTTTTCTAGATTCAGATATTTTAGGACCATTACCGCAATCACCTCCACCTGCATTAGGAGCGATATTATAATACAATGAACTTTTAGCACACTTATATGTGTCCAAATAAAATTGTTCTCTTAATAAGATATCTTCCTCTTTTTCAATGTATTCTACTATTATTCTTTCAAAATTTTCAATACCGTATTTTTTTATTGCATTTCCGAACCGTTTTCCGCTACCGGTATATCCATCGTCTATAGTACCTTTATGTGATCCCAAATACTTTATACCATCTATTTTATTTGTCCATTCATATATAAAACCTGAGTAGTTCATATGTGCCTCCTATACAGTTATTTATCATTACTCTGTACTTTGGGCACATTAAACTATCTGGCTTTTCTAATGGATACAATATCTGTTGATATATTTTTCATAAACTTATCTATATTAGTTTTCTTAACTTTGATTAGTTTTTTCTTAGGTTCTAACCGTTGGAACGGCTTGGTGGGCAGCAGAATCTCTTGACACAAATTGCTTTGATAAATTGGATCTGTTTCTGTGTCGAATGGCCCTTGGTTGATCACATTATCGATATTGACCAAATAAATACGACCAGTGTCAGTGCGTTCCTTGAGAATACCGTTCTTGAATATTTCTTCAGCACGAACAGTTTTCTTTTTTATCTCAGGCGTTGTTTCATATTTGACATACAGTTCTTCAAATCTCTGAGTATCACGATAAAAGGCTTCATATAAATCAGGCACATCGTGTGGGTCAAACAGTGTGATGTTTTCACCGTTCTTATAGCGGCGCCAAAACATTGCATTGACAACAACACTATAATCCATTTGACGAACACGAGTTTCTTCTGTGCCTTGATTGTTTTTCAGCACGATCAAATCTTCAAACTGATAATGCCAAATTGGAAAAGTCACCGTGCAACTTGCATTGCGCAGGCCACCCTGGCTGCAACTGCGCAGATCAGCAAACCATTTTTTCAAGAAGGGAATCAACCCAGTATGCTTGATTTCACCGTTACGAATCGGTGCACCCACTGGTCTGATCCTGCCTATTTCTAGACCAATGCCTGCGCGTTTACTGGCATACTTGGCCATCATCTCGCCAGCAGCAAATATACTGTCCAGAGTATCATCACTGCTTATCAACACGCAACTGCTAAATTGCTTAGTAGGTGTGCCTAATCCTGCCAAAACTGGAGTAGCCAGCGTAAAATGGCCTTCACTAGCGCATTCATAATATTCTTTGACTAATTTTAGTCGAGTATCAGCAGATTCAGCGTGAAATGCAGTGGCAGCAGCAACAGCATAACGTACCTGAGGTGTTTCATAAATTTGACCAGTAGCTCGATTCTGAACCAAATACTTTTCAGTCAACTGAGCAATAGCAGCATAAGCGTAGTTTTCATCTTTGCTGTGGTCTATAAACAAATCAATGATATTCCATTCATCTTCTGTATACCATTGCAGCAATTCCGGCGTGTACATGCCGACTTCTACGTTGCGACGCACGATTTCATATAATTTGGGCGGATCATACGTACCATAAACTTCTTTGCGTAACATGCTAACTCGCTGACGACCAGCAACATACTGATAGTTGGTGTTGTTGATTTCAGGATTTTCTGATTCATCAATCAAATTCACCATTGCTTTCAATAATAGTTCGTCAATAACTTCAGTGCTGATGCCATCATGTAGTTCGATCTGAGCCTTGATTTCAATCATACTGGGACTCACACCTTCTATGCCTCTGCAATCATGGGCTACTTGTCTTTGAATTTTGCTGATGTCTAATGGAACACGCTCACCGTTGCGTTTGATAACTTGAATCACGATTATTGATGCCTCTTAATATTGTTTTATTTTTAAATCTTCACCGCTGAATTTATGCAAAAGCATCAGCGTTTTATCGATATGTGAGTTATTTACGACTTCACCTGGCATCATATTAATCACATATTTTCCTTGATTGAAAAAAGCTAAATTGTAGTTATATCGACTCACTGGATCTTGATATATTCTGAGTTCTGGTTCTAAGTCTATGCCGTGTTTACTAAAGCAGATAGTGTAAATCATTCCCAAAGCTTTTGCAATATCACAGTAATAATTATCGGTAATAAGCAGCCACGGATCAGGCCAATCCTCAATTTTTTCTGTGTCAAGATAAAACGGCGTGAACGGCGCTGAATCCCACAATTGCACTGTAGATAACAATGCATCATCTAAGCTGAGTTCTTCTAGACTATTTCTAAATTCACGCCAGCGAAGCAAACGTTCGTTAGCTGTTAATTTCCACATTTGTTATTAAATTGACGGCGTGTGAACAATATAGGTTATAGTACTAGCTGTTGAAGTTGAATAGTTCAACGATGAGTAACTAGTGTTGGCAGTCATGCTAAATGTAATATCTGTGATGGCTGTTTCTGTATAATCTTCTTCATATGACACAGTTGACCCATTGTGTGCTACTTTAATAATACCAGTTCTTTGGTTTGCGCCTTGATATAACGAATATGACACCGTGGCTGTGTTGGCATTAATGCCAACAATTGTGCCTGAACTTGATCCAGCAACTGTAACAGTTGCTGCAACAGGCACTATTAATTGTAATTGTGCAGTGATTTCAGATATTGAGTTTTCGGTCAATATCTCAGTTAAACCAAGATCTGGAGCACCTTCTTCTAACGTGCCATTTCCAATGTATAACTTTTGTGCATCTACACTCCAGCCAAGTTCTGCACTGGCTAATTGCGGTAAATCTTGTTGAAGTCCTCTGCGCTGTTGTATCCTTGAAATTTGAACTATTGCCATTGCCTGTCTCCGAGCCTAGTATCTACTATTTAGCTTATCAGATAATATAACTCTACTCGTTTATTCCAACTATCTCGCCACGCTTGAAATTCAGCGCCTTCTATCACAAATTCTTGATATTTTGGAGTAACATCTTGACTCTCAGGATGAGCACACATAAGAATTACACCTGTTTCTATTTCAGTATCGTGTATTTGATTATGGGCTGCTGCGTATGATACTAGTTGTAAAAAATAATCGTCAATCCATTCCTTCTTTTTGGGCTTATTGGTCTGTTTAAAGTCCAAAATAGCTGGTTTTCCTTTCCAAATACCCACGCAATCTGTTGTGCCTGCATAAAGCCCACTGTAATACACCGGCACCTCTACTCCCCAAAATTCATCAACGTGTTGCAATCCTTCTAGGATTATTTGAGCAGCCATATACCAACTTGTCTGTGCATATGGATTTGAAGGCAGAGGTTTCATATCGTCTGAACGAATGTAATTTTCTAAGTATGAGTGCATACGAGTGCCACGATTTGCAGCTTCAGTTACAATCTGCTGTGCACGTTCTTCTCCCATTCTCTGTTTCCATTGCCTAAGTGCTTGTTTCTTTTCTTCTGGTTTGGTCTTATCTAAGATCGTGGTAACAGAAGGAACTTTTATGCCGTCCGGCAAACAATAGTGCCGCTTGCCGTCTATTGTAGTTCTATCAAGCGGTGAATAATCGTATTTGTTGGTTATCATGGGTTAGGAACTAATAGTGTTTTATAGCAATAACAAAAATTATCCCATAGTGTTACATAATGGTAGCCGTAAGGATATACATTAGGGTAAAAGGGGGGAATGTACGCTGGAGGAACGTACACAGGTTGATTAATATACACAGGCACAGGAGTATAATAATATGGGTGGGCCAATTGATAGCCAAATAATCCACCGATGACAGTAGGTGCTATCCATCCGCCATATGCTTCAGATTGAGGACTAAATGCGGCGGTAAAAAGCAGCAACGACATAATAAACTTTTTCATAAATAGTTCCTTGTTTTACATGACATTACAACAAAGAAATTTATGTGTCAAGTTGTTTTATGCGTTTCTTGCTGCTCTCTTTGCCATGCTAGAAACAGTTTTTTCTGGTGCAGTTTTAATCGCGTCAGCAGCATCACCAGTTTTTGGCATTTCATCAGTGGGTTCTATTGGGTTGATAAAGACATATTTAATGCCTTCGTCATTATCTTTGATATCTCCGATTAGATTTTGAACTATTTGATTGTTTTTCTTGGCATACATCAATGCATCTAAATCAAAGGCTTCCCCGCCTGGTTGTGATTTTACTAATTCTACCAGCGCATCCACACGAATCTTTGGTATTTCTGCGTGTTCTGCGTTGAATTGCAATTCATGCAAAATATTAACCAACGCAGTATCTGATATACGTTCAGCATCGTCTTCAATGTAGTCGCTGAGTTCGCGATCTTCGTTGATCGCTTTGATTATTTCTCTAAAACGCATTAACGACGCTCTCTGCCTAATTCTTCAGTGCCACCTGCAGCAGCAGCTTCGCCGCCAAATTCGTCCTCGCCACCTGGTGCTGCAGGCAGTTCACCTTCAGCTCCAGGCATAACAGGCAGTTCACCTTCGTCACCTGACATAGCGCCAAAGTCGCCACCGACATCTTCGCCAGCTAACACACGGGCTGCATTATCAGCTTGTTCTCTTCCTGAAGTAATGGCGTCATAAAGACTTTTTAGCACTGGGGAGATAGCACTTTTAAACTGCTCGGCTTTATCCGTTCCAATCTGATCACGAATTGCATCAATTAACGCTGGCATTTGTTCATTTTGCATCTTGCTGACTTTTTCTAGCATGTCTTGCACACTGTCAACCATATCTTTGGCTGCTAGAATAGCTTCGCTCTTGGCTAGCTCGCTTTCCATGATGAATCTACGTTCATTGGAAATGATCCAACGGTGTAAGCTTTCGCGAACCATCACCATTTCCATATAACGTGGGTCACGTTCGGCTTTATGAATTTTATGGCTTTTCTTATAAGATTCTAGACCTTCTGTGATGCCCTTAGCTAAAGCAATTGCATTTTTCATGGTCAAGCTGTCGAAGTCAACCTTAAATCCAAATCGACTTTCCATGATGCGATTAATTTTTTTCACATCAATTTTTTTATTCATTTCATTTAGTAGCATGGTTAGTGTTCCCAGAGTTTAATGTATTTAGCACTTTTCACTGTTTTTCTCAAATGATTTGAACAAGACTTTAATTGCAGCATGGCATTTTGATATCTAGAAGTGTAAAGTGTTATGTTAAAATCGTCTTTGGCTGTGATCGAAGATTTCAAAGAGTTTTCAAATGTTTTTACATCATTTTTTAGTTTAATCACGCCTTTGCTTAGACTACAGAGTTTCATAGCTGTATTTACATATCCTGCTTGCAAGCATAAGCTGTAGAATATAGCGGTTTGATAGTCCGGAAACGCTTGTTTTTTTTCATCATTGCGATCATATCTTTGCCAAACATCTGCTTCTTGCATAATTTTGTCGTTTCCAACACGATAACCGCCTGTTGATATTGGCCAACAGACTGATATTTTTTTGTTATCTGTGATATTCTTTAGTTCAAGTTGAGTCCACTCAGTGATATATTGAGCAGCTATGTCAATCATTTTATCCACTGATTGCTTAGTCACACCTTGTAAGTCTGCATTATTATCAGATTTTTTTCTTGAAGAATGTTTTGCCATTTTTTCTTATGCGGCTTAGTACGTCTTTATTGACTAAATTATTTGCCATAACTAGTTGACGATCAGTTAGATTAGCTTTGTGTATCACTGATTCATTATCAAACATTTGCAATACATCAGCCTCTTCATTATTCAGAGGCAGCTTGATATTATTTAATAACTCAATTATTTTCATTTTTTATTTTCTAAAGTGCATTTTTAGTGAAGTATTTATCAAACATAACTCTTTAAAGACTTGTCTGGCACAAAAAAAATATTTTTTATTGCTCCTTCACAATAAAATATAGGCAATAAAAATCTTGCAGTTTCATCCAGACCTGTAATCACCGGTACTTGATTAAAACAGTCTTTTAATCTTGATAATTCATCATCATTTTCTGAGAAAACGTTTTGATGTTCAACAGAAAACTCCGCAATCCATATTTTATGTGTGCCCTGATACATTTCTCCAAATTTCAAGTTTTTGACATCACAGGTGAACTCTGGTTCACATTTTATGTCTATAGGCTGAGCTAGTATACTGATAGTCTGCAAAACAGTTTCCCAATTGCGTTGTTGATTACGTTTGTGCTGGTCGCCGGTAGCTCGTACTACACCAGTATTAGTAATATCTACCAGGGTAACAATCAAATATCGATGCAATGTCATATACAATACTTATACCGAAAAAAAAGCGCATCATAAAGATGCGCTTTTTCACAACAGTCAATGACTGTTGTTAGGCTAGCTTGATGCCACCAGTTGTGGTAACAGTTGTGGCTGCACCAATGTAGCAGTTGCCATAAGCACCAATGTTGCCACTGCCAAGAGCATTCTTGATAGCAACACCATCAGATGGCCAGCTTGAACGCTCGACCAGCATACTAATCTGACCATTACTGTCAACTTGATAAGCAAGAATAGAAGCATTTGCAGTGACAGCGCGGATGATAGTTTCCACGGCGCCGCTAACACCTGATCCATTTGGAACACCAAGTTCTGCTACTAAATTTGGTGTGAATGTATTGATACCGTCGCTTTGAATGCTACCAATTTTAATAGCTGTGAGCGGGGCAGCGATGCCGGTGTTGATAACAGCAGCATTAGCTACACTACGTCCAGCGTCTACCTGTCTAACGCCGATCGAGTCGCCGTTTACACGATTAAAAGTTGCCATTTTATTTTTCTCCTAAAAAATGATGAGCGTTTTGTTCGCTTCATGTAAGTATTTATAGGATAAAGAAAAAAATTACTGGTTAACGACTCTGCCTGCGAAGTTTGCCGCGCTAAACACGCCACGATTGACTAATTTAATTATTCCAGACGGAGTATTGATAACAAAACCTTCACCTTTGGGTTGCCCATCAACAAATTGTTCGATGCCACGCACTTGGGGTTCTAGTTGTTCTAAAATGCCTAGTTTAAGTTGATAAATTTTAGTCCAAATTTCTTTGATGCCTTGTACCGCTGTTTGATTCTCTACAGCAGTTAAAATAGCATATTGAGGCTTTGTAAGCTTACTTGCTAACCAATTATCATCAACAGGTTGATTTGTTATCAATCGATTATAATATGTTTGCAGTGAGCTTTTACTTGACGCAGTTAAACTAGTCAATAATGAATCTGCTGCAGAACCATATTTTTTTATTGCTTGATAAGCAGCTTTTACCAATTGCACTGGTTCTTTGACGCCAAATTTAATACCGAGATTTCCTGTTAAAATAGCAACAGTTTTAGAAGCAACTAATCCTCCTGCACCATTTAAAGGCTGTTTTCCTACCAATGGGCTTTCTTTGGATTGTTTTTCTAGATCTGACCCGTAAGTATGTACAGCAATACCAATTTGTCGCCCAGCAATTTGTTTACCTAAGTCTGATTTTGAATCCACTGCATAAGTTACGCCATGTGGATTAGCTTTAAATACAAACTTACCTTGCTGTGGCTGCAGTGCTGCTGACCACATTAGGTCGCCCATAACAAAACCTTTAAAACTGGCTGGCACTATCGTGCTTAATGGAGTAAAAATTTCTGCTAGCTTGTTTGCAAGCTCCATGTTTTTTTGTCGATCAGAAAAAAACTGCAATAACTCTTGGGGCGTAGTGACTTGACCGCCAACGTCAGCTATGTATTCTTTATAATTCATGGTGAATTTTCCATCAGCTGATCTTCTACCAAAGATAATGGCTGGAAATCCATCCCACTTAATAGTCACTGCATCTGGACTGCTGACTGCAGCCACAATGCCATCCACAGCTTGTTGAGCAGATTGACTACCTTGAAAAATAAAATCTTCAGGGTGAGGTGTTCTAGCACCTTCTGTTAACGTTTGAATAAACTCAAATATTTTCATCTGCAAACATTGCCTTTACGTAATCCAAACCCTGCATGATCTTGCGCTTATCTTCTTCAGCACGAGCAATAGCCTCCGGAGTTGAAGCTTTATCTCTTTTTTTAGCATTGATTTCTTTAACAGCTTTGGATTCATAATTTTCCCAAAATCTGTTTAAAAAATCTATTTTGTTACGATAGTTAGCTAAATCTCCCTTGCCGTACATATTATTCATTTGAAAACTTTCAGCCATGCCTTTTATCGCTTTGGCAAGATTGCTGATCTTGATTTCATCAACATCACTGCCTGGATACTGCTTTAATAGACCAGAGATTTTAGGATTTTGAATACCTGCCATTTCAGCTTCGTGTTTGAAAATATCCAACACAAAATTTTCAATATCGGTGGTAAGAGTGACCAATTCATAATTCTTACGAGTAGTAGAATAAGGCTGCTTGACTCGATCTCTGACCTTAAATTGAACACCAGCGTGTTGAATACTCATGGTCAACATCTCACCTAATACACTGAACATGTTGCCGTTCAACAAGCCTTTTAATCCGCGCTCAGGAGTAACACGATAACGTCCCCATTTTTCTAATCTTTGTGGATGAATCATCATGTCAACCTGGACCCATGCATCATCTGCTATTTTTAAAATAGGATGTCCAGCCTCACTATCAGAATGTATGTAATCCGGACGGGTTTCTTTGACAAATTGATCTGCTAAATTGTACCATTCAGATTGCATCTGACTTGTAGTTTTATTTTCTGTACCCGAATCAGGCACCACAATCTGAAGATCAATGTCACCGTAAATTTTATCTTCAGGGTCTACATCATGATATGTACTGCTGCCTGTTGGGGCACCCATTTTAACTGTGTCGAAGCCTTTCTTTTGAAGCCAATCATTGAACTCAGAAATAAAATGTTGCATTTTATGCAGAGCAATTTTGACAACTTTTGGAGTGACAACTGTCTTTTGAGTTACTTCAGTATCCCACCCACCTTCTGATATTATTTCATGAAATCTCATATTTTATCCAATAAATTTCTAAACCAAACAGCAGTACCAATTCGGCGTGATTCATGTAGTTTAATTAGTCCTTTGGCTTCATCATCTCGTGCTTGGGATAGTTTGGCATCTCTGTCAGGGTCGCTTGCCAATGCTTGCAATATAGATTTTACACTGTCTAAATCCGAAGGTTTAGCATCTTTATTCAGCAGTATTTTGGCAGCATCAGCACGATTGTCAGCGACCACAGTGTTGTCATCTCTGCGCATGACTTTGCCAGCAAATGCGTCTGTTTTAAGACCAAGAAATTTACCTATGCTGTTTAGCAAAATAAACAAATGTGCAGCTTTGAAATCAGGATCTTTATACATACCACGAGGACCATGTTGATGCCAGTCTGCTACACGCTTGGCATCTACTATCACCATTAGATCTACTTGGGCACGACGTTCACCGCCTGGCGTGTTATAAGGCACTTCAACGTGAACATTTCGGCCTACAGTTTTAGCAAGATAGCCTTTGTGTTTCATGAATGCTTCTAATTCTTTTTTGGCTGATTTTTCATCAGCAGATTTGAAATAACTCATGACATCATTGGCATCTAAGAAAATGTCTATATCACCGCTTTCTACTTTATAGCCAGCAGAACCAATATCAGCAACTGAGGCAATTTGACTTGGCAGTTCTGACTGAACTTTTTTGACTATGCCGTTGATGTATTCTCGTTTGACTGCACCGTCGCCGAATACATTTCCGCTTTCCGTTAATTTCATTGGCTTCTAGCCTTCTTCAATTTCTTGCAAAAATTACTATATTCGTTTTCTTCATGAATATATTTTTTTGCGATTAAATTTTTATTTTCATATGCGCCAACGGCTAATCCTAATGCTTGTTTAGCTGCCATAATATCTGGTAACCTAATTTTGTTCTCTGGTGTGCCTGCAGCTAATTGATCTAGAACCTTGGCTACTGCTTCAGGAACAGCGTTGCCGGAATCGTCTAGCCATTTTCTTGGTACATAAACTTGAAATATAGGCTTTTCTTCTACATCTGCCTTAACTTGAAATATAGGCTTTTCTTCTTTATCTACCGATGCTTCAGCTGGAATACCCATATTCTTGTACAATGTATCGATAATCGTTGGATCCACGCCCACATCTTGTAAAACTTTGTGTATTTTAACACTGTCTGTTGGATTGCCAGCTTTCTTTAGAGCTTGTTGCAATTTATCTGGTGTAACTTTTTGAGTTAGATTTTGACCTTTGGTTTTGAGCCAATTACCAATGCTACCGGTGATATCTTTGAGAGCTTCGTTTGTTAGTTGGAAACCGTTGCGTGGTTTTCCCAGAGTTTCATTCAAATGCCACATCTTAATGGTAAGGTCGCGATCAATATATTTCTTTGGATTGAAGAATATTGATTCTTCAAAGTCTTCAACGTTCTCACGAGAACTAGCAGTGGACACTTGCTGCTGGGCAGTCAATGCCTGCCCGGATGCGAATTCGCGGGCTTGCCGCAGGGACTGTAATTGTTCCGGCGTATAAAGTTCTTGAGGCACAGGTTTCCTGTCAATTTCGACCGGAACGTCACCAACTAATCGTGCATTATGGTTAAGACCATTCAATCCCATCCTCTCAGCAAAATCGTTAATAAGCGCAGAGTCAGCTTCTGATTTAGCAGCACCGCGTTCCAGCTGGCGACGAGATGACTCCCACCGTGTATCAGATTCTGGCGGTTGTTCGCTGGATTGTTGATCAGCATCAGATTTTCCTTGCGTCTGATCCAGTGCACCACTGACTGCTGCACCAGCCATATTGCCTAATGCACCACCTGCTGCGCCAACAACTGCTCCGGCAACGCCTGATTTTAATGCTGATTTCCAATCTTGACCTTGTAATTTAGCAGCAGCTATTGCCAATAAACCGCCGGTGACGCCACCAGCCAATGCTGCTCCAGCAGGACCGGCAAACATCATTCCGAGTTTACCGGCAACAGGCGCTGCTGCACCACCAATAGCAGCCAAAATCATTTTTTGTGCCATCGGTGATTTCATGCCTTGTTGGATCATCTGCATAGCAGATTTTTTAGCTGCTGGATCTTTAATATTATTGACTGCTGCTGTTGCCTTACTTTCAAATTCGCTGACTTTGCCAGCATCAGCTGGCGGTAGCTCATCATAAAACTTTTTCTTTATAGCGTCTGGTAATAACCTGCCTACCTTAGTAGAATTAGGGAGGTATGCTTGTGTAGCTTGAGCAGCAACGATAACTAAACGATTTATTTGTTCTTGTGATAACTCTGCTTCTGTCAAAAATACATTTTCAGAAAGATATTTGATATATGGCACAACAAAATTTTCGTGCATATTTTTAAGATATCGTTGTGTTAAGCGATCTGTGTTGCTGCCTAAATTTTCAAATAGTTCTAGACTATGTTGTTCTGACAACATTTGTTTTATAATTGTTTTCGTATTCATATTATATCTTTTCCAATCTATACGCTCATGGATTATATGTAAACGTTTTTCCACCAAACGCATTGGGTGTAAGTTTTGTACCTGGCGCTGGTGTTACAGGTGCAGCAGGCGTAGTTGTACCTGGCGCTGGTGTTACAGGTGCAGCAGGCGTAGTTGTACTTGGAGATGCTGCTCGGCCTGCTGCACTCATACCTGCTAGCATTGCATTGCTGGCTGCAGATTTTTGTGCCTGGCGGCGTGCTGCACTCATACCCGGTACCATCTGATTGCTGGCTGCAGTTGTCTGTACTTGTTGCGCTGGCTGCGTTGTTTGGCTTCCAGCGCTGGGTGCTGTAGTTTGTGTTTGGCGATAAGCGTTGGATGCATTTGCATTCATAGCCTGACCTACAACTTGCGTTATGTATTTGTTGACTGATTTTTGATCTTCTATTTGATCTGTTGCTGGATCAACTATTATTCCAGCTGCTGCTGGATCAGGTACATCAGCACTGGATCCAGATATTCGACCTGCTATGTTAGCGGCATAGTTACGAAGATTGTCTAATGTATTGCCTTGGGGATATCTGCCTACAGTCATGTTCCATTGTTTAATCCAAGGCCGAGCAGCTTTATTAACTTGATCTTGGCCTAGTCCTTTTTGATATTCTCCACTAAAACTCTGGCCGCTGCGTACTGCACCAGCAATCCCTTTGCCTAGATTAGATAATACCCCTTCGTTAACCTTAGATTTTTTATTTAAATTGTTATGTTTCATTGTCAGATGTTTTCCTTATACCACGTATAAACTTTTTGGGATCTTGTGCACGTATACTATTGATAAAACGACGTTCTAGCTCTTCAGCAACATCGTTGTCATAGTTTTCCCTGATATAATTGATCAGGTTTATAGCGCCTGCTATAACGTTACTGGCACGACTCTCAATGAGCTTGTTTTTATCTCGCTCTACTAGAAGGCTATCTAGTTCATCAAGAATACTGCGAGTGCGTTTTTGCAAGATTTCATCCCAAGTTTAGTTATATTTATGGGTTCTGTTTATAAATGAAACCTATACTTATTTTTGTATCATGCGTCATTATTTTTCTTTAATCCCGCTAACATCTGTTTTAGTTTGCTGCTTTGTGCAGAACCTGTTACCTCAACGCGGGTCATTTCACCAGTATTTTTGTTTACAGCATCAACCGAACTAGTAGTTTTGATTTGATTCAAAATATTACTAGCTGTTTTGCTACTGCTGTAGCCTTCTTGAGCTTCTTCTCCTGGGTCCGTAATACGTAAGCTCTCGATATTAAATTCAAGATCCACTTTTTGCCCTACTCCTGAGCTAGAACGAGTTTTCATTAACTGAATCTGATATCTCCCTCGTTCTCGCATAGCCCTACTAGTAAAAATACCAAACACGTTATCAGCAGTATTTATCTTACTAATACCACCTGAAATATGGCTATGATCGAATTCTATTTCTTCAACTGCTGA